>Ga0307516_10006200_pt1 | contig 14066 bp, 12 predicted proteins | sample 19_EM_MG_FD_203310 | JGI IMG/M metagenome (GOLD analysis project Ga0307516, IMG submission 203310) | Populus trichocarpa ectomycorrhiza microbial communities from riparian zone in the Pacific Northwest, United States - 19_EM | ecosystem: Host-associated > Plants > Roots > Unclassified | place... | reverse complement strand
GGTGTCCGTTGCAGTCTTGGAGACCATAGACAGAGGCATACTGTTGCGTTCGTTGACTGAGCGGAACTGTAGAGTGTCCTTGAACTCAGTTCGAAGGCGCAGTTGGCCGTACCAATAGCTTTTGCATTGTTCCGAAGTCCTGTCGAAGCCACATTCCTTAAGCTTCGCCGAGATGAGAGGCCAGAACTTCGTGCCGTTCAGCTTGGCCAAGTCGTCCTTTTCGAGCTGCCAGCTAGATCGTAGTTAGCATCGTCCATAGACATTCTGTAAGGGAGTTCGGATGTTCCACAGCTCGTGAGACATCCGGAAGTGGAACTTACTGGGTCTTCAACAGCTCGCAAAATGTCTTATCTTCGTCATCGCTCCACCGAGGTCTCTTGCCGAACTGCTCCTCATTGGCTGGAGTCCACTGGGACATTCTGTTCTGGCTGTCGGTCATCGTCGCCATGTTCGCTGGGACGCTGTCGGAGTCCATTAGTGTCGAAGTCTCCTGGTGACCATGTGCTGTGTTTATGAAAAGCAATACCGAACCCGGAGGGAAATCTAAAGGAAAGTGGTAGCGCCACAAAGCAAAATTCTGAGGAGGGTGAATAGGGTGGCGATTGCGACAACAAGCTATTGTTCGTTCCTTCCAAAGGTGAGCCAAGAATGCGCCAAGCGGCATCAAACAAACAGGCAGAAAATATGACTCCTCATAAGAATGACTTTTCCTAGCGCAACCATTCAATTCTATGATGATAGAAGAAGATACTCATCGCTTTCTATTTGCTAAGTCCACGCATCTACGAAATATGTCAAAGTAACCCAGTTAATGACGCACTGCTGCCAGACACGTGACTACAGCCCCTATTCATATCCAAGCATTCTCTGCCTCACTTTCCGTACCAACCCTTCCCAGCCTTCCTCTCATCTTCTTTGAACATCCTCGCCGTCTTCGCCAACTTCTCTCCATACTCAGCCAGCTCCCTCCGCATCGTGAGCCTCTCCTCAACTGTCAAGTCCTCAAGAACACCTGCCCCATCCACGCCATTCTCCGGCTCTGGAAAGTAGTCGTGAACCCTCGAATACCAACGGCCTGTGAGTGGTATCTCCCTGTGCGAACCGAGGCTGATGCCCGCGCGAAGTCGATCCTCTCCGTCCAGTTCGTAGGGGTCGTCCGCGTCGCGCTTTCGCTTCTTCTGGCGTGGTCCCTAGAAAGGTGTCAGAAGAAGGTGTGACAAAGGCCTAAAACCGTACCTCTAAACCCAAAATCGCCTTTGATGCTCTCTCTTGCATCAGCTGAATATGCTTCTTCTCGTCAGGACTGATTGGCTCTGGCAATGTTGCTTCTTCATCTGATGGTACTGGACTAAGTTTCAGCAAGTTGAGCCGTCTTGCAACTGTGCCTAGGCAACCTGGGACTCTTAAATTAGTACAGACGTACCTTTGCAACTCTTGACTCTCTTCCCCTTAATCTCTGCCTCCAGCTTTCTAGCTTCCTTGGTCAAAGCCAACTTTTGGTTTCGAATCAATTTCCTCTCCTCGGGGCTCGCCTCCAGTTCTCGCTTGACAAGCGTGTCGAGCTCATTCATCAACTTGACAAGTTCGGGATTATGACAGCGCGGTCTGACAGCTTGCTCTTGCTTCCGATCCTCAGCAAGGAGTTGCTCAAACTTTTCTTTGAAAACCTCCTCCTTTGTGTAGATAGGCTCACCAAAAATGCTGTCGACCTCTCGAGTTGGCTTCGAGTCAGCTTCGTTTGGTGGGGTGCTAGTTCGAGGGGGGAAAGTGAGATCCGGCACCGATTCGCGTTTGAGGTTGGGCGTGCGACTAGCGTTGTGATTATTGTGGTAGGGAATGAGTGCTCTCGTGCGTCTTGAAAGGAGGTCTCTGCGCAGAAAGCCTTTGAGGCCGAGTCTGCGAGGCATCTTGTCGACGTTGGCTGTTGTGGATATTGTGTGGACAAAGCCGGATAATCGAAGCGAAGTAGCCATTTATATACACGAAGTGAGGTGCATTACAAGAAGGAGCCACAAGACCAGACGAGGCGAACAATAGAAATAGAAAGAGCGAGATTATCAGAAGGGTTGTGGAGATAGGATGATTGTTCAAGGTGCGGGCGTGGAATGAGATTGGGTGTGAGGATTAAATGCTCATAGTGAGTGGAGAACATTAAGAGATGGAGCCAGTTGAGAAGCTTAGATAATTCTTCTAGGTGATTTGAAACACTGATAATACACAGGCAGCTTTAAAATATGGCACTTTTGGAATATCTAAAAACCAATACTCTCAATGTTCTGAATTGCAGTGGACAATCCTTCTAAAAGTTCTTCCTTCATTTCGCGCATTCCAAACAAAGATTTCCAAGGTTTGGACATTGGAAAGTAATCTTGTTATCAAACCCGACCGCTCTCGAGTCTCGAAGTCTTGAGTTTGCAAGAAACAAGCGAGACAGGAAACATCCTGCAAGCAACGATAGCAGAAATCATCTTCTAGTACAAAATATGACAGGGACGTTGAAAATACCAGCTAAAACTGCAGATCAGGAAAGAGGACAAGTATCAAAATATATTAGAATTTGACCACAACTTTCAAATACAAGAGCAAAAAGCAAACATCAAAACAAGGTAAGGGGTTAAGAGTTTTTCACTAAGTTGTAGATTCAGCACAGACTGTCCCATGCCAAACTGTACAAGCAACCACTCTAAAAGGCACCTTAAAGCAAGGTATTACTTGACCAACAGCTATCTTAGAACAAAGCTACTCCAATGCCTCGTTACTTATGGGACTTTCTCAATCCCAGGAAGACTCCTAAAAGAAAGGATGCAAGGATCTCAGGAAAGGAACTTCCCTTGATAGCCATTGATCTTCGTGGATAGACAATATCCGAGTTCGATTGGAGACTCCTCGAGAAGTGAGTTCTGAAATGAACCTTGCGCCAGTTTATCCTCTGTCATTGATTGTATTTCACTCCAGGACAAAAGTAACGCCGGGATAGAAGAATCCATTCATTTCAATCATCGTCGAAAGAGAATATGTACTACAACATGCTATTCTTCAAAGGTATGAGTGCGCTCTGCCACGCCAAGCACTGCAGACCAAAGGGGCACACCTCAGTATGGCTCCATCCACGAACGTAAATCAAATCGAGTCCTCCACTCTGTCGAATCGTAGTTACAGTCCTCGCCTCTCTCTAGGCCTCGCTCCATTTTCACCTGTCCTTCCACATGGATGAGCAGGCTTAAACACAACGCCTCTCCGTAAAAACAGATTGGATATCAATTTGACCGGTGGTAAACCAGTCGGGCTCGCAAGCACGAGGAAGGAAACGTAAAGGGCAAATCAAACGCCGATGTATGAATTTGGAAAAACCGTCAATTCAATCAGCCGGTTCATCCAAGCGTAACGCCTGTCGTATGCCAATTGGCCATGAAGCAGAAATGTACAATTCGGAATTCCGAGTGGATCTCCTTCCGAGTCAGATGCTGAAATTTCAAAGGGGGGTTTTTCGTTCAAGGGGGGCCGAAGATTTCGTTGCTGTTCTCAATGACAAATTGCACTGCATTGTTTTTGGCATGCATGTCAGTCATTTCTCGATCAATGCTGAGATCTCGCATGATCGTAGGTGCGAAGACCACGGCAAGATTCTTAGGTGTCATCTTTGATGTGTTAGTGTTTGGTCCGAAGATAACGGGCGGACAGAGCATACCAAGTTCTCGCTCTCTCTATTGGCAACGCGAACGAGATGAAAGATTAAAAACTCGAGACAATCGCGATGCTTGGGAGGGAGCATATTGAAGGTCGTTCTCAGGTGAGCGCACCGCTCCTGTTCATTCTCAATGGCTAGAATATGATTAGCATGGACATGGTAATCATTGCGGCCATGATGCTTACAAATTGATTCCAGGACACGATCATAGACTTCGAAGGTCAGGAGTGGTGTCGGTAGTCTTCTGAAGTACTGCTTGAGAACACTCGTCACGGCAGTGATATCCAATCCAGGATCCGAAATGTCGTAGTCTTCGGTCTTGTCAAATCCTTCTTGGATTAGCTTGACTTGGCTGTTTCCGCCGGTCTTCCGGTAGATTCCCTCGATATCCATGCCTCGTAGCTCAACTTCCTCAATACAGCGTGTGACGACACTTGGAATTTGGCGGCGTTCGTAATCAGCTCGTTCGACCAAGTCCGATCCAAACAGTGTTGAGGGATGTTCCGCAACTGAGGGGGCTCCATTCGAACTCAGCTTCGGCATGGTGTTGGACTTCTTGAACAAGCCAAAGCCTCCCCCCTGTCTAGGGTCATTGTTTCCGGATCGCGGAAGGTTACCAGATTGAGTAGCAGCAGGGGATTCAATGGGAGTCACCGTCATATTGTACGGCATCCCAATGCTGTCGCCATTTTGGCCTGCCCATTGTTGATTACGTTCTTGCTGAGCTGAAGAGAATGCGCCCTTGAAACCCTTGGAAACGCCCTTTGCAACTGTTTGACCACCCTTCTTCCAATTGAACTTCTTCGCCTGGCCCTTCCGGATATTGACCACATGTGGAGCAGAGAGAACTGTCGCAGGTTCCATACTCGGATCCTGATCCATAGCCTGAGGATAGGCATTGACCGAGCCGAAAAGGGTCGTGCTAGCTGAGGGCCGTAGACTATCGTCAAGCTGCACAGAGACATTCGACTTGTCCTTGTTATGGTGTGTATAGATTCCCAATCCGCCTATTGGTGGTCTCGGACTATCCATGCTATTTCCACTCTGAGCCTTGAAACGTTCTTGTATTTGGTGCGTTAGATCGTTATTCATATCGGCGAGTTGGGCATTCTTGGAGGATAACTGTTCAAAGTCCACCAAAGCTCGGTCCCGGTCAGCCATGATTGCGCTCTTTTCCTCCAGAAGTGTATTTCGCTCCTCATACAATGCCTCCACGCCGGTTGACATGGTCTGCTTCAATCGCTCTATTCTCTGCACAAAGTCCTTGATCGCCAATTCTTCTAACTCTGCCATATTAATGGGCTGCTTAGTATCCTTTGCCCTTTGCACATGAGCTGTCAGGACCTCCAGCTGTTGAAACATGAGCTCTGCTTGCGAATCCAGGACCGAAACAGTTTTCCTCTTCTCGATCAACTTCTTGTTGATTGTTTTGAGGTCCTTCTCACTTGAAAATTGACGTTCGAGTTCGGCGACACGTTGTTCTGAATTACGAAGTTGTCTTCTAAGTAGAGCAGGATCGTCTCCAGAGACAGGCGAGGTGATTGATATGGGACTGCTGATATCTTTAGGCGCGCTGGAATCTTCAATAATTGGTGTTTTTGGCCAACGAGGTGACGCAGCTGTCCGTGTCGTCGTCTCACTGACGCTGCGTCCATGGCCGGGATAGCGGGCAGGGTTGCTTGCTTCACTGTTGGTTCTGCCGTGACGCACAGCGTTGGAAACCCGGCGCAGAATCGATTGTGAGCTCTCATCTGTTCCTCCCAGTATCCGCGCCATATCTTCATCCATCGTGAAATCCCCGCCGGCGCTCCATCGTGGCAATTTTGGTGAGACCGGGACACCATTAGAAGAGCCGCTAGAATCCTTTGCTGCATGGGACCCGGCTGGCGGGGGTTGTGGCGGGGCGCGGGGAGCCATATAGGAATCGCTGAGTTGCTGTTGTGGACCTGATGGACGATTAGGTGCGCGAGTTGGGGGTGCCAATTCATCCTTCACCAAGGCTTGCAAATTCAATGGTCCCGAAATGCTTTTCCCATTGACCGTTGGGGTAAGGCCTGGTGTATCGGAGGAAGAATCAGACGATGGCGATGTTTCCGCACCAGATGATGAGCCCAAGGAGCTGCTGATGGTATTCTTTACTGCTCCAGTTGCCAACTCCTTTCGTGGTATCGACCTTGATGTGCTGCCAGAATCTAGTCTTGAGATTGGCCAAGACGAATCTCTAGACTCTGTAGATTGTCGGGGATCCAAGTCGTCTCTTATTCTAGACTCTTGAGAAGAACGAGGCGTCCCTGCATTTTCTGCAGAGAGCAATGGCTTCGGTGAATCAGTCCTGGTGATTGTAACGCCGACTTCTTTCCGAGGCGGAGCCGATAGCCCGCCAGACGTGGAGCGCGATACACTGCTATCACTGATTTCAGACTGTGAGTTGCTCCTTGAATTGCCCGCTTTCTTCCCCTTCGGGACCTCCCCTAGCTTAAACTTGTCTGCAGAGGACTGAGACTTGCCATGCCCGTTCGACTTCGGAGAGTTGGCGTGCTGAACCCGAGTATCGTCAGCTCCAATGGCAGGGGAGGCTTTCGTAGACGAGGCCTTGCCTCCAGACTGGGCCTTCCGAATGCTATCCTTAATCTGCGCCGTCTCTTCCGCGGAAGGCTGTCGACCTTTTTCCTGGAAGGCGATATGCGGAGTCGAGGAAGACGAACTTGGTTCCCTGGACTTCTGAGGCTCGCTCCGTCCATTGCTCTTGGATCCAAAGTAATCCTTCTCGGGTGCCTTGTTCTCTTTGCTTTTCTTCGACGGGTCAACCCATGTCTCGGAGGTTGACCGCGGGGTCATATTCGGAGCGGGGCTTGGATCTAAAGCAAGGGGTATGAAGAAGCTCTCGCCATCATCACCGTTGACGTCTGATGCCGGTGAGATAGCCGAATGGCGGTTGTTTCGATAAGTTGTCGTGGGGAGGGTCAACCCGTCTCTGGTTTGGGTATCGCTGGATGTACGTTCTGGTGATCGCTCAGGGGGTCGTCGCGAGCTGCTTCGTGACGAGGAATCGTTCTGCGTGTAGCCTTGACGCGGTCTGGGGGAAAGTTCAGTCGGAGTATCAGTGTCTAAAGAATCAGGCGTTTCTCGATCTGGGGGAAAAGCACTTTGTGCGTTTGGCGGCAGAGCGGGGAGGGACTTGTCGACATGCATGGGAGACTGGTCGTCCTTTTTCAGCTTCGCATTTGCTGCAGCTCTTGATTTCTTCCTTCTCCGTGCCATCAAAGACTCGTGACAACTCATGCAAAATATGCCTTGTGAAGTTCGCGCGTATCGGAGGTTCTCGATCTTGCGCTTACAGTTCCTACAACGAAAGCATGTTGCGCAGAACGCCTGGTCGCCTGTGAGGATTGCTAGATCTTCGATCTTGTTTCCGCAGGCACTGCAGCTGTATGTACAATTGTTGCAAATCAGGGAGCCATCGCCGAGGAGGAGGAGGTTCGCATCCGAGTCGAGGAGCGTTCCGCAGGTATTGCATCGAAAGCAATTCAAATGCCACCGGTTACCAGCTGCAGAATTGTTAGCCGGATTGGACTTGGACGTAGGAGGTGCCATGAGGAAGCTGAATATGGAGAGACCATCAAAGCCAGCGAGACAGAGATACTCGGCCAAGAATGCTCGAGACCTGAATGCGAGGACTGAAACGCTGGAAAAGATGACTGTGGTGTGGGGATATGATTCAGAGACCTACCAAGCTCAAAGGCTTTGCCCTCTTCAAGAATTTCTCCACATCCTTTGCAAGGAAAAACCGCTTCATCTTCGTCGAAGAAGTCCGCTGGGGAGTCCATTTTGAAGTGAGGCCGGTCTACGGCCTTGTGTTCTCCTGTATCTCCAACAACTCCAACAACGCGTCCTCCGCAGGTGTGCGCAATGCAGATCGGGCTAGATCATGAATTGGAGATCCAGTCTCTCGACGACGTTGTCAGGTGAAGACAGTAGTGCCACGGTCGCTCGCTCGCTCGGTCACGGCCACGGTCGCGGCGAGTGCAAGGGATCGGGCGAAGCACAGGCCGCGGATCGTTGATTGAGCGACAGCAGGGTGAGGAACGATATCAATAATGATGTTTGAAAGGGGTTAAACGGCGGGCATTGTTGATGGTTACTGAAAATGATGATGATGATGGTGTAATGGGAAGAGATACGTTAGAGGAACAAAGGAGGCTGAGGCTGCTGGAGTGGTGATGGCTTCTCACCAGTGACCACAAAGCATTCCAGTCCAGGGCCAAGCCGAAGCCGGGATGTGCACTGGGGGGGGTTGTGGCTCTCGTACAGTTAAGTTACAGTAAGGTGAAAAATGTCTTTGAAATGGGCCGCTCTGCTGCGAGTGGCCACTGGGCGGGTTAGTGCCTGCAGTCGGAACCCCTTGAACTGTACAAGTGTACAAATCCTGTCGAGAAACTGAGCTGCAGAAGAGAAGGAGGGCAAGGGAAGAACGACGCTGCGCCTGGAAACCTAAGCCTCGCTCGCAGTCGCAAGAGCAACAGCTACACCACACCAACACCAACACCTTGCCAAGACCTTGAGTTCGAGAGGGCAACTGGATTCTCCTGTTCGGGGATGGGGCGAGTGCCAGTGCCGGGTTGTGCTGTTTAGGAAGGGAAGCGTCTCAAAGGGGCATGGCGTCTTCTCGAAGCCGAGCAGTGGATCTGTTTCAAATTGAAAGGCTCACGACCAGTGCAGCACAACGGCTGGGCTGGACGAGAAGCATGGCAGGGGAGTGGCAGGGGAGCGGAGAGGAGAGGAGAGGAAAGGGGAGGCGAGGAGGGGAGGAGAGGAGAGGAGAGAGGAGCTGTTCAAGCTTCACCTTAACTTCACACACACACACACACTCTCTCTCTCTCTCTTCCTTCATGCCCTGCTCTCCGAAAGGCTGACTGCTGAGCAATTTTGCCTCCCTCCTCCAGTCGAGTACAGTAAACAATGGCCGCGGGCTTGGTTTATTTTTAACTTTCCCCCTTGCTCCTCTCCCCGTTTTCAACCCGGTCTCTTCAACGTCCCCATCGGGGCCCTCCCACTGCTCCCACTCCCGATGGCCTCCACGACAGATAGCAGATAGCAGCCTCGTGTCACCCAAAGCCACGAGGTACAGTAATTGCACGTTGCACAAGATCGCCGGGGGATACTTCAGCCTTTGTCCTCCCTGCATGGTCACATCCCCCGGAGACTTTCTCCAAGGGCCTGCAGCGAACACGGCGAGACGTCGTCAGGTTCATTTGGGTCCAGGACATGCAACAGTTGCAACTACATTTCCGTCACCAGAGTCGCGATCAAGAATCTGTGGTTTGGGGCTTGGGGGTCTGCTGCAAACCCCGGAGCAGCATGCGTGTTTCTAATGCTGCTGTGAATCTGCAACACCAGTCCAGCCCGGCCCACTAATAAACCACAATTTAGCTTTTCCCGGAATAAGCTCATCTCCATCAGAAACACCCTCTTGCCCACACCTATTTCTGGTTATACAGTACATCCATGAAACAGATCTAAGGTGGCTTGCGCAGCAGGGACAGGTTTGGATTATCCCTCTGAAGAATGGGGCATCAGAGCAGACATCGCCATTGCCGGCCCGATCGATGTTTGGCATACATTATTCCATTGAGCAAGCAGTAATTGTGCCACGCCTCCATCTCGCAGTCGTCGTAGCGTTTCATCAAGTGGGGGGAGCTGCTCACCCACACAATTTGTGTGTCCACTGCTCCACAATGTGAGGGCTGAGACAGAGGATCCCGTTGACACTTGACACTCTCCAGCCAGAGCGTCTGTTTGGATCTCCTCCGCCACACCATAAGTGCTCCACATGCGCTTGAAATTAAGACTGCAAGTGCACTTTGCAGTCTGTCATCGCATCGCCTCCTGTTCCTGTCAAACCTTCCGCTGCGCCTCTCCCATCCATATGTTCCTGGCGACCCCATCCGTGTCCCTCATTCGGCCAGGAATTCTCAAAAATCCGCCCCTGGCGGCCGGGGAGATGGCGCAAGGAACCAACAGGGGTTTTGCGGGATCTACATGCCCCTGTCCCGCTTACATATTTGACTTTATGCTCGTCACGTGCAGCGCCTCGTAAACCGGACTCCAGACGGGTCTCAAGTTCTCAACACGGACCCAAGTCAGTGCTTACTGCTGCGGCTGATCGATTGTCAATCCTCGATCTCAAGATCCGAGCGTGATATACTCCGGAATACCTGTTGCAGGATTCAGATCTCCGAAGATCTGATGGCACGTCTCCCAATTCCCCATGGCGATGTCGCACAGACAGCTTGAACTTCATGCAGGACAAATGAATATCTGGGGCAATGCAAAAGAGGCGCAAAGCAAAGCAAGGCCAGGCATAAAATCACATATTTATGCAAGCAAGAAATGTCCAGCATGGGAGTTCTCCATATGTTCATGCGAATGGCAAGAGTCGTCCGAAGATATCTCCATCTCTCGAGGATCTCCAGCAGGGAATTTTAAGCCACAGCACTGCCCATATTCAGGGGCAACGCATCCTCCGGCCTCATTTCGAGGAACTTATCATGCACTGTTTACTGTACTGCAAAAGCAATTGTAAGCCTTCCTCTACCGTCGAACTTGAGGCTCTGGGATGGCAACTGCTCCCCTGTACCCTGAAGCGGAATGCTCGGCTCGACTTCCGCTCCATGATTTACGGAGGGTAGTGAACAATCCCTCTTTTCGACATAGAGCACGTTCATCGACTGATTCATCATGCAAAATCTCTGACTAATTACTCACAATGTAATTCTCACCACATGCATCCTCCAATCAGCCTCCTCCAACTGCTTGTGCCTGACGACCCACTCACACACGCATCCAGGGTGGAAAGTATACCAACAAGGGCTGATGCTGCGATGCACAAGAAGGAACTCAGCTTAAACGCCTCTCAGGCGCCGTCCACCCGACAAACGAATGAAACATCTGTTCCGTACGGAGTAGAAGGACGCTTATAGGGATAGTACAGATATCAGTCAGTACTTATAATGAAAAATCTCATAACGACACGCTTCACATGACAGGGGGATGAGTCGAATCAGAATATATATGTGTGCAAGATTTTACGGTTCGGCTACCTACGGAAGACAGCCTCGAGATTAACGATGCAAATGTGTCAAGAGACTCCCGTGATTTAAAGTACGAAAGAAAGAAGTACACGTGTCATGAACCACCTGCCAGTCAACTTCATAGTACGGGATCCAATCCTAAGACTTGCGTAGTGAATAATATCCAAATTCTTTTATTGCACATCGACTCAATGTACCACATTGCTCTGGAACTATGAAAGTTTCTCTGGCTTTCTTCGTGGACCTCGACTGCTTTAGCCGAGTCAAGGACAGACGTACCTCATGCGCTCCTTGAAGCGGGCAGAATAAATTATGATGTTGATGTCATCATCACCAAGGACCTTTACAATTAGAAAAGAAACTATCAGTATGATAGGGGGACGGAGATGAATTAGATCCCTTATTGTATTGAATTGCATTACTATTCATAAGTCTAGACAGCCAACGCCGACCGCTCTCTTCACACGCGACGGGTCAACGCCCCAACACCAAAACTTAACTTAACGGCCCAGAGCGCAAAAAAGAAATTTGAAAATGAATTACAAAGCGTATTTGTACACCAACTTCTCAACACGCATCTCTCTTGCTTGTATGCTTGCCCCTCTCCAAGACCGTAATCAAACCTCGCCAAAAGTGCCGAGTCTGTCCGGTCGTCACGCACATCACCTACCGCTCATCCACTAGCCGCCAGCTCTCTCTGCTTCTTGACGATGTAATAAGTAATCAGGTTCTTCGGGTCATCTTTCACGCCTCCCAATGCGTCCCAGAATCTCGCTTCCCCAACCCTCGAATGAACACTAACACAAAGTTGCACGGCATCCATCCGAACCCCACTCTCAGAACTCTCTAGACATCTCGCAGCAAGCTTGCACATCTCCTTGACTTCCTCTTCATTCGGAACGAACTCTTTCTTCGCATCGACGAGCTCCTTCAGGACATGGAGACCCATGGACAGGGTTCGGCCGCCTTCGAGTGTCATCTGCTCGTTCTGAAGTTGTGAGGTGATCTTGTCGGTTGTTTGCTTGGGGTCTGCAAGGGTGACGAGCTCGTTAGCGAGTAATTCTAGTCCACTAACGGTGTGTGCGCGTGCATCATAGCAGCTTCGGGTTATAAGGAGGGATTCTAGCCCTTTGGGGACATGAGGCCGGAATGCATCGCGGTCTTTCTTGTACATAAGCTTAATCGTTGCCAAGATCTGAGCCTTGACGTCCTGGATTTTCTCTGGTGAGAGCGAAGTTAATGGTGCTTCGAGATATTCGAAAAGTCCTAGAAGCAAAACATCGAATCTGCCATCAGACCAAGCTGCTTTATTGTCCTTAATCAATCCTTGGAGTTTACGGAAACCATGGACATCTAACGACTTTGCCTTTATCTTTGTGATGCCGCTGTCGAGCAGCCGAGAATTTTGTTTCATACGCTCCGGCGAAATTGAGGCCGTCTTCGCTGTCTCCGCGCCATTCATACTACTCATTCCATTCCTCACCAAATTCAAGGCATCTTCATTAACAGCGACTTCTTCCAGTACCGGAGCCGTGATCGCTGGTCTTGGAGTGGTCTGGTCGTCCGTGCTTGAGAATGGATCTTCGTAAACCTTCATTGACTTCAAAGGTGTGACAATCTCATCTTCATCAGAAGACTCAATTGTCTGTGGTACACTCTGAGGGTGTGGTCCCTTCAGTCCTGTCAACGTCGGAACAACCATGGTGAAATCCTCATCGGCTTTTGTTGGACTCGATGATGTGAAAGCGCTGTGAGAAGACTTAGGCTTTGCTGGGCTGGCGCGAGGGGATGCTGCTACTCTGCTGACGGTACTCCTCACAGGGCTTGCATGGCTGGATTGGCTAGTATGACTGGAGTGACTCGTGTTTGGTCGCGTAGTCGGTCGCTTTGGTGGGCTTGTACTGCTAGCACTAGGTGTTCTTGCCTTTACCATTCTGCTTGTCGATGGGCTAGTGCCATCACTGTTAGTAGGACCGTGACCTGGACGTCTTACTGAATAAGGGCCTGCTGTCGCGGGTCTTGCGGTAAGTTCCGGTCGAGGGGCAGGACGGAATTTGGTAGGCCGCATTGGAGCGACAGAGAGACCGCCATGTGCAACGGTTGTCGACTCGGGTCGGGGTCTCACTGGTCCTATTTCTGAAGCTGTGGACGATGCGGATGCATTGGACGACGTCGAGACCGTACGCATAGGAGAGAAACTGGACATGGCTGAGCCCGGGCGAGCAGGAATATTCTTGTTGGCCAAAACGGCCTTCTTTTGAGCCAACATCGTCTCCCTCAAGGAAGGCTTCGGTGGCCCAGTCGTGCTCTTGGAGAATCCTAGGCCGGGTCGAGCAGCAACAGTCTCTACCTTTTTGGGTGAATTTGGATTGTCCGGTGCGTTTTCCAGAAGTCTTGCCTGGGTTGCATCCAGAGTTGCCATAATACTGGAATAGAGTTAGATGCATGCTCTTCTTTACAGCTCAAAACACTTACGCATCCGCCTTGGCAGGCCAAATCTGCGCGAAAGCCCAGAAAGTCGATCTCATATTCTCTCGAACACCTGGATTTGCATCTGCCAGACCCTTTTTGATACACTTTTCGATCAAGTCGAGACCTCCTGTATGCTCAATATGACTCTTATGGTGGGCTTCCTTCTTCAACAAAGTCTTCAGCCATCCAGTTGCATAGGTTCTTGGCTGAACGTTCTTGTCTTGGCATGCTGCAAAGATATGTTGCATGATTCGAATATTGTACGAAACCTTGCTAATGATGATATCGACCGTCACATTACCTTGCTGAGAGCTGATCTTTTTTGTACCGCCGCACAATTTGATTAGGTTCTGGAGAAGAATTTCGACCATAGGATCTAGTCCTGGTCCAGCAGTTCGTGCAATTTCTTGAACGACGCTGCAACCCTCTTTTGAAAGACTGGTTCTCAGAGAGTTTACAGCCTTCAAAATTCCATCCAAGAGACCTTTGATTCCGACAAGGAAGGCATCATGGAAATCGCTGGGTGCATTTCCAGCATTGAGTCTGCGTAATTTGGTGCAGCTTTGTTCCCGTTTCAACCAATTTTGCTCCGATTCCTTTCCCTCAAAAAACGGATACATGTCTCGGAATGTATCGTCAAGCTCTCTCTGTGTATTCACATAAGATGGTTCGACTTGTTCAACTTTAGCTTCTATAACAGGAGTCGATGGCCGGACGCTCGACACCGAGGAGACACTGGTCGCTAAGGTTGGGCGTGAAGGTATCTCGGTAACTATTTGCTCTGCTGGCTCAGGAGCATTTCCGGGTCCAAGAGT
>Ga0307516_10006199_pt1 | contig 14071 bp, 6 predicted proteins | sample 19_EM_MG_FD_203310 | JGI IMG/M metagenome (GOLD analysis project Ga0307516, IMG submission 203310) | Populus trichocarpa ectomycorrhiza microbial communities from riparian zone in the Pacific Northwest, United States - 19_EM | ecosystem: Host-associated > Plants > Roots > Unclassified | place... | reverse complement strand
AAACCCACTCGAGCAACATCTCCCTCTAGAAAGAACTCGGCGGGAAAACCCCCTTTTCCCCAAATTTCCCCATTTTATTTTTTTAAAAAACAAGAAATCCCTTAATCCCCAATTTCCACCACCATAAGCGGTGATGATAAAAGTTCTGAACGTGGCGGAGAAGCCTTCTGTGGCGAAATCGGTGGCGACGATACTCTCACGAAATCAGCTTCGAGTGAGAGACGGACGGTCCCGGTACAACAAGATATTCGAGTTCAACTACTCCATTAATGGCCAACAATGCCACATGCTTGTCACTTCCGTCACTGGTCATCTCATGGAAGTCGAATTCGAAGATAGATTCCGTAAATGGCATTCTTGTGACCCCGCCGATCTCTACACCGCTCCCGTCCGCAAATACGTCCCTGAGGTGCCTCTCCTACCCGCTCTATTTATAGTCATATAGGAGTATTCTGCAAAGTTGCGCCTGCTGTGTTTTGATTTTTTTTTTCTTGGGATAGGATAAGTTGGACATCAAAAGGACATTGGAGGAGGAAGCGAGGAGGTGTCACTGGCTTGTTTTGTGGTTAGATTGTGATAGAGAAGGAGAGAACATTGCATTTGAAGTGATGGAAGTTTGTAAAGGTGTAAATAGAAATCTTACAATAAGGAGGGCTCGGTTTTCGGCTCTAATTGAGAGGTTTTTTTAAGGCCAAGCTTCTTTCTTTTTTCGTGACGAGTTGATGTCTTCTTGAGTTTGTGTTTGCTTATGTTTTGGTTTTACAAATGTAAGGGATATTCATGAAGCAGCCCAAAATCTTATTGCTCCTAATCAGTGGTTTTCAGATGCAGTGGACGCTAGGCAAGTGAGTGTCTTGAAAATCTTCCAGTTTTATTGTAGTTGCTATCAAGTTAGTTTCTATAATGCGGGCCATCTTGTGCTGTGAAACTATACATGTTTATGTATTAGATAAATTCTCTTTGCAGAGTCCTTTTCTGTAAAAAAGCTGGGAATTAATGACTGCTGTATTTTTTCATATCTGTTCATACTCTGGATTCTTCTATTATGGGAAACAAGATTGATTTTCTTTCATTTGCAGGAAATTGATCTCCGAATAGGTGCTTCTTTCACTAGGTTTCAAACGATGTTGTTGAGGGATAGGTTTGTTATTGATTCTGCTCAAGATGATAGAAATCTTGTTCTAAGTTATGGGCCTTGTCAGGTATGTTGATAGTTGGTAGCTGAAAAGTTTGCATATAGCATTTATTTATGCTTATGAATTGGTCATTGTTCCCCTCTATGAATGCAGTTCCCTACCCTTGGATTTGTTGTGGAACGTTACTGGGAGATACAATCACATGAGCCAGAAGAGTTTTGGACTATCAATTGTACTCATAGATCAGATGAAGGCCTTGCTTCTTTCAATTGGATGTAAGCTTTGGAGGCTCACTGCATTATGCATCATTTCCTTTTGAGTTCCTGAAATATATGGTTAAATCTTACAATACTTTAGTTTCACAGGCGTGGACATCTTTTTGATTATACCTCATCTGTTATACTTTATGAAATGTGTGTTGAGGAACCAACTGCAACAGTAAGTAACAGAAATCACGTGCCTTGTTTAGTTTCAATTTTGAAGTGCAGTTCTTAGGAAGCTTAATTCTTTTTTACTAATTGCCAATCAGGTCACGAAGGTCCAGCAGCAGGAGAAGTTGAAGTATCCCCCATATCCTTTGAGTACGATTGAGCTTGAAAAACGTGCTTCACGGTACTTCCGGATGAGTTCTGAACAAACCATGAAGGTTAGCCTTTGGGAATTGGGATTTAATATCATCTTATGAAGAATACCTGCAATTCTGCATCTTGTTTATTGTTTTAGACTTCAGGGTCTGCTTTGTATAGTTTTTAGATTCCTTCTAAATTTGCTCAACTGGTTAAAGTTGCAAAGAACAAGAAACTGAACTAGATTATGCACATGAGCAATTGAGTGCATTCATGACAGATTATGCACTTCAATGCCCGAGTTAGTTCAGTGGTAGCTTAACCTTTTCAAAAGAAAGAATACAGTGCAGTTTGTCTGTTGTGTATTTCAAATTATAATACCACTGTCACCAGATTTGTTTCTCCAGTTTTAGTTATCAGAATCCATTACAAGTATAATATATACATATATGTGTGTGTGTGTCTTTAATTATTAGGAGTCTCACTTTGTCTCCTTTTAATCATATACCATTTGAACCTATTTGTGTCTAATTGCATCAAAATATTTTTTTTTTAATCTTTCCAAAAATTCTGTAGCCAATCATTCGTTATTTCATTTTCTTTGGTTTATAGGTGGCAGAAGACTTGTACCAAGCTGGTTTCATTAGTTATCCTCGTACGGAGACTGACAGCTTTTCTTCCAGGACTGATTTGCATGTGGGTAACCTAGTTTTTCTTGTGTGGACACCTATTACTTGAACAAGTTCTCTTAAGCTTCTCATGTTGCAATTGGTTTATGAATTATGACTCAACCTGATGTAGACAATTGTACAAGAACATCAAGAGCATCCTGTATGGGGATCGTATGCACAAAGATTGTTAGATCCTGGAGCAGGACTTTGGAGGAACCCTAGTAATGGTGGACATGATGACAAGGCCCACCCACCCATCCACCCAACAAAATTTTCAGCTGGAGAATCCCGGTGGAGTCAAGATCACCATGTAGTCCATCTCTTGATACTTGTATCTACATGTGCTTGGCAATCTTTCTTTTCCTTCTGGTCCAATTTGGTGATTATGGCTTTGACTGAGTTCCTGAAATTTAGTTACTCTCATTTTCTCCAGAGATTGTATGAGCTGGTTGTTCGACATTTTCTGGCATGTGTCTCACAGCCAGCTGTTGGGGCAGAAACTGTTGTTGAAATTGATATTGCTGGTGAACGCTTTTCTGCATCAGGGAGAGTGATATTAGCTGTGAGTAGTGTCATATCAAATCATAAGCACTCATTGTTTCGTTTCAATTAGTAATTTTGTTTTGCTATTGTAGATCATTTGCATATTTGCCATGGAATTAATGTCCCTTATGTAACAATAATGGCTATGGTGGTCACTATAATTTTACAATTCTATTGTTTTGGATTATTTTATTTTATTCTATGTACAGTTGTTTATCTTTTATTAGAAGCACTTGGAATTGATTTTCTTGGTAAATTCTTACTGTTAATATTTTTAAATGGATGCTGTATTTAGAGTTAAATATTGTCATCAAGGCATGCACTAGTATGGGCAGTGTAGTTTGACACTAAATTGGTACATTTTTTCAATTAATCAGGTAAAGCAGCACATATATGTTTACTTATGAAAATTATGTTATATAATCATTTGATGTATTAGTATACTATTTTTTAATTAAATTACTTAAACTTTGTACTATGGAGATGATGTTCAACTAGTCTTGTCACTTTTAGGTAGATTATTAAATCTTCATATTACAGACAATTTGCTAAAATTTGTGACGGCTGTGGCCATTGCATAGAACTGTTACGCTGCAAGTGTGAAAGCGATTTGAAACCTGACTCTTACTATGATTCACATTGTTGTGTCTAGCTATTGGAGTTCTCAAAGACATTTTCTAAAATCACGACTCAATTCTAGAAATTAGGATCTGGTAAACTAAAAGTAGCTGTTGAATTCCTGTTGAACCGGCAGTTCAATTGATGGTTACTAGACTATAGACATAATTAATAAACATGTTCATGAGTATTTCAAAAAAATTATGATAGTGCTACCTTTAGGTTTTTTTGCAATTGTTTTATATGGGATCTAACAATATCTTGTATGGCCAGAAAAATTACTTGGATGTTTATCGCTTTGAATCATGGGGTGATTCAATGATTCCAACCTATCTCCAGGGACAACAGGTTTGGCGTTACCTTTCTGATTTGTAGGCTGTGTGTTTCTTGCTGTTTTTGTGAGTATTTGATATGCCATGTATCTGTTTTCAGAAGTCTGATGGAATGAAGTTATAATTTTTATGATATGCTATCAATGAGATGGATTTTCCAGCCAGCTTTTAAACATCACTAATTTGCCAAGCAAACTTGTGCTTGATTTCTGTCCAAGATAGCATGCCTCATTCACCACTTCCATGATTTATCTCATCATTTAGAAGATTAGAAATTTTTTTGGTAAATTGAGATAGAAAGCAACTGCTCACCTTCCATGCCTGGCATTCTATGTCATACAAGTTATTCTGAATGCTTAATAACCATGCCAGCCTCAGTTGATGCTATCTCAACATTCAGATAATAGTTTGATGTAAATCTTGCCTGATAGAGAGTTAACCACTGCATTAGCATTAGAAAGATGGAAAGTTTGAATAAAAGGTATTGTAAGTATGCTTTTTTTAGTATAAATGTCATTTCCTCTTATTAAAAACAGTTCTACAAAACAAATGGACAGGTTTGGTTTGTTGTTGTCCTGGGGGTCTTCTCTGTTTCTCTTTCTTTGGTTTTTTCCTTTTTGGTGCTTACAAGGGCATAAAGCCCACAAAACAGGAAACTAATTTTGTGTTGAGTTGGTCATTTTTTCAAGGCCTAAACTTAAAAATGACAGTTTGATGGTCGAAGATTTGGAGTTAGGATTTACTTTCTTTTATAAAACTCTTTTATATTTTGAACTACAGATAATTATACTATAGTTTTGGACAATGTTGCAGTTCATTCCGGCAACATTGACTTTGGACTCTGGAGTCACTAGACCGCCGCCTCTCTTAAGTGAAGCGGATTTGTTAAGCTGTATGGACAAGGTGAGAAGACTGGAATTCCAATTATTTTTGTTCTGGCTTTGTACTCTCTATGCTAGTTCATTATTTTCCCATAATTGTATAATTTTAAAATTGCGTCTTCTCCCTCTGCTTGTTTTTGTAAGGCCGGGATTGGTACAGATGCAACAATGCATGATCACATTAAAAAGCTGCTTGATCGATTCTACGTCACAAAGGATGCAAACACTCGCTTCTCACCTACTAATCTTGTAACTTTACTTAAATCTCTTAATGCAATATCTTTGTTGCTCTTATGCTTGATCTTCTTGTCCTTGTGGTTACTTGTATGAGGTTCCTATTTCATGTGCTGGTACATATGAAAAGGCACAACTTTTTAGGATATGAGTGAAGATAGGCTGAATGTTTGCAAATTTACTTAAACTTTACAGTACCGTCTTTTTAGACATTAATGGGTGTAAATTTTAGTCTTACTTTTGAAAGTGTTTGATTGGTCTACTCAATTATTATGGAAGTATTCCCTGCTAATAGGTTCAACCATGCAATTTTTGTCACTGTTCTTGTGTCTCGGTCAGGTTGGAAACCTGAGATATTTGTAATACGTTGTATGAGTTTATATTTTAAAATATTTGACTAAATGCAATGTCAATAGTTTTGGATTGCTAATTGCATCACTGCATTCTTTCATAAAAAAGTTGTATTTCTACGAATTTGAGAGTTCCAGATGTTGGCTTTAGAATTTTAAACTTCTTAGCATCAAGACAAAAATACAAAAACATGCTTGGTTGTTGATCTGGCAAGGGTAGTTTTCTATAGTTGACTAAACTCCTTATTTTTGCTTTACATAAGAGGTTTGTTTTAGTCATTCAACAGGATTTTGATACCATATATTGATTTTGATGTTTCTGTCTCAGTGTTTTTCATTTGTTCTAGCACTGTTATAATGAGGCATCTAAAGAAGAGAGGTAACAACAATTAATTAAAGTGATGAACAATTCAACTAAAATAAGCCTCAGTGCAAAACTAGTTGGGGTCATGTCAGTGATGGCAGTTGGTTAGATTTATATGCTACAGTTGTCACTCAGGTCTTTTAGCTGTATTTGAAGTTATCTTTTTCTGTGTTGAGTTTGTTGAAAACCTCTGCCATGTAAGTTCATTTCTATCTAAAAGATTTTGTTTTCTGTTTTCATGGCTTGATTTTCCTGCCGAATCTTCTTATTTTACTATTGATGACAAATTGTGATCTCTGGTTCGAGCCTTCATGCAAATCTTTAATCTTTGAAGTGCTTATTAGTCTGTTCATTACTACAATTTAAGAGAAGCCAGTTTAGGTACTTAGTGATGGAAGGAAGATAAAATGATGGCATGATTATTTCCTTTAAATTGTTAACTGTTTCTTTACTAATTATGACTTCAATGCATTTCAGGGCGAGGCACTTGTTATGGGATATGATGACATGGGGTAAGTAGTTCCCCATTATCAACTGCCAAAGATACTGTTAGATATCTGAATGTTTATTTTAATGTTGGCCTGTGATGGAGAATGGACTCTGTTCTCTATTCATTTGATTATTTCGGAGTTGTAAATTAATTGTTCTTGTGAGGTTACATGGGGGTATCCACTTGTTGCAGAGAGATTAATGTGATATAATTTGTGTTTGTTAGAATACCTGGTTAAGCTGTTATTCTTGTTGTTGATCCTGCCCGAAGTGGCAGATCCTGGAAGGATTGAGATGGATTGGTTATGGCTCTAACTTTCAATAGTTCAACCTTTTCTCCCCATTTTTGCATCAGTAGTCACAATCTAGATTTGAATCCCTGCATTTGTGTGATTATGCCTGATAACCCACTAATATTCTTTTGTTATAATACTCTGGATATCAATATTGATCATATATCATGATTTTTCTAAGCCACCTCATTAAATCTTTCTGTAAATACATAGTCTACACGCACAAACTTGCAATATGATGTCCATGTAGCATACAGGTATGCCTGTTGCTACAGCTTCCTAAATGGGAACTGATATTCAAGAATACATCATCGGATAGACATTATAACAGTGTATTCATGGTCAGTTAAAATATCCATGGTTTAACTAGTTTAGATGGTTGACTGTGACTTTGGTGGCAAAACTGGTTTCAAGCTATGAAAAAATCAAAAGCAACATTTTCCAGGTACTACTGAAAGTGCATCAGATATAAATTAATGATTAACTAACAACAGCAATGAAACAATATTAACGACACTTTCTGACGGGCATGTCAAAATCAGCTGTTGGATGTCTTTGCGGCCATGATAATGCATGAATATGTGCATGTATGTGTGCAGGGGGCTTAGGGAGGGGCTGTATGTGGTGCACTGTTGTTGTGTGAGTAAATATACAGTTAGGAGCGATGCAGAATGAGGATTCTTAAGAAAGCAAGAAGTTGTAAAGATTCACAAAAAAATTGAGATGCAAATTTTGAAGCATGCCATCCTGATGATGTTCCATGCTCTGTTAAATAGATATGCTGGTCTGGTGCTGTTATTTTGCTTATGTGCTTAGTTACACTGCTAAATTCAACACTTATTTTGTTGTTTGAGTACTTCCTTTTCTATTTCTTTTTTCCACAGGAAAAATCCTTTTAGCCTAAGTGAGAAGATAAATTTTTCCTTTCAGGTATGAACTTTGGAAACCCAATCTGAGATCACTGATGGAGTGCGATATGAAAGAAGTCAGCGTGGGCAATAAAAGTAAAGCTGAAGTTTTGGCAACTTGCTTGCAGCAGATGAAAGCTTGTTTCTTAGATGTACGTTGGAATTCACAGAACATAAGCTCCATGACTGTTTGGTTGGGAGGCCATGTTATAGTTGTCTTTTCCTCAAGAAATTGTGACTATTGTTCATAATCCTATGTTAAGTTCCTTTCTATATTAGCATGGTGATTCACTGTTGCAGTTTGTAGATAGTTGTATGCTTGATCTGATGGACACAGTAATTACTAAATGAAGGCTAGTATGAAATGCTTGCATGCAACAAACAGGTTGGATTTATAAAGGGGATCATTGGTCGAGAACAGTTCTAATGCATTATCTAGCATATGTTGTTTTTGTTGAGGTTTACAAGTGTTTGGCCCGTTCTTTTTTGATAATTTTCATTCCTCAAACACTTGAGCTTGTTTCTGAAAAAGATTACTCAAATTACCCTGTACAATATATACAGCAAATGCCACTTCTCTCAATTCTTAACTCAACTGGAAACTTTTGCAGGCAAAGGTAAACAAAGTAAAACTCTTGGAAGCCATGGCAATTTTCTTTAACAGGTGGGTTCTTTCACCTGCTTGTAGTATTACAGATGATTTGTTTCTATACCATTAAGCATATCTTTTTCTTTTATTCAGATCTGATAGATCGAATGGAGATGACAGTAGCGCGTTGGGGGAAAATGTTCGGCCATGTGGACTTTGCCAGGAAGCAAATATGGTGCTTAAGAAAAACCGGGTAATGATGGTTATTTTGTGAATTTCTTGGTATATATGATCAAAACTTCTTTCCACTTATGCTTTCCTGTATTTGATATTTATGAAGATCAGTTTCTGAGTTAACCTTCACTTTTAGTCAGTAGAGGTAATTAAGTATTTAGTTCCATTACTTCTGTTTATGGTATTCTAGAAACACATTTAAGCAAGTCATTGTTTCTCACAAAACTAGCATTTCCCCTCTGAACAGGATGGCAATTTCATGGTTGGATGCTCGGGTTTTCCACAGGTCAGTGCACTTGTGCTCAAAACCTGTAATTCATTGTAAATAACTGTATTTTTGAAGGCGCATCAAAGTAAACTCCCTAATTACTGATGAAAAGAAACCAAAGGTTGTTTGTTCCACTTCTTTTAGTGGTGCCTAACTTGTAATTGCCACAATCCTCTCTGTTCTACTCCAAATCATGGCCGACAGAAATGTGCTCTATGCTTGTGTGGATGTGTTTTTTATCTTATACAGTACAATGAAAGATTATCTCTCTTTTTCTGTGTTGATAACTAAACTCACAATTGTTTAACTTTTAATTTATAATACCGATTCATGATTGTTGTATGTTGGAGGATTATTTCTGCTATAATATTTAAAAGATCCGTTTGTTTCATCTTCAGTGCAGGAATGCTGTATGGCTCCCTGGACCTGTTTTAGAAGCCACCATAACCAACAATATTTGCAACTCTTGCACTCCAGGTTTCTACAGCTAATTGCAACATGTCACTGCAATATTGGTAGCTAAGACTAGTTTTGCATGCAAGTTTACGTTGAGTTCAATTTGTGCTTGTTCACCAAAAGACAAATTCAGCTACTCACCCTATCTTAAGCATGCACTATAAATTGCTGTGATGCAAACAATCCCAAAATCTCCATCCAAAGTAAAAAATGTCATGGACTTTGGCAAACCCTAATTGAGCTTCATTATTTGATGTTTATAAAGAAATACTGACGTTGTTCTATGTAATATATCCTTTGGCTTTTTTGATTGCTCTGAATCTGAAACTAAGACATTCTGTACAGTCTATTTCCTTCATCATAGCATTTCACCTTTTCTGAGTGTTCATGTGGCATAAGCTATCTCATGCATTACATGGGTTTCTACAGCAAGTTATTGCTGATATGATGTTTTCTTTCTTGAGATCTTACTTATTCATTATTGATGCACCTTTTTAAGGTCCTGTTTACTTGATCCAATTTAAGTTCCGCCAGCTTGAAATACCACCAGGCTTCAATGTCAACCATTTAGGTAAGGGCAACCCTATGGTATTGTAGGGATTGTTTGTTTTGATTTTTCTTAAACTATGATGTACATGCTTTGGGTTATATATACATAAATCAGATTGTTTTGTTTGGATTTGATATTTGGTAAACTTTTGATAAATAAGGAGATTCGTTAGGAATGTGATCTGTGTTGCATCATGTTTTATTTGAAGTTTGAATTTATCTGGTAAAAATTTGGATGGTCAAATTTGCTTCAATTTTGCTTTTGAACAAGTGTTTCCCACTCTTTTAGATGCAGAAGAAAGTGAAGAGCTTGCCTTTCACCAATGATTTGGTGAAAGAGATTTACTTAGATCCCTAACAAGTGTTTCACACTCTTTTAGATGCAGAAGAAAGTGAAGAACTTGACTTTCACCAATGATTTGGTGAAAGAGACAGACTTAGGTTATATGGAGATCTATCTGGGTCTATTAAGGACTAATAGACGTAGCTGGGCCCATATCTAAAATTTATTCTTGTAATATGACATTTTTATAGTTGTCTGACCCACTATCAGATTGTGCTTTTGCTTGGTCATCTTTTCTATTTGAGGCATAGTTTGAGGCACAGTGCTACTGGTTAATTAGTTGAGGGGCAGGAAGTGCAAACTGGAAAGGCCTGAGAGAACAAAACTTCGTAGTATTAGTTAAGATACAATTTTTTCTGCAATAAAACAGGCCCTGGCACAAGGATTCACCTCCTTTCATTGACAGTCATTTGAAGAAGCATTAGTTTTTCTGCCACGTGATATTTCAGCCTTGATATTTGAAGGAACGGAAATATGAGATGCACCAACATAACTGTTTCAATCATCTATTCGTAGTATTAGTTAAGATATGATTTTTTCTGCAATAAAACAAGGCCCTGGCACAAGGATTCACCTCCTTTCATTGACAGTCATTTGAAGAAGCATTAGTTTTTCTGCCACGTGATATTTCAGCCTTGATATTTGAAGGAACGAAAATATGAGATGCACCAACATAACTGTGCCAATCACCTATTCTTGATTGAAAGACATTTCACTACGTGGAAGTTGATAGGTTATTTCAAATCCATCCTTGTGTTGAAGGAGAGTGTTTATGCAAAATCCATTTGCGCTCTTAACTCAAATCAATAGAAGAAAGCCGTAGACATTAACACTCGTGATGTCTTTTTAGCCAGTATGCCCTTATCATGCCATCTATCAATGCCATTTCTAGCTTCCCCATATGCATGTCTTTCAGGGCTTCTTGAAATGGGTTTCATACACATCAACTTCATTTGCTATTTAATTTTTTCTGCAGATGTTCATGGATGCACATGTGCACTTCCACATAGCTTTTTAGCAATCTTTGCCAGTGTTGAATCTCTTTCACATGTTATCAGGTTGCATTGGTGGTTGTGATGAAACTCTTAGACAGTTGATAGAAATCTGTGGAACCGGTTCCCGTGTTCAAGGTGGGTATATATGTTCAGCTTGATTTGTTACATAAACATGTTTAGTTAGTCATATGAAGTAGAGTAAATAGACTACAGGTTTGAAGATGAATGTTCACAAGTCCATAACTAGAATTGTGCCTGCAAGAAATAAACATGATATCCTTCCATGTAATTTAATGGTTCTATGCTGTTTGGAATTTGTTTAACATCCATCTTAGTGTAATTGTGCCTGGCTTCACTTCTTGATAAGAAATGTTGTTAATGGAAAGATTAACAATCCTTGAAATGATACTTATATAAGGGAATTTTAATTTGGAATTCGTTTTCTCCTTTCAGGAGAAATCTATTTTTTAACTGAATTCCAGAACATGTCAAATATATTGGGAAACTTGAATTACAGGATGATTATGTAACAGAAATGATCATGCACATGCAATTTGCTTTGTTAGGAAAAAAGTAGATTAATAAATGAGTTGATCTTTATATATTCAATATATTATGCAGCAAGAGGTCGACCACCAACTACAACATCCAGCAACGGACCACCCACTACAACACCCAGCAACCCCCAACGAAGTAACTCTAGGCAGGCACCCTGCATATATTGTTATCAAACAGGGCATGCTTCAACTGATTGCCCTTCACGGATTTCAGCCACTCGACATGTGCAGTCTCATGGAATGAACCAACAGAATGGTACTACTCATGAACTTTTATTTTCTCCAATTCATAAATGAGATTCCTAACAAGACAATTTTTATTTTTTGGTCAAATTAACTGTCAAAGAAATACACACCAGATTGTATTATGATAACAAATATGGTTGTTGACGTTCTATCTCTATACCCTTTCAAAATTAAAATAATTGTTACATGGGGAATTTCAGCTGCCTTTTACTGTGAATATTTCACATTTGGCAGACACTTGGACTTCTAATCATTCAAATATATGTGGTTTTTCCTTTCTTTAGTAGAATTCTTTTGACATACACACCCAGTGACCTAGGAAGCTTACTAGTGATTCACTACGAATCCTACTACTTTTGGTGAAGACTATAATTTCCTTTCTTGTCTAGGATTGAGCTTTAGGCATATATAATGACAGCTGTAGGAGGGAATTGTTATTTCTCCCTTCCTCTTGCCCCTTCCCAACCGCATGTCACTTTTTTCTCCCTTGTTCTTTGCGGTATAGAAGAACCATATCACCTCACAGTTTTTAGAATTAAATCTTTAATCCAAGTTCAAATCAAAATATTGTGAAGTGTTGACTGCAAACATATAGGTAGAAGCATTATATTTCGTTCTCTGAATAATTTCAGAATGGGCATCTTTCGCCCATTGTTTATATTTTTGGGGTTTAAGAATACACTAGCTTGCTCTATTTTCCTCCTAAGCATGTGAATTGAAAGTAATCTCAGAAGTGTATGGACTTCTGGAAGCATTAAAATTGTATATGCGTGGTATTGAGTTTTAGTACGGTATCTGTTTGCCATTGTTAGAGTTGTTAACTTTTTTTTTTTGTGCAGATTGTTAGAGTTAATGTACCCTTGATACCTGCTCTTGAAAATGCTCTTTGTGTTGCAGGAGAATCTTCAATTCCATGTAGCACATGTGGAACGCCATGTGTTCTGCGAACAGCTAACACAGCAAATAACAGGGGAAGAAAGTTCTATTCATGTTCATCACAAGCATGCAACTTCTTTGCGTATGTAAACCTGAACCTAGATATCTCTTTATGTTATTCTAGAAAAATTGTTAAAGTGGACTGGTTAATGCAGAAATTACTTGATACTTCTAATGTGTACAACTCTTCTCTAGCACTCATGCGAGACTCATTTATGAGAGGCATCTGTGCATGAATGTCAGAGATGAGGTGTGTACACTTCGAGTATTCAATAATTTCTCCAGTTAAAAATTTAGCATTCGAAGGATTATCGTATTCTAGTTCCGGAATTCTCCTTTCATCCTCTTCTGATTTTATTCTGTCATCTGCTTACGGAAACATCATATTTTATATGATGTATCCTATTTGTCTGCGACGCAGATGGGAGGATAACCTCAACAACGGCTCTGCCCCAAGAAGTGCTCCTCGTCCAAATATGAGTAACTCGGCATCTAACCCTAGCAGGAGGGGCGGTCGTGGGAGGGGTGTTCAGAATGCAGGACGTGCAGCTGATGTAACTTTTGTATCAGCTACAGGTGAGCCGATATCTGGAAGAAGATGCTTCGTGTGTGGTGATCCATCACACTTCGCAAATGCTTGCCCCAGTCGTGGTTCCTGATGCCTTGCCCTCTCAAAGAAGAGTTGAGACATGCTCAAGTACGTCGAGGACAGGTTTGGTACCTGCTACCATTTCGGCTCTTGAGTGCCGTAATTTTGTAAAATTATGCTCTAGATATGATCGCATAGAGTGTACACACTACACACTGTATTTATTGACTTCGTTCTTCACCATTGTGGGCTGAAATCACAAGAGCAAGTTTATGGCTTGTCCTCGATCGGGCCACCCTACGCTTATTCTGTAGTACCTTAAGTAAACAGTACATAATTCCGGGGCATTATTAATGATTATGATTAATTAAAATTAAATTAACTAAAAAATAAAAAGGTGGTGATTTTACTGTGCACTACATCCCAAAACACCATTTATTTTTAACAGTTTTTTTTTATATATATAAAAAAATCAGTGTTTATTTTATTTTATTGGTCAACATTTGGTTTATTAGAGATTTAACTTCAAGATTTACTGTGTTTTGTTTTTTATATAGTTATTGAGTCTAATGACACGAGTTATGGATTTAACGGGTTATTCTGATTGATTCAGGGTTTTTTTTTTATTATTTTCATTAGTATTTTTTCTTTAATTTTATCATTTAAATAGATTATTAAAAATTAGATTTTATGATTTGTTTCAGTTTATTTTCTATTGAGTTATTTTAGTTATGAATTTGATAAATTAACTCATGTTGACTTGAGGTTTTTTTTAATTGAATTTTGTTTTTTAATTATTTTTTTTACCATTGGGTTGATTGAAAATTAAGTTTTATAACTTGTTTTAATTTGTTTTATATGAAATTATCATGGTTTCAGTTATAAATTTAACAAATTAATTCAAATTAACTTATATCATTATAA
>Ga0307516_10006197_pt1 | contig 14073 bp, 13 predicted proteins | sample 19_EM_MG_FD_203310 | JGI IMG/M metagenome (GOLD analysis project Ga0307516, IMG submission 203310) | Populus trichocarpa ectomycorrhiza microbial communities from riparian zone in the Pacific Northwest, United States - 19_EM | ecosystem: Host-associated > Plants > Roots > Unclassified | place... | reverse complement strand
CATCCTCGGTCCCAACGCCTCTTGATCTTGTTCCTCGTCTCGATCGAATTCGGGATGCTCTCTAGGCTCTCTACGATTGCCTTCACCTCTAGAACTGCACCTTGAAGCTCCCTCACAGACCGTCCCTTGTGGAATTCCGATGATGGGGAAAGTTTCTTCTGAAGCGCGATCGTTCCTTTGAGGAGTTTGCTGGAGAATTTATTAGACATTTGATATAATGGGCGATCAACGTGGTCATACCTGTGTTGATTGAGAGACTCCATCAGCTCTTCGAGGTTCTTATCATCCTCGGTCATCATCCGTTTCTTAGCTTCCTTCTTCTCGGACTCGGAGAACGCCCCGATCGTGTCCAAGCATACAAGGATGTATGCCAGTGGGACTCGGAAGAGGAGACAGTATCTTGAACTCTTGGCCCATTCCATTTTCATCGACGCCTTGCGTAGGAGGTGCCAATAGTGTGCCTGGGTTGCCTCCATCCCTTTCCGAACGACGGCCTTCCGCTTCAAGTAGCGACGACAGGCAGCCTGTATCCTCCTGGCCGCACCAGCCCACCTCCGCTCTAGACGGCGTCGGTAGGCGTCCTGTATCGTTCTGGCGGCGTTGGCTCGGGTCATGTCGGCTTCTTGTTCGTGGTCCCCACCAGATATAACCTCTTCTGCTTCCACCCCATCAGCGATCCTTTCCTGTGGTATGTCGATAGATTTCTCTTGCCCTTGCTCATCACGATTGCCATCAGGTTGTACTCCTGGTGCCTCCTCAACACGCGACCGCTGCGGGTGGGCGGGGGTAGCGACGGTCCCCAAAGCGCTCGGGGCCACCGAGAGGAGGAGCCCTGGTACCTCGTCCAGCCTGTTATAAAACACTGGGCGGACGTATCTCGGTGGCCGCCCATGCGAGCGGGGAATAGCGGTGTGCAGTAAGAGGATGATCTCATCGAGGGGTGAGTTTTTCAGCGACTCGGTGAACGCGCGTACAAGATCTTCCCAGCTCTTGGCATTGGCGTAACTGTTGAATCTCAGTAACAGTACTTTCACTGATGGGCAGTACCCACTGCTGGTAGACCCGCGGCACAAACTGCCCATGTCTTTCGCGTAGAGACTGGATGCCGGTCAAAATTCTATCTTTAAAGTCGTTGTCATTCGTATTGTATCCCACTGCGAAAGGTCAAACTTGGATCCCGTTGAAAGCGTGGCAACGCGACTGACTGAGACATAGACACATGCAGCTGATATTCGACCTGTGAGTGTCGATTTCTGTGCTTGAACTTGGGTGAACTCACATTCTAGCAATGTAGAACGGCCCCATGAAGCTGGTCATTCGGCTACCATCCACTGTGAATCGTTCCCAAGTATCAAAGGTAGACGCAAGATATCGCTGAACTTGCGCGTCGATTCCCCGCATAAGCTCGATCATGGTTGACACAAACATCGAGAAGGCCGACGTATCCTTTCTCAAGTCCGTACCCCGGCGGATGAGATTGATGAACCAGCTTCGAGGTAAGGTAACGTTGTGCAGTACACCTCCCCGAGAGTTAACCCTGTGGGCCATGATGAACAGGCCGGAGAGCCTTTCTGCGAGATCGCACAACGGGTTCAGGTCAACGCGTAACTGGCTACGGATGACTTCACTGAAAAGACAAATCAGGAGGGGCGTATATTGACCCACGTACCCCGCAGTACGCACCCCAGATACGATGAACCAGACGCCAACGAAATCTGCGCTTTGGAGGTTACAAATACGACAAAATCCTGGACGATGAAACTCCCCTCGCCACGAGACGGGGATCGCGGCCACAGCGCTGAGCTATGCATCGGCGTGCGAGGGGCGAAATACTGGGCATTTTCCCTATCAAGATCGAAGGCCAGTGTGCATGCGACAATGAATCGCTGCCCAAATCGGTCCAGTGCCGGTTCTGGAGAGCTATACCTAAGGTCGTGACAGACACATCGAACCCATTCTCGTACGATCCGGAGGCCATCGAATCCCTCTGATATACTAGAGAGGTCGAGGTTAGCGAGCGATCCGAGTCTCTGAATAGGTGGGTGAAGCGCCAAGTATAGTATCCCAAGCCAGTAGCTTTACGTTTGATGAGTATTCCACATCTCACGCAGAGGGCTGGGACATACTTTTTCACATGCCAATCATAATAACGAGCCCCATCCAGGATTTGAAATTGTAGGAGTATCAAGCGGAGCCGGGCATGATACCAATCGACCGTGAGTTGTTCCGGTTGGATGTGCTGGAAGGTACATTGCTCCTTTCCCTTGGGGGGGTTGCATTTGTTTTGAAAGAGCAAGTGTAAGCAGGGCGAGAACCCATGAACGTCACGGCAGGCGCTATCCAGGACCCCCGTACGGCCACTGATCCGGCTTGAAATAAGTTGGGTGATGCCTTGGCTGAGCTCCCCATAGTCGCAGCTGTGTCCGTCCGTGCTCTTCTTGCCCGATGTAGATCGGTTAGTGAGTTTCTCGTATAAAACTGTGTGTTTTGGCACTAGGTAGCGGTTCTCTCCCAAGACGAGAAACCCGAATAACTTCTGGTGGTTCGAGTCTTCGACCAACGATTTGACGTTGTAGAACTTGTTTAGCAGGCGAACGTAACCAAGGTAGAGGGAGAGCGAGGTCTGGATTTGAACGAGCGGGAGATTTTGCAACTTGAGAGGGGAGGAAAAGACGTGGTCCAGGCACAACAGGGCGGCAGGGTCGTTTTCCGTCCTAATGAAGGTCTTGGCGAGTGTGCGGAGGCTCACATGGTCAGCATGTCGGATTGCTTTAAACATCGCGAGCTGTAGGGCTAGGTCATGAGACCGCCAACTGAACACAGGAGGAGAAACTACCTCGTCAACTTCTTGTTGTGTCATGGTGCTTTTGTTTAACCGATCCGCAAGCACCAGCAGCCCCGAAACGGTGGGATTAGATGCAGGAAGCACCTCAAGGGTCAAATCTCGCCAGAGCCCGATTAAGATGTGCTTGACTGCCAGCCGCACATGGTCAGCATTGTGGGCGGCAGATGCGGTCAACATCTCAACCGCTTTCAATGCGTTGCCGTTCTTGACGTGGATCTCCGCAGCTTCAGGAATCCTTTTCAGCTCCTTCAGCAACTTGATACGCGCTTCGTCCAGTTCATAGTCTTCCAAGAACTCAAGCGCGTCCTCCTCAGAAGGAAACAGTTTCAGAGCCGCCCTGTTCGAGCCTCAGAAAGCCTTCCCTCAAGCCAATTAGACCCAAGTACTCACTTGACGTTTAAACGCTGAATTAAAGAGGGTCAGAGATATTTAGAAACAAGGTGACAATTAAAATATACCTTGAAATAGTGCATTTGGGTAACCCCTGTCAGGCGTTCAAGGAGGCCATCGTCCAAAGCATTCCTGTGTTGCGTGATCACCTCTGCCACCTCGTCAAAGTATTCTCCTTCTCGGTAGGTGCGAGCAGCTGCAGCATACTGTTCAGCCATCCGATAGTTATCCGCTGCAGTTTTGAGATCACGAGCTTCCAAGTAGCATTCCCCGGCAGCTCCGTAGTAGGCCAGACGTTCATTGACCTGCTTGGATGGGGAACCCCGCGCACAGGCGACGAAAGCGTTGGCCGCGGTAACAAAGGCCCGGTTCCTGGCTGCACTGGCAGCAGTGGACGTCACCCGAGCCTTGTCTCGCAAGAGGTACGCATCGCATATCGTTGCGGCTCGGTCCCACCCGGCGCTCAAAAACGCAACTGAGGCTTGTCCATAGCGCTTGCTGGCGAACATCCTGGGCAAAGGGTTATCAACGTGTTGCGATTCCAAATCCTAATACTCACTTCCTCCCAATCTTTACCCACTCTTCAGAAGTAGACGATGCCTCCAAACACGGTAGTTCCGCAGTAGATGGCCAGATTGAGATCTGGTTTTTGCTACTCCAATACGCCTGCACGAGAGGTAAGTTTCTCTCCGAGGATCGTGGGGTCCTCAAAGTACCTTCATCGGCTCGGCTGACTCGGAATCGTCCATAATCCAAAGGTTGTTCCGAGCTCGAGTGATGGCGACGTATAAGAATTTCAACTACAAACACAAGTAATATGAGCATGGAAGAGAAAACTCAGGTCGCAAGCAAAATACCTCCATGCAGATGCTCGCATGACGTGTTTCATCGAAAGTTGGGGTGTCGGAGGAATTACTCCGGTCGGAAATCCCATTGAGTACCAAACGCCATTGGCTGAGGGTTGCCTGGGAATCCTCGAAGAAGTTGTATAGTAGGACCTTGGTTCTGTTGATAAGAAGGCAAAGTCGAAGAAAACTGGGACTGACATTGTTGAATTCGAGGCCCTTGCTCTCGTACAGGGTCCTGCGGCCATAGGTTAATTAGATTGCTGAAGGCCAGAAGCGTAAGACCGACATGATAATATTACGTCTTAGCCTTCGCTGTAACCTGTGCTTTGTGGCATCATTTCGCACGAGTATACCTGAGTGGAATGGGTTAGTACAGAATGAAATATTGCAAATGGAATGCCGCACAATGGTCCGCACCGAGCTCGATGGCCCCCCCTTGACTATCCCCAAAGGGCGACTTCCCCAGATCAACCTATTTGCGGCGGTTAGCCCCTAGCGGCCCGATAAATTAGACAACATGCATTTTCCCGTGGGTCGAAGAAGGTTGGTGGGAATCCGTCAATGATCGCTCGTTCAGGTTGCAAGGTGTCAATCGAGTATGGCCAAAAGAGCGTGATAAGTTCAACGACAGAACGTGCGCAATTCACGATGCCACCGTGAGAACGGTAGTTTGAAGTGAGCTCAAAGGCTCTTGGCTCGACGGGGTTGACACCGATTTCGTGTGAAAGTTGTTTCTGGATAAACCATCAGCTCCAGCAAGCTCACGAATATCAAGAGCTCTACCTCAATGCGGTACTGAAACACCTTCAGATCGGCAAACCGGAACGAGCTCCCAATCGAGATGGTCTGGAGAAGTGTTACTTGGTCCTTGCGCGGGGTCACTGCCCTTAGCCTTACCTGTGCGGTATCACCGGCCCAGAACAACCCGTGTTGATTGGCACAGATCGTCCGGAGAACTGGAACCGTCAGAAAGGTGAAGGTCCGAGCAGAAACTCAACACATACTGAGTGTGTCGATTAGGAGATTGTCCTGGACCTCGTCTACGTACCTGGGGTGTTGTCAGTTCGGGAAATGAAAAGGAAGCTACCACAAGCTCGTACAAGAAGTCCACTCTCTGGCCAACCAGACCAGCCTCGCGGAGTTCTTTTGATATGTGATGAGTTCTAGGAACGGATTCAGTGAAGCGGAAACAAACGCAGGGGAAGAGACGTCACCGGTCTGCAGCATCGTAGTTTCGTCGTCGTTGTTTCAGTTTCGTGTACCCCACGAACAGGTCATAAATGTCATCCCGCCTATGGGAAAAGTTTCCTTGACCTCGAACGCTGAGCGACTTGTATGATTCCCGATCGAGGCATCCGTGTTTCGTCCAGATTGTATCCTCGGATCCCTTGATCACTCCCATGAATTCCCCGAACACCAAGGCAGGATCTATGTCACCGGTTATCACAAGAGGTCGCGCCTAAACCACCGCTTCTCACCTAAGGCTCGGGTAAAGGTCTGTGGGAGGTGATCCCAGTAAGATGCCAAAAACTCGCCGTAGGAGACAAAGTCTCTACGGGACTGTTGCATATAATCAGATGACGATGTACTCCCGAATCCTGCATGTGGCCTAGACTTCCGAGGCGAAGTTGGGCTCATGGGAGATGCTTCCTCATCTCCAAGGGGGTCGGTCGTGGGGATGGTCAAGCTGTCGTTATGATCGCCCCGCCCAATATCGTTCTGCAACATTGTGCAGAGCTGCACACGAGTGATTAGATCGGACGCTTTGGAGATATGAATATCCGTACCCGGTCGTAGGTGACGAACAATGGGAAATGGTCGTCCAACAGTTCACTGAACCTTTCAGGTAAGTCCGACCTCCATTTTTCATCGTCATCTGGATCCACAAGGTCGACTTCCTGTTCGACGTCCATTTCCATCGCACGTAACACTTCTGGAGAACATGCAGAGGCTTCGAGAGACGACATCAACTTGGCGAAGTACTCTTCAACCTTGGTAGCTAGGATTCGAGACTGTGTGATGAAAACTTGCCGGGGTTTCGGGCCGATGTCAGGGTATCGTAGCCAAGTGCGCTCTATGCTTAGCATTTTGAACAACATTGTTGTAGTCTTCCCTGTACCACTTCTGCCAATCACGTAGCAAGAAGAAGGGTGTTCAACAATTTCTTGCTCTTGCGCTCTGTTTGTTAGAAATAAGCCCAGGTGCTCCAACGCGTAACCGGTGTACGCACGAAACCGAGAAAACATGTGCAACCTCCTTGTCAGCCAGGATACCTGTGACAAGTAAGAAGTCGGTTCCGCGGTAGAGTCCTGACATGGCGCACTGTTTAGGAGGGCCTTCGGGAAGTTAGAACACAGCCAGGTCGAGATCAAAACCAGTCACCTGAGACAATGCGACGAATTTGTCCAAACTATTCATATGACTCGTAAGTCGCGAGAGGAACTGCGGCGTCGAGGGAGGGCTTACACGAGCATAGAATGGATCTAACGTGCACGCGTCTGGTTAGTATGATCAAAATACACTAGCCATCTTGCTCACATCCTTCATATCTTCTTCTCGCACTTTGATGAGTGGTACGGCTTGCGGTGCGTCTTGGACCTGGCGTGACGAAGGAGGGAACGAGGCAGGTAATATGACGTTATCGCCGGTGTTGAGGGGTTTGTTCCGAAAACTGCACCGGTCGATGTATTCCGGACCACGTTTTTGAAGTTGCTGGCTGAGGGTATCCCAAAACCGCCCGTGACGGAGCTGTGCGTGGGTGAAGATACCAAAGATCCGGATCACTGGCAAGGCGGGAATTTACATCAGTTGAGGCAAAAAGAATATGGGAGGTGGTACCTTGGCATTCGCGTTGAGAATCGGCCGTAGATGTGCTCCTGAGATCGGGTATGCAATCTATCTGATACTGGAGAGAATGATGAGTGAAGTACTCGGGATCTCGAGTAACCTTTCACATACGACGACCCGTGTGTCCCCCGTCATCTTCGCCTCGTAGATCGGCAGTTCCGTTTTGAGACCCGTGAGCGACTTTTGGTTGTCACGAGAAAAGTGTCCCTGGGACAGTTGCCTGAGGGTAATTAGCAGCGATAATTGCGATGAACGACGGGAACCCACTTGATCTTCTTGATCACGATCCAGAACATCGCACCATCGGCACCCTTGATATCGCGTAGATACTTCTGGGCCCGAGTGGATAAAAGGATTACCCACTCGCCAAACCCCTCGATGTCTTCAAAGTAAAGTGAGGCCTTCATCGGTTGAACCATAGGAAATGCTGGGTTCTGAGGTTGATCGATCCCGACATCCGTTGTTTTCGTGGTTAGGGAGAGAGCTCCTTCCGGTGGCAAGTTTGCCTTGGTGTACGAAGATTTGAAAATATCCGATAGCGGCGGCCTCCTGAGAACGAGGAGGTAGTACTGGGTCTGTTCAATTCCTTGCAAATTGAATGTATCGGTGGCAAACCCACACACCTCCAATATGTCTCGAAGTTGTGCCAAAACCCCAACGCACACATCGCGAACCTCGACATCCGTAGTTGGTACAGTGATACCCATGGAGTCGAATTGGAGCGGGTCGATACGACGGTTCTTTGTGACCGCTTTACCCTTTTTGCGAACAATGGGGGATAGTTTCCCCCCGGTCGAAGTGCTTTTCCCGTTTTCTTCAAGAGCTTTTAGGATATCGAACGAGAGTTGCGTCTTTCTCCAGAACGTGCGGAGGTTGGGGGGTACATCGGCGGTGGACGGATATTCGGCGAATAGCAATGAAGATGAGAACCGCTGGAGGAGTCGCATACTCATGGCGTCCATCATGTTTGGCGTTGGGGATGTGGGAAAGTCCGTGACGATCCACTTCGAGAGCTTCCCGTATACTCCGTCCCCCAGCACTGGAAAGCAAAATGATCAGCGACAGCGATGCGCAAGGGTCGACAGTCACGCGCAACGTACCAGATATCATGTACTCTAGAATATAGGCGCGGCTGTTGAGCGTGGCAACCATCTCTGCAATGTCACCCCGATAGCAGGCCGCTTCAATTGCATGGAGAGCAGTGTTGAGTCCATCCGGGGCATCCAGTGCCCGTGCGTCAAACAGGGTAGCGTCGAACGCGTCCTGAGGGGAATAACGATCTGGTGGCATGGTGTTGGTGTGAAACCAAGAGTGACCGCCACACTTTTCTGACTTGAGACATGTTGGCAACGGGGGCGCTCCAGCGGTCGCATTCCGGTAGGTCGTTTCCTCCAGAACGGTTACGGCAGCCGTCACGAGGGCGTCGCCACATCGCCCGGCGCGTACATTGACCTCAGACTTGGTTAGTAACTGGCTTCCCCTTTGGCTTTCATCCGACCACGTCGTCGGTTTTTGCGGTGGTGTGGTGGCGCTGGGGACAAGCTTCGTTGGCGAGCCTCCGGCCACGTCATGCCGAGCGTCGATCACATCAAAGGTCAACTTGAGTTGACTCACGGGTCTTGAAGCCCGAAGCTTGATTTTGCGCTCAAGGGTGAGCCGTTCGGTCTTCAAAGCTTCGCGACAAAGGGAATCAGGCGAACGTTGAAAGAACGCAGAATAAATAATCGGGAACGAACCCCGCATGGATACCTGCGCGTCGCCCTTCCATGATGATACTAGTTCACACTCCGGGATAAACTCACGATTTAATCAACGGACGCGTTCTCCTAAGTACCGAACCTGGAACAGCTGCAACTCGTTGGTGATTCGCAAGTCCAGCAAATAAGTACTTGAGTAACTGCGCATCGGCCACTGACCGATTGACACCCACCCAGCCGTTCCCCTTCTCTACACGGGGGACGACATCTTCTGGAAACGTTCATTATATGCGTCGTGGGCTGATACATACGCGGGGGTTGGTGTGTGTGTGCTGTTATTTTTGAATGCACAGAGTAGCGATCTACAATCTCAAGGACCCAGCCCGAGGCCAACTTCTCGCGTTGATCAGTGTATAGATTTGCGTTTTCTGTCCTCGGTTGTGGGCCTCACAGCCTGACTCAGTCGCACTGATACGATGTATATTGCCGTGGACTGAGACGTCTACATCTGTCCGCATCAGCCATTGAGTTCCATTGGTGAACCCGGCAGGTCCATCTCGAACGGAACCGGGAACGCTGACCGCCAGACAATATCTCAAGGGTCACAGAAATTCCCCCAGACGAGCTCGAGGTCGGCGATGAACTCTTCCCTTCCACTGCCCTGTTTCTCAAGAATCCACTTCCGTCCTCGATCCCACTGTCCCTTTATCTGGTTCCTCGTCCCGGTTGATCCCGGGATACTGTCTAGGCCCTCCACAATAACTTCCACCTCTAAAATCGCATACTGGAGGTCGTTCACAGATTGTCCCTCGTGGAATTTTGATGACGGGTAGAGTTTCTTCTGAAGCGCGATCGTTTGTTTGAGGAGTTTGCTGAAGGATTTATTAGATCCTCGATCGGATGTGTAATCAGCGCCGTCGCACCTGTATTGGTTGAGAGCCTCCATCAGCTCTTCGAGACCCCCGTGGTCTTCAGTCATCATCCGTTTCTTAGCCTCTTTCTTCTCCGACTCAACGAACGCCTTGACTGTATCCAAGCACACGAGGATGTACGCCAGCGGGACTCGGAAGAGGAGATAATATCGTGAATCCTTGGGCCATCGCATCTTCGTTGACCTCTTGCGGAGGAGGTGCCAATAGTGAGCTTGGGCTGCGTCAACCCCTTCATTGACAACAGCCTTCTTCAAGTGGCGACGGTAGGTAACTTGTATTTTCCTGGCCGCTTCAACTCGTTTCCGCTCCAAATGACGACGGTAAGCGCCCTGGACAATTTTAGCGGCGTTGACACGGGCTTGGGAGAATTCTTCCTCATGGGCAACCCCTACCGCTCCCTTCCCACCCGCGATCCTCCCCTGTGGTATTCCAACATGCTTCTGTTGCCCCTGTCCACCGCGGTTCCCCGTTTCCCCGTTACCACGAGACGGCCGTTTATCGGTGGGGGCAGCGTCGGACCTCGAAGTACTTGGAATTATCGAGAAGAGGAGGTCGTGCACCTCGTCCAGCCTATTATAAAATACTGGACGGATGTGCTTCGACTGCCGCTTATCTGAGCTAGGGGTACCGGTGTGGAGTAAGAGAATGAGCTCGTCCAGGGGTGAGTCTTTCAGCGGCTCAGTGAACGCATGCACGAGGTCAGCCCAGCTCCCGGCGTTGGCGTAGCTGTTGGATTTCAGCGCCGATATACCAACCGATAACCAATGCCTACCGCTGATAGGTCCGTGGTGCAAATTGTCCATCTTTTTTGCGTAACGATTGCATACCGGATAAGAGCTTCTCCTTGAACCTGTCATCGATCGTATTCCATCCCACTGTAAGAGGTTAAACTTGGGCTGTAACGAAAGTTGGTAACACAACTGACTGAGGCAGAGGCAGAAACAGCTGAGGTTCGAACTATCAGCACCGTGTTTTAGACATCCGGGCTTGGGTCAACTTACATTCGAGCAATGCAGAGTGGCCCTGTGAAACTGGTCATGCCGCCGCCATCCACGATGAATTGTCCCCCGGAGTCAGAGGCAGAGGTGGGAAGACGCTGAATTTGGGCATCGATTCGCTTCATAAGGTCGATCATGGCTTCCGCGAACGCGGAGTATGTCGATATATCCTTTCTCAAGTCCGTATCCGGGATGAGAGTGATGAACCAGCTCCGAGGCATGGCGACATTGTGCAGGATACCTCTCCGGGAGGTAGCATTGTGGGCCATGATGAATAGTCCGGAGAGTCTTTCGGCGAGATCACACAACACTGTCAAGTCGACGCGCAGCTGGCTACGAAGAACCTCACTGACAAGACAAATCAGAAGGGATGCCCACGGATCTATGTTCCTCACTATACGTACCGCATATACGACGAACCAAAAGTCAACAAGCCGTGCGCGTCGGCGGTTATGAACCCGACGAAGTCCTGCATGGTGAAATCCCCCTCTCGAGACAGAGATCGCGGCCATAACAGCTTCGACTTGTACATCGGCAGACGAGGAACGTAATCCCAAGAATTATCTCTATCAAGGTCGAAGGCCAACGTGCATGCGACCATGAACCTTTGCCTGAAACGGTCTGCGGGTCCCTGGAGATCGTGCCCGAGGTCAGAACAGACGTCTTGGACCCATTCTCGCACAACCCTGAAACCATCAGGCCCCTCGGGTAACTTGGCAGCGTCGAAATTCGCGAAGGATCCGAGCCTCTGCAAAGGTGGGTGGAGCGCGGAATACAATATCCCAAGCCAGTAGCTTCGCGTTCAATGAGTATCCGCGCGCTTCTTGTGGACTGAGCCCAGGCGTACCTTTTTACATCCAATTTTTCACAGCGGGCCGAGTTCAAGATCTGGAATTGTAGGAGTATCAGGCGGAGTCGAGCGTGATACCAATCTGTTGTAAGTTGCTCCGACTGGATGTGTTGAAAAGCACACGGCACGTTTCCCTTTTGAGCATTGCATTTCTTTTGGACGAGAAAGCGTAGGCAAGGCGCGAATCCATGAACGCTACGGCAGGTCCCATCCTGAATTTCTGTACGGTTATCAATCCGCTCCAAAACGAATTGGGTGATACCCCGACGGATCTCTTCGTAGCCGCATCCATACCCACCCGTACTCTTTCCTCTCGGGTCGGATCGATTGGCGAGTTTCTCGTATAGAATCGTGTGTCTCGGGATTAGGTAGCGGTTCCGCCCCAGCACTTGGAACCCAAATAACCTCTGGCGGTTTGAGTCTTCTCCACATGACTCGTCGCGCCGGAGTTTGTTTAGTAGGCGGGTGTAGTCAAGGTAGAGGGAAAGTGATGCCCGAATCTCGAAGAGAGGGAGACCCTGGAGCTTGAGATTGAGAGGGGACGAGAAGACATAGTCCAGGGATAACAAAGCAGCAGGGTCGTTCCCCCTCCTAATGAAGGTCCTGGCGAGCGTGCGGAGTGTCGCACCGTCATTGTGTCGGATCGCTTCAAACATTGCAAGCTGGAGGGGCTAGGATGTGAGACCCGCTCACCGAATAAAAGGAAAGGCCTACTTCGTCGACTTCTTGCTCCGTCATGGCGCTTTTGTCCAACCGGTCTGCATGTACCAGTAACCTCGAAACGGCAGGGCTGGATGTTGGAAGCACCCCAAGGGTCAAACCTCGCCGAAGCCCCATCAAGAGGTACTCGATCGTTGGTCGGACGTGGTCAGCACTGTACGTAGCGGGTGCGCTCAGTAGTATAACTGCCTTCAACATGTCGCCGTTCTTGGCGTGAATCCCCGCAGCTTCGAGAATCCTGTCCAAGTCTATCAGCAGTTCAATACGCGCTTCGTCCAGATCGTAATCCTCTAAGAACCTCAACGCATCCTCCTCAGACGGGAACAGTTGTAGGAGCGCCCTGTTCAAGTTTCAGAAAGACCGCCGAGCTTCCTGGAGCTAACCGCTTACTCGATGTTTAGACACTATATCAAAGAGGATCAGACATGTTCAGGAACAAGCTGACTGATCTACCTTGGAGTAGTGCATTCGAGCAGCCTTGGTCAAACGTCCAAGGAGACCGCTGTCGATGGCCTTCCCATGTTGAGTGATCACCTCCACCATCTTGTCGAAATATTCCCCTTCCAGATATGCGCGAGCGGCTGCACCATACTGCTCGGCGATCAAATAGTTTTTCCCTGCGTTTTTTTGGTCACGGGCTTCTAAGTAACATTCCCCGGCGGCTCCGTGGTAGGCAAGATGTTCGTTGACTCGTTGCTTGGATAGGGGATCCTGCGCACAGGCAATGAAAGCTTTGGCCGCGGTAATGAAGGCCTTGACCCTGGCCGCGTGGGCAGTCGTGGGTATCAATCGTGCCTTTTCTCGCAAGAAGTACGCATTACATATTGCGGTTTCCCGGTCTTCCCCGGCCCTCAGAAATGCAACAGAAGCTTGTTCGTAACGCTTGTTGAGGAACATCCTGCAGAAAAGGTTGTAAATGCATCACAATGCCAAATCCCAATACTAACGATCTCCCAGTCTTTGACCATTCTTCAGAGGTGGACCCGACCGCCAATTGTGGGATCTCATCAGCAGGTGACCAGACCTCGATTTGGCCTTTGCTGCTCCAGTATGCCTGCGTGATGAAGTAAGACCTCTTTCAGGATCACAGTGTTCTAAGATACCTTCATCGGCTCTGCCGACTCAGAACTGTCCATGATCCAAAGGTTGTTTCGAGCTCGGGTGACCGCGACATACAGGAACTTCAGCTGAAAACCCAAGCAGGATGAGTGAGGGAGAGAAAAGCTCATTGTAGGTAACGTACCTCCATACAGATGCTCGCATGACGTGTTTCATGAAAGGTTGGAACATTTGAGAAGTTATCCCCACTGGAAACTCCATTCAACACCAAGCGCCATTGGTTCGAAGTTGCCGTAGAATCCTCGAAGAAGTTGTATAACAGAACCTTGGTTTGTTGGTAAAGTTAAAGGTCAGGAAAAGCGGGACTAACATCGTTGAACTCGAGGCCCTTGCTCTCATATAGGGTCCTGTAGGCGTGGTCAAATAAACACCTGACATATAGATGTAAAACCTAACATAATAAGGCTGTCCCCAACCCTTTGCCGCAACCTGTCCTTCGTGGTATCATTGCGGACGAGTATACCTGAGCAGAAAGGATTGGTACGGAATGAAGCACCGCTGGTGAGGTGCCATACATTGATCTGCACCAAACTCGACGGTCTCCCCCTGGCCTTTCCCAAAGAATGACCTCTCGAAATCAACCTATTGGTGACTTTTAGTCCCCGGTCGCCCAAGTAATAATGAACACACATTTTCCTGACTTGCATAGAAGACCGGACGGAACCCGTCAATGATCGCTCGTTCAGGTTCCAAAATGTCGATTGAATATGGCCAATAATGCGTGATAAGTTCGACGATGGTGCGCGCACAATCCACAATACCACCGTGAGAACGATAGTTCAAAACAAGCTCGAAGGTTCTTGGTTTGGTAGGGGTGAGACCTAACT
>Ga0307516_10006196_pt1 | contig 14073 bp, 15 predicted proteins | sample 19_EM_MG_FD_203310 | JGI IMG/M metagenome (GOLD analysis project Ga0307516, IMG submission 203310) | Populus trichocarpa ectomycorrhiza microbial communities from riparian zone in the Pacific Northwest, United States - 19_EM | ecosystem: Host-associated > Plants > Roots > Unclassified | place... | reverse complement strand
CGGGAACGAGAACGTCTTTCCACTGTTTGCAAACACTGGTTACGAGGTCTTTGCAAGAAGGGAGATGCTTGCGAATTTCTTCACGAATACAATCTTAGGCGTATGCCCGAATGTTGGTGGTTTGCAAAATATGGTTATTGCTCTGCTGGGGATGAATGTCTATACGCACACCCGAAAGAACGCAAGATTGAATGTCCAGATTACAATCGAGGGTTCTGTAAATTAGGTTTGTATTCCCGCGTTCCGTTTGATCCAGCCCACTGAGTCGTCCAGGCCCAATGTGTCCACGAAAACATGTACGCAAGGTCGCATGCCAATCTTACCTTACTGGTTTTTGTCCTTTGGGTCCAGAATGCCCCAGGGGGCAGTAAGTATATCATTTTGTTTACTGTAGTCATAGTAGACTGACCTGGCGCCCCAGTCTGAACCCAGGGTTACCTCCAGCGAAAGCATATGAAGCACCATCACCTCCATCGAATCGCGACTTGGGCCCCCCTCCACCAGGTTATGGCAGGTATACCGACTTTGATCGTCTTCTCGGCGGTGGCCCTGCCTCAGCCCTCCCAGGAGGAGCTCTGAGAAGAAATTTGGATGAGGTTCTGTGTTTCAAAGTACGCCGCTTGTCAACTTGCCCCTGTCACTTTTCATCATTCTCTTCTAGTGTGGAGAAAAAGGCCATTATGCCAACCACTGCCGAAATCGGAATGTCCCTGGCAATCGTGGGGGGAACGAGCGATCAAAAAGGTTTGGCGTTGATGATTAATTATGACTCGGTTGTAGGTATGTCCTGCGGCATCTCTCCGCTGCGAGCGGTTGCACTTTAAGTGAATTGAACTTAATGCAAAGACTGGCAGGCACTTAGTTGGATATATAGCCAGGTGTCACCCTCAGGTATGCCTGCGGTGGCATGTTTGTGCTCGCCAGACAAGTTCAGGCATGCGTATGCATATTGCAAGGAGATGATGAAGCAGCAAGCTGTTCCGAGGCGTGACCCAATTATAACGTCCAGAATCGAGGTGGGACACTGGGAGAACTAGTTTCACCACCTCGATCTGCGGCAACAGCGCTGCCTGGGTAGCAATACTCGGTGGGCCATAGCCATACGTATAAGTACGGTGCACAGATGTCAATTTATGTAATTTTAACAAGACCAATGACCGAACAAGAACGACACCAAAGTGGCCCAACTAAACAAAGTTAATGCGCATGCATCATCGGCTACAGCAGAGGCGATTCTGTGCCAGGTAGTGCAGCCAAACACGATCGAGGTGAGAGGCGCCGGAGGGTAGCACGATAAAGACATTTCCCAAAAGTATACTTATTTAGATCTAATGAAATGTAGGTGCTAGCACCCTGGCCGATAATAAATCTGGGAAGGGGGGTGAAGCCCTGCATGCTCCTGTGGGACTGGCGAGGGAGGTGAAATTTTCATCCTTGCGATGATTCTGTAAATTCTGGAGTGCAACTGGCTGCAATGGATGAAGAAACATTATTTCATTATTTGTTCGGGTCCTCTGACCCGCGTTGTTCTACCAGTTCTTCTAGCATTCTCGCAAATCGGAAAGCTAGAGGCACTCGCCGACCAAACCTCGAGATGGCAGAGCTGCAGCGAACATCACAATCATTCCGCTTCTATATCTAGGAACACACGCACTGCACGAAATCCAGCTCGCTCCGCAGGGTTGATATTTGATCTTGACTGCTGGCTTCCAAAGCAGCCAAGAGAAACCGCACGAGAACTCGTCCCCCAGCGAACCAGGCGAACTAAAAGCCATAATCAATATGTGGGTTCAACAAAAGGATGATAGCGCAGGGTACCGAACAGAAAGAGTCAAGAAGGCTGATGTCGAAACTTGTAGAGCATACGCAATAAATCAGGTCAAGAATGGCACGCGCCGCGGTGAAAATCTTTAGAGCAGATATGCAACCAGATCGGCGGACGTCAGCGTGTGGGTCGTGTAAAATGATAGTTGCCCTACAAAAAGACATAAATTCACTGAAATGGCTCAATGTGGAACACCTACACGTGAGGCATCAAAAAGGCTGCATAAAGGTGATTGTCGACGATATTATCTGCAATAGGGCTTCTTAAATTGACCGGAAACGACGCTCGGAAGGAAGATATAGTGTGGTCAAGGTCGATAAAGGCTGGGGAGCCCCTGGGATCGATAATATCGGCGGAAAAATGAGGATTATTAAAATGACCCGCAAAGGACGTCGACAAAGCTCCTGCAAAATGCTTCGTCCGAAAGCGCAGATTGAAAGTTTTCACTAGAGCTGGTCAGAACCCGCCTTTCAGCTAGCCTTCCTGTGAATGCAAAGAATACGCACATATCATAATTGTCCCTTTAATATAAAGAATGAAGGAGTCCGTCTGTGTCGGAGGATGAACAAGAAGCAGGTCTGGAGTGTGGGCCCATTGACGGTCATGAGGGTCCACCAAAGTCTACATGCACAGTATTTAGGGAAACCTTAACCCCTTAGTGCGAAGGAGCTTACGCCATCTTCGAATTGATCTCCTCGGACGGGTAGTAGCTGGGAAATGTCTTGATCGTCCAGGCTGAGTGCCCAACCATTGCCACATCCATGTTGCCGTTCCATTGCATAGGCCAACCAGAATGTATTCCTCCTCATTTCGTCTTCGATCACGGTCCTCGCGGGTGATAGAATAGAGGACGTCCGCCCAAATCTCGAAATCGAGTGGAAGGGAGGACACATGTTTAATCCAAGCGGGATAGATAGCCGAATCGAATGGGCAGAAAAGAGAAAAACCTATGTTGTCTATGAGCCAGACACAATTGATGAACAAGGCGCTGGTTACATCAGTCCATCTATGCAGCCATTAAGAAAGGGTCGCAAGGGAACGAGAGAAGAGGAACCTTGAATGAGACCAATAGAACCACGAAAGGATGATATTGGCTAGAAAATTTACGTCACTTTCCAACAGCTTCCCGGAATGCAACTAATCACCTTGCAAGACTTGGAATAGATTGTCATCGAGAGAATTTTGGCGGTCGGCCGTTTCTCGTGCACACCTTGCCTGTTGTTCCGCAAAAGAATCCATGTATTGTTCTTTTGTTCGTTGGCGGAATATTTCGTCTGGAAAATGGTTAGGGATTACGTCTGAAATGTGCGGAGAATGATTAGTACCTGGTGCATACTCCGTAAAATCGGGTAAGGGGGGTGGTGTAACTGCCGCCGTGTAAAGGCTTCCGATCGCACAAATAGCGTGAAGGACAGGGGTGGATGGAAATTTCGGGTGACTAGGTGGCAGAGAGAGGCAGCTCATGAAGTTGGGACCATGGAATAATCGACTGGCGTGAGGATGAAAGATAAAAAAAACCTCGACTCTTATATACCGAGGGTGTTAAGAGGACAACGCAAGCGATAGCGAAAGATTCTCGTACAAGTGGCGTAACAATTCTTGCCCGGGAAGGTTAGGAGGCCAATTCGGCCGGGTCATATCCAAGCTCCATGAGGGCGAAGGTTGAGGTCCGCTTGTCCCGAACTCAGGGATCTTTCCGTAGGTTTCAAGATGTTGAAGCTGAAATTGTCTAGACTGGAAAAGACGTTCATGTATGAGATTTTGCATTTGAGTCAAGGGAAGCGTACCATAGGAGGGCTCGAGGATACGGGGAGCTGGAAGTTGGATGCCACCTTAACTGGGTGAACATGGAGCTCCGAAGTTCGTTCTGACGGCTTAATTGATTCGGGGATCTGGGATGAACTTCCTTCCACCGCTGCTGTCGCCTCTTGCTGGCGAAGTAAGGCCTCGAGCTCACCTAAATATTTTGCGGACACCTCAAAATCTAAAGATAAGACCTAATACAAGCCAATGCACTTATTCTGTTTTCAAGTTTCTCGTATTTACTCTTTGGGCCTTCTGTCGCAACCGTGTTACTCTCTGCAGCTGTGGAACATTTGAGGATGAGACCTGTCATCAGGAGTACGCATCACAAACCCTCATCAAATGTACATTCCGGTCGAGGAGGAAGATTTGTCCCTGGATGGGCATGCGTTAAGGCATGAGCATGCGATCGCACGCAAGTCGAGCATGGTCGCTTCGCATCACTGTGTTGGGATTCAAAAGGGAGGAAGGGGGATTGGAAATTGGATGATACCATTTCTAGGACGATATTCAAATATGAACAGTCAAAGGTCGGGGAAGGCTTACCAGTTTCCGTCGTCGACACTAACCAGCCTATACATTAGCCATCGAACAAACCCCGGGGGCACGATATTTTATCATACTTGGTGGCAAGCCTACCACCGACCGGGTCATCAAAGTCGCCCCTTCTACTAAGATTACAGGAACATACTTGATTTCGCTTCAAGATGTTAGGATGCGCATTTTGGGTCGGAGGGTCCGAAGAGGATGCATGGTTAGTGGGTGGGTGAGTAGCTCTGGGCATTGGTTTGTCGATGCAAACCGAATAGCTAGCACAAGTACCTGTGAGAGCAACGGCCTGAAAAAAGGCTGTCAATCTTTCAATGGGACCCCGTGTCAGATCTGGGTAAAAATCAGGTATGTATGTCTTGTACAACCTGTCAGATAGCGAGTGACATAGTGGACATAGATAGCACTTTAGGCTTTTCAGATTGAGATTGAGGAAAGATGAGACACATTCTCGAAGCCACAAATGTATTTTACGCACATGAATATCCGAAAAATATGAAACACTATATTGGAACAATAAGTATAGGGAGGAATAATGGCCCTCGTTTCAAGCGACAATAAACCCATCACCGGAAATGAATAAATTCGCATCTATGAAGGAGTGAATTTCTGATTGACGTCGAATGAATTGGTCACGTTGACGAGCCCAACATTTTGGACATTGTCCTGTAGAGCCAGCGCAACCGCGTCCCAAGTGTCCTCGAATATTACGTCCGAAAATGTGCTGTCCCGGACAATGAGAGGTGACAAAACTGACTCCGCCCAGGCAATACTACCTCCCCGAGACTTAATAGCCCAGTTTCGTAGAGCAGTTCCTTGTGCTGAGCCGAAAAAAAGGGTCCCGGAGGAAGTAGTGAAAGAAGAGACAGCGAAGCTAACGTCTGAGGAAATGACCGATCCGAAGACTGCCACCTCTATTATGGGAATCATAGGCAACGATTGGAAGAGAACAGAAGAGTTGCTTGGTGGTCCGACTTCCAGAGAGGCGGATGAGAGAACATAGCTCACAAGGGCGATCGCAACATTATTATCTGGAATGGATGAAAGGTATTGAAGAATAACATGGTTCCACTGACCCAACGTCCCATATTGACGAGGATCTGTTAACTGCATTGAAATGTCGGTCATATTGGAGGGACCGGGGAGAGGACTGAGAAGGGCTCCACTATGTAATATCACACGTGGAGCTACGTCCCGTTTCAATACAGCGGCTTGCCTCGGCACACCTGATCTGGGGTCGGCGAAGGGTAACCTGAGGCGCAATACATCAAGCACGCCATATATCGGACGGTTTGGGAAGCAAGAGGCGTCAAATTGCGTTGCATTTGGCAACGGTGGTAAACCGAATACGTTGCTCTCGATTGTGTTGACTTGGTCCACTTGTGAGGACTTCAGTCCTGGATAACAACCAAGGGGTGGCGGAAAATCCGACGGCGAGCTAGCAAGCAAGCCAAAGATGGACTGTGGTTGCTGGGACAATGTGGCATCAAATGGCAGGAGCACAGGGGAAACGCTAAGCGCGGTGATGAACGTTGGTAAATCAGCAAGCTTTTGCTGAAGAACTCTGGTCCAGTAGAGTTTTAATGCTTTCTGGTGCTGTGTTGATGCGGCTATTGTATCGTGAGATGAAGAAAAAACTCGACGTAAAAAAGAACCACCTTGAGCATAAGAATACATTCGGTCCAGAGCAGAAGAGGCAGTGGGGCCCACTCTGGATAGTTGAGCCGCAGTAGGTTGTCCAACGGCCACAAATGAAACATTCGGCTGTGTCACCTGCTGCGCTACAAAGTTGAAAGTGTACCCGGACACCGTCGTCAAAAAAGTTGACGCGTCGCTCGCGTAATCCCAAGGCGCATCTTGTATGAATTGTTGCAAGGTCCGTGTTGCGTTGATATCTTGAGATTCTACCAAATTCCACAATAAAGCTGCCTGTGCCCAGTGTGTCATATTGGACAAAGTTTCGTTGATCAGCGGCACATCCACCAAGACAGATTGTGTGGCACAGTCTGCAGATACAGAACCCTGCAGGAGGCGTAGCTTGTCATAAACCGAGTTGTTTGTAAAATTGGCCGAAAAATATCGATTGACAGAAGGGATGAGGTCGACGATGTTCTGTGCTAGGCCACCACATGGTCCTGGCGATGGAAATGTACAGACACATGTTGAGTCTGATAAAAAGCTATCAGCGGCAAATATGAGAACAGACAAGACTGCGACCGACTTAAATTACACGCAGCTCCTGCGAAGCCGGTTGGACAAACCGCCGTTTTCTTCTTCCGACCGACAGCAACCCCAATGGTTATACTAAGCACAACGAGGACGACGGCAAGAAAAGCTCCGAACAAAATAAGGAAACGCCGCTGCTTGGGCGGCGAACTTCCGTTAATCGAGCTATCTGGCCACCGAGGCCACGGGCTTCTGGCAAACTGTGAATGATCACGAGCACCTATATTCAAGGCACTTTCGGCCACCGCCATCGCTCGACCTTCCGTATCATCGCTTCCCAACTGAAAGCCTTCCCCTTTATGTGTGGCAACATACATGCCAAGGCTTTGATGAGGATGATAACTCTTTTCCAGTAAGCCTTCAAGAGCATCCCCCCGATGAACGAGATTTGGGTAAGTTTTAAATTCTTCAGTCCTTCGATGCTCTATCTCCGTGGCATTGGATGTGTGAAGTGCTAATGGGGCCGGTGGCAGGGGCTTCGCGCTCGTCCGATCGATCAGACGGCGGAGCGGACGGCTTATTGACAACCAGGAGATGAACGACGGTACCATACTTTTCGCGGAATGCACTGAGGTGCGAATTTGTGGCGTCATAGTAGTGGCTCGAGGTGTCCCGTTCATAATAAAAGCGGTCTCTGTATCTAAGGAGGTCAAAGGAATTTTCGAATCAGGAGATGAAATAGGTTGGTTTGGAGAAATATTGTGGATTGCTGCTGGAGCAACCCCGATGACAGTCCCTCCTGGTAAGTCCAGTCGCCGAGAAACGCCTACTGCCCTTGCGAGTGATGTCCCATGATCTCTAAAGGAATGCAAAGTGTCGGAATCTCCAGATTCGCGATAACTGTCATCGAAAATCACTGGGTACGAGCTCGGTGGTAACTTTCCATTATGGGGCTGTTCAGTTGGTACCCTAGTTGACAGAGGCACTGACGATGATTGATTAAGAGAGCGTTCTCGATAGCTGGGTGGTGCAACTGGTGGGTATGTTATTTCGGAGAGACTGCTGAATGCATCGCTTCCATAGGATGTGGGCCGGTTCCCCTGTCCGTCGGGTTTCTCTCGCAATAAAGAGGTGATAAATGAGGTTGAGAGTAGTCTGTCTTCTTTCGCATCTATACCATTGCTGATGCAGGATGCGCCGTCATGCCAGTCATAAGGCGAGACGGCGTGCTCCCCCGATTCCGCACGTTGTGGGGCAGCACGAAGGATCGAGCCGGAGGGATGTGTGATACTGGAAAGGTTTGTGTTCGCCACAGGCAACGGCCTCCTCAGCTGTGGCGCCGAGGGTATAGTGGGCTTAGTAAAGGTTGTGCGACTCGGAGAAGGGGTACCAAACCCAGAGCGGATTGGTGTGGTGGGTGATGAAGCGGTTGGTTGGGGAAACTCGAAAAGGCGCAATGATTCTCCATTACTGACGGTACGATCAGCAAACCCCGAAGCGGTGGTATCCTTCAACTTATTAAAGGTCCTGCGACTCGGAGAAGGGGTACCAAACCCTGAGCGGATTGGTGTGGTGGGTAATGAAGGGGGTGGTTGGGGAAACTCGGAAAGGCGCAATGATTCTCCGTTACTGATGGTACTATCAGCAAATCCCGAAGCGGTGGTATCCTGCGACTTAGTAAAGGCCCTGCGACTCGGAGAAGGGGTACCAAACCCTGAGCGGATTGGTGTGGTGGGTAATGAAGCGGGTGGTTGGGGAAACTCGGAAAGGCGCAATGATTCTCCATTACTGATGGTACTATCAGCAAACCCCGAAGCGGTGGTGTCCTGCGAGAGCGCAGAGGCGTGCCTCAGTGCCGAGGGGGCCAGAGAATCGCCACGCTGCCTAGATGGATACATTGCTGATGTCGAAACTGGTAGATATCAGCCCAGGGTATCAAACCGACGAGTGGGACATACAGGACTGCAAGCATCACCAGGAAGCTTGGGAGGCGTGTGAGTAGGGAAGATCCGTTTGTTTCAAAGGAGCGGACGGGATGTCAACGAGCGGCCAAAGACTTGGAAAACAAAGTCGATGGGATGTTGCTCAAATTGAGCTTGACAACGAGCTTCTTTCTCAGCATGGACCTGATCATATCATGATCCCTTCATCATCGATGCATCATCGACATCATTTGTCCCTGATCGTGAGTGCCTGCCATCCAATTTTAGTTCCACAGGCCGTGGGCTAAAACTAAACTAGTAAAAGCCTAAAAGAGGCTAAAAGCCGTACTTTGACCACGTCCACGGCCTAGGCCTTTCACATCAAAATGTAAAATCGTTCATCCGCTGCAGGTAACATACATGGGAAGGACATATGGACCGTAAAAATTCGGGCAGCTATAGCACTACATATCCAAGTCGGCGGAAGAGAAAAAATATTCAAGTACTAAGCTATCCTTAAGCAACAATGCACCTACCCCTACCGCCCCTCTTTACCGGCGGAGGGGGATTCACTGAATAAGGTAAGGCTAACGGTCTCTCCAGAGGGCAACACACTTACACACGGCTCGAATGGCTTCATCAAAAACCGTCTTGAGGCCCTTCTGCGTCAGAGCTGAACATTCGAGGTATTTCACTGCACCAATATCTTTGCACATAGCAACGCCTTGCGAATATTGGATGGGTGCCATGCGGCTGAAGGAGGAAACCCTTAGAAACCGTCCAGCGCAAGAAAAATCGACATACCGGTCGCGCAACTTCTCGATCGTTGCGGGGTCTTCACGTAAATCAAGTTTGGTACCCACCAGCACCACAGAAGTTGAAGGTGCGTGATGGGATATTTCGGGATACCACTATACCCCGAGTCAAAATCGCACATTACGCGTCTCCAGTGACCTCACCTTGGTTCGGACATTTTCGTAGCTCGGGGGACTAACAAGAGAGAAACAGATCAAGAAAACGTCGGTCTGGGGATATGACAATGGGCGGAGTCGATCGTAGTCCTCCTGACCTGCCGTATCCCACAGGCCGAGAGAAATGGTCTTTCCATCGACCATGACGTTCGCAGAATAGTTGTCAAACACTGTGTTGATCCGTTAGATCCGACAGGATATCGAGAGGGTAACGTACCAGTGGGTATATACTCTCCCTAAAGACGTCCAGTCTCGTCAGAGGAACAGTAAACCCTCTGATCATGACGCGACTCACTGGGAAAGCATTGGTAGTGTAGGAAATAAGCAGGCAAGTCTGGAATGACTTGATCAGCTCTGTATTTTTGTGACTAGGTCCTTGCGCACCTTTCCAACGGCACCATCTCCAACAACCACGCCTACGGGTCGAAGTCAGCTGGAGGTCCCAGATCGCAGGTTTTAGACAGACATTTGATAGCTTGCATTGTGATCCAGGAATTGTTTCGAGATGAAGTTGGGTCGTGAAGTTGACGTCGTTCCGTCGATCGGTTCTCTATGGGTAACAAATTTATGCCCAGCTTCGAAGCTGAGGGATCCAAGTCAGACGACGAGGGCTGCTTGCTGAGTGATGTTTATGATGACCTACAGAGGGACCCAGAAGAGACAGACAGGGGAAAAAGACCAGGACGAAGAGTGGGCTGTTCCGTTGTGAGGGTTGTTCACTGGCGTTGCTTTGCCCATTCAGTCGTATTTCTCACGTAATCGAACAATGTTTGATTTTGCAAATTGTTCTACAGATAACTTCCCGCAGAATTTAGAAACGTAGATTATTTTCTAAATGGCCTAAGCGACATGAGCCGAACTCGGCTTGCCAAATGGGTCACCTCGCTAGTCGGACTATGAAATGCCACCCTCCTTCAAACTTCAATATGTATCAATCAGGACGACCCCCCCCAACCCCCTTTCTAAACCGTTTGTCAGCAGAATTCATCGCCCGCTGCTCATCCGAATCTCGCTTGTCGGCTAGTGTCCCTTTTCAGTGATAACGACGCACTTGAGTGTTAGTCTTGTCCCCAGACGTTATGCACCGTTCACTGCTTTGTGTGTCTTTTTTGTTTGGGTCAACATACGGAGGGGATCTCCCCAGGCCCGAAGCAAGTTCGAAGGCGCGCCGAACGTGGTGAAATAGGTGTTCCGCGCGAGGATGCCATTCATCAATGCCATCCAAACGAATAACGCACGCAGGCGAGCCCCCGGAGCCCAAACTCCGTCTCTTCAAATCCCCGCCACCGGCCATCTAGCGCGACCTTCAACAGAGCGTGGCATCAGACATCCTCATGTCGCAGTAACTGGGTGAGTGCCTTTTTTTTTTTGACTTGACATGCTTACGGTTTAGAAACCTAGCTGTAAATATTTCGGAGTCCGCTCGCTTATCGATTTAGAAAATAATCTAGGGTTCTAAATCCTGCGGGAAGTTATCCAGTCTAAAGTCTAAAGAAATCCTCAAAGCATGTCCGAGGGTCCAGTGCAATAATATACAAACATACGACAAGATCGGATGAACAGAAAGGCACCTAAGTTATTATAGTAGATGGAAAACTTGGATATCTCACGACAAAACAAAGCATAAAAGCGACGCTGCATCGACATTCGGGGATGGATCATTTCGGTTCCGGACAAAGTATCCTCCTCTTCTTCAACGGTGGTATGTCCGGCTCTGTACTCAGGTCTACGTTATCCTTCGTGGAAATTTCCAGGAAAGAGGCTACTTCGGCTTCATCGTCCTGCTCTTCTGCGAGAGTTGTACGAGTGAGCATATCATTAAACGTCCTGGCTTGTGCAGAATAGTGCGAGGTTCCTTGGGGAATGAACGGGCCTAAAAGGCCAATTCCGAGACCGACACCAGAGGAACGAGCAGGATTTCGCAAAACCGGGCTCTCAGCACCTGCAATGGTGGTGGCGGGGGGACTATGGCGTTCACGGGATCCGATATTTGGGCGCCAGGGTGAGTAAACAATGGTGAAGGGGTCGCTGGTTGTCAGCGAATCGATGTGGGTCGCCGAGGAGGGGGAAACGTCAGTGGGCCAATCATCGCTGAATACCGAATTGAGTCGACGGTGTCCCTTGGTGACCGTCTTGGAAGCGTGCTGCAATGGCGACTCCTGAATGAAATATCGCGCTTTCTGGCCAGACCGAGCGAACTTTCCTTTGTTGAGAAATGCTCGGGGTGATGACCGCGAGAGCTTATCTAGGCTTTCGGGAGTGTCCAAGTCGAGGACACCCGTTCTCGACGAGGAGGGAAATACGCGGGGACTTGCAGCCGAAGAAACCGATACGCGCGGGCTTTCACCGATAGCAAGGGGATTTTTAGTCAGTGGGCTATTGAGATCGCGGACGAGCATGCTCAGAGAGATTTCACGAGAGCGGGAATGCAACGGGTGGCTGGGACTGGGAAATCGCCATGGTTGATCGGAGGGTAGACGCGGTGGAGAATGTCGGAAGGAGGGGGTGAGGAGGGGGTCGTATGGAGAAGGTGGGACAACTGGTAAGGCTAGTTGTGGCGAAGTGTTAATGGCTGGATCGGAAGGGAGGGAGGGTTGAGGAGTGAGGGGAGGGCTGAGCGGAGGGAGATATGAACGGGACAGAGGGTGATAACGAGATTTGTTGTCCGCTATAGGTGATGACACGCCGGTTTGTGTGAGAGTGAGCGCGGAAGATGCGAGAGAGTGGTCTTCTTCCTTTGTGAGTTTCTGTCCAGAAGTCTCTGCGACAGAGACCAGAGAGCGGGACTTGGACTTGTTCAATTTGCTGCAAAGCTCGGTCTGAGGGTCGATATTGACAAGTGTGTCATGAGAAGGGTGTTGCGATTTGATGACGGATCTGTTTTCTTCTACAGATAGAAAGGATAGTTAGGTACGTACAGAGAAGGGTAGAAGTTTGGACGACTTGCTGTTGGAGCCGCGTCCGCGTGGGCGGTCACTACCGTCACGTCTGTTGGACATGGCGACTTTATGCTTTTCAAATACGTGTCGGCGCCACATGCTTTTAGCATTCACGCCTGCATAGGTTCTTCTGCAGAAGGTGCAGCGGAGCCTCGGCTCTTCTCCTTCGGGCCATCCATCTGCGCCGCGGTCCTTGAGATCTTTCTTCTTGGCAGGACACCAGCCTCTGGGAGGCTCTAGATTGGGGGGATAGGGGATGGCGTTCGGATTTGGATTGTTCTGCGAGAGAAAATCGTCTGCGTCAAGAAACCACTCGGGATTGTCGGCCATAAGCTGGTAGGAGAGACCATCTGGGTAGAGTTCGGCGCGAGGGAAGGAGTTGAATGGGGGACGGATGAAGAAGACACTGGGGTCGGTTGATTGTGGATCCATGCCGATGGGGGGGAGGGGGTTTGGGTCGAGTGGGCGAGAAGTAGACCGGTGGGAGGAGTGGAGAGGGGCGGTGGAGGAGACGGGGCGGGGGGAGTAGGGGCGGGGGCGGAAGGAGGTGGCTGCGGGGGTGAAGAATTCAAGGTCAGTAGCGGAGATGGTGCGCTTGAGGGGGTTGTCGACGTCGGCCATGGTGTGGTGGCAGTTTCGTTGATTGGCAGAGTTGTCACGCAGCGCGTCTGTCACGTGCGGGGTGACACTTTTCCCATCATGGCGAAAACACAGAAAAAGACGGGCAAGGGCAGGCTCGACAAGTACTACAAACTCGCAAAGTGAGCGTCACCCGTCCCGTTCAATCGCATCTCCTCATACCACACAGAGAGCAGGGCTACCGCGCACGGTCCGCCTTCAAGCTCATCCAACTCAACAAAAAGTATGCCTTTCTCGAATCCTCTCGCTGCACCATCGACCTGTGTGCTGCCCCCGGCGGTTGGCTCCAGGTCGCCAGCAAGTACATGCCCGTAAACAGCGTCATTGTCGGTAGGTTACTCTCACCACCCCCCGTTTACAACATCAACCACCCCTCTAGGTGTTGATCTTGTTCCGATAAAGCCCATTCCCCGTGTGGTCACCTTTGCCGCAGACATCACCACTCCCCTATGCCGCAATCTCATCCGTGCCGAGCTCAAAGATTGGAAAGCCGATGTCGTCCTCCATGATGGTGCACCCAACGTAGGTACCGCCTGGATACAGGATGCCTATTCGCAGGCAGAACTCGTCCTCATGAGTCTCAAACTTGCTGTTGAATTTCTTGCAAAAGGTGGCACATTTGTTACCAAAGTTTTCCGAAGTGCCGATTACAACAACCTCATCTGGGTCTTCAACCAGCTCTTTGCCAAAGTCGAAGCTACCAAGCCTCCCTCATCCAGGTTCTTGCTTTCTCTCTCCGTCTGGTTTCTCATCTCACCATCAGCCAGAAACGTCTCCGCCGAGATATTCGTCGTCTGCCATAAGTTTTTGGCACCCAAATTCATCGATCCCAAATTTCTCGATCCTCAGCATGTCTTCAAGGATATCTCTGCACTCGATCCAACCACCGACAAGGGAATATCCGCCAACAACGTCCAAGCCAATGTCTTTCATCCCGAAAAGAAGCGACGACATCGAGACGGCTACGCCGATGGCAACTACACCCTTCATACAACCATTCATGCCGCTGCTTTGGTCAGAGGACCAGATCCAGTCGCCGTTCTTGGCTCAGCTAATAAAATTGCTTTCGTCACAGACGAAGAGAAGGAGTACGTCGCGGTTTGCCTTTCCCCTTAAAAAAAAGCTGACGCCATGTTTGCCGCAAGATGGCTCGCAATGGACGTCACTTCCGCGGACGTGAAAGCTAATTGTAACGACTTGAAAGTCCTTGGAAAAGGTGACTTTAAGACCTTGATGAAATGGCGCCTCGCGCTCCGGGA
>Ga0307516_10006195_pt1 | contig 14076 bp, 9 predicted proteins | sample 19_EM_MG_FD_203310 | JGI IMG/M metagenome (GOLD analysis project Ga0307516, IMG submission 203310) | Populus trichocarpa ectomycorrhiza microbial communities from riparian zone in the Pacific Northwest, United States - 19_EM | ecosystem: Host-associated > Plants > Roots > Unclassified | place... | reverse complement strand
TAAGAAAGTCCAGCCCACAACCCCGCCACCCCGTCGGCAGTGCGAATCGGCCCGAAGCGGCAGGGCGGCCGCCCTGCCGCTTCACCCTTCGGGAAAGGGTCCGCGAGCGCGAGGCGGCAGATTGTCCGGAGTGGAATGTGCGTCCACTGTCGTCATACGCTCCCGGTAGATTGTTCGGCATGACCGAGGGGATGGCGCGGGTGGTCGCCGGCCGCTATCAGCTGCTGCGGCTGCTCGGGCGGGGCGGGATGGGCGCGGTCTGGCATGCGCACGACACCCTGCTGGGCCGGGACGTGGCCATCAAGGAGATCTGGCATCCCACCGCCGGCAGCGCGCCCGTCGACCCCGCCGATCCGTTCATCGCGCGGGCGCTGCGGGAGGCCCGGGCGGCCGCCCGGCTGCGGCACCCCGGCATCGTGACCGTGCACGACGTGGTCACCGAGGAGGGCCGGCCGTGGATCGTCATGGAGCTGATCAGCGGGCGTTCCCTGGCGCAGGCCATCCAGGACCACGGCCTGCTGCCCGAGCGGCAGACCGCTGAGATCGGGCTGCACGTCCTGGACGCGCTGCGCGCCGCGCATCGGGAGGGCGTCGCCCATCGCGATGTCAAGCCCGCCAACATTCTGCTCGGCACCGACCGGGTGGTGTTGACCGATTTTGGCATCGCCGCGATTGACGATGCCACCGCGCTCACCGCTACCGGGCAGATGGTCGGCTCTCCGGCATACCTGGCGCCGGAGCGGATCAACGGCCTGCCCGCGACCGCCGCCGCCGACCTGTGGGCCGTCGGCGTCACCCTCTACGTGGCGGTGACCGGCCGCTCCCCGTTCCAGCGCGACGACACCCAGGCCACCTTCGCCGCGATTCTGACCAGCCGGCCCACCCCGCCGGCGCACGCCGGCCGGCTCTGGCCGGTCATCAAGGACCTGCTGGTCAAGGATCCGGCCCGGCGTCTCACCGCCGAGCGGGCCCTGCACCTCCTGGCCAATGTGGCCTATCCGGACGGAGCGTCCACGCCGGCTGTGGGACGGCGCCGGCCCGGCTGGTGGCCTGCCGGGCCCAGGCGGCGACGGTCCTCTCCGGACGGTATGCCGGGAACCCTCGTGGCGCCGCCGCCCACACTAGCCGCGCCCACGGCGTATCAGGAGCCGCCAGGGAAACGAGGACCCGGTGCGGCTCCCCCGGCACCGAGACAGGCAACGCCGGAGCCGGCCATCGCGGAGCCAAATCCGCCGATCGCGGCGGCGACCGAACCGGCCGTCACCATCGCTCAGGCCACGGCGACACAGCCTGAAGACACCATCCCGCAGGCCACGGCGACCGAACCGGCCGTCACCATCGCACAGGCCACGGCCACACAGCCTGACGACACCGTCCCGCGGGCCGCGGCGACACAGCCTGACGGCACGGGACCTGCCGCGAACGCCCAGACCAAGGTCATACCGGTACAGGCCGCCCCCACGGACCCGGCTGCCGTCGAGACAGCCGGAGCAGAGGCCGAGACAGCCGGGGCAGAAACAGCCACGGAGAACGCCCAGGTGGAGATAGTCGACACCGTCCAGGCGGAGACGGCCGGGCTGGTGGCTATCCCGCGCATCCCGTTCGACGCGCTGCGGTTGACGGGCGCGGCGCCGCACCCTGAGGAGGTGCGCCGGCCCCGGACTGCCCGGGTCAGGGCGGCGTGGTTCGCCGCCCTCGCCGTCGGCTCGTTGTTGCTGGCCGGTGGGATCCTGCGGGCTACCTGGCCCGGAGCCGACGACGACCGCGCCACCGGCCGTGCCGCCGCTGCCGTGCCGTCCGGTGGGGGCCAGGCTCCCACCGCCGGAGGTTCGGTCAAACCGGTGGCCTCGCTCCCGGCCGCCGCACCGGCGAACCCGTCGCTGGATTCCTGCCTGGTGGGGCGGTGGCGGATGACGTCGTTGCAGGTCATCAACCATTACGAGGGGGTCGACGCCCGGTTCACCGGCTCCGGCGGCGTGGTGGTGCGGATCTGGCCGAACGGCAAGGAGATCGACGACTACCGCAAGTCCGTGCCGCTGAAAGCGACGATCAAGGGCGCCCGGTACGCCGAGGTGCTTCGCGGCGTCGAAACCTTGCACGTGGAGACGCGGAAGGGCCGGGTCTACTCCAGCGAGTTCTCCGGCGGCCGGACGTACAAGGTTACCCGAAACGGGAAAAAGGTGCAGGGCGGGGAGATGATCAGCCCGGCCGAGGACCTGGAGTACATCTGCACCGAGACCAGGATGACGATCTACGGCAACAAGAAGACCTCCACCCAGAGCTTCCAACGGATCAGTCACCAACCGTGACAGGCCCTATGCTGCACTGCTGTGGATGACCTTGTGCACGCCCGGGCGCTGTGCGACCAGCTCGGTGGGACCTTCTGCCTGACCTATCTCAAGGACGTCGACGCCGCCGAGGCGCTGCGCCGGCTGGGCGGCTGTCCCGACACGGTCCGGGAACGCTCCGCCGGGGAGCTGTCCGAGCAGCGCCGGTCCTACGACGCCGGCTTCCCGGAGCTCGCCGTGGCCCTGGAGGTCGGCGCCTGGTCGGTGGTGATCGAGCCCGGCGGCTTCCTGGGCGCCGGCCATCCCCTGCTGGAGGCGGCGTCGCGGGGCACCACGGCGGTCTCGGTCTCGCGCCACGACTCCGCCTCCGCGCACTTCGGGTACGTGGTCGACGGCACCACGGTCACCGGCTTCGACCCGGGTTATCCGGCCGCGGAGACCATCTGGGGCTCCGAGCCCGGGATGCTGCGCCACCTGATGGATGCCCTCGGCCTGCGACCGCAGTCCGACGAGTCCGAGAACACCTGGCAGGACGCCGAGGCCCGGGCGATCGTGCTGGCCCAGCGGATCACCGGGGCCCGGCTCCCGGCCGAGCCGCTGCTGACCCCGCGGGTGTCGGCCGAGCTGGAACCGTGGTTCGTGACCCCCGCCGCCGGCGGCGACCTGCTGCGGGCCGACCGGCGTGCCCCGTTCACCGCGGAACTCGTCGCCGCCGTGGAGGCCGCCGATCCCGGCCTGCGGCGGGAGGTCGCCGTGGCGGAGGTACGCCGGCAGGCGGCGCTCCTGGGCGTCGCGGAGTCCCCCGGCCTCGCCGAGACCCTGGCCGCCGGGACGCCGGTCGCCGTGGACTCGCCGCTCGGCGGGCAGGTACGCGGCTGGCTCGCGACCATCCGGCGGGCGAGCCGGGCCGGCGAAGAGCACCGGATGACCGACGAGGAGCGCCGGCACGCCGCCGGGCTCGGCTGGTTTCTCGACGCGCTGCGCGGCGTGCTGGACGCGGACACCCGGGTGGCGCTGCTCGCCGCCCTCAAGCCGTACACGTCGGGCCTGGCCGGCCTCGCCGACGACCAGGCCCGCGCGGCGGTCCTCGGCGCGCTACGCGACCAGGCTCGCTGACCTTCCGCTCAGCCGGGCGGTGATCGCCCGCAGCGCCGCGATCGTCTCCCGGTCCCGTTCCGGATCGTCCTCGGCCGGCCAGGCGGCGCATTTGACGATCACCACGTCGGCCGCCGGGTCGACGAACAGGTACTGGCCGTGCACGCCGAGGCCGGTGAACGCCCCGCCGTCCAGGGTCCACCACTGGTTGGCGTAGCCGTAGTGGTCGTAGCCGCTGGGGCCGAGCGCGCCGATCGCGAGCCGGGGGACGTCGCGGACCTCGGTGCGGCGCACCCAGTCGCGCGGGACGATCTGCCGGCCGTCCAGGACGCCGTCGTGGGCCATCAGCAGCCCGAGGCGGGCCACGTCCCGGGCGGTGGCGTTGAACGAGCCGCCGCCGATCGCGGTGCGCGGTCGCGAGCGGGAGAGCCAGTAGTAGGCGTCGCGGTCCGCCCCGATCCGGCTCCACAGCCGGTCGGCGGCGTACCGGGCCAGGGACCGGCCGGTGGCGGCCTCGAGCACCCAGCCGATGAGCTGCGCGTCCAGGGTCGAGTAGTTGAACCGCTCCCCCGGCGCCGCGGTACGGCGGGCGGAGCGCAGCACGTCCGCCACGCTGCCACGGCCCAGGCAGGCCTCCTCGAAGCGCTTGATGTCCGTGCCGGGCACGTCCCACTGCTCGATGTCGCCGACCCCGCTGCTCATCGCGAGCAGGTCGGCGAGGGTCACGGCCTCGTAGGCCGTGCCGGCGAAGTCGGGCCGGTAGTCGGTGACCCGGTCGGTCACGCTGCCGATCGCCCCCTCGGCCAGCGCGATGCCGACCAGCATCGAGGTCAGCGACTTCGACAGGGAGAAGAGCTGGAACCGGGCCCGCGGGCCGGCGAACCTGCCCGGGTACGCCTCGTGCACCACCCTGCCCCGGTGCAGCACGACGAAGGCCGTGGTGAAGGTGCGGCGGTGCAGGTCGTCGAGGCTCAGTTCGCGGCCGTCGAAGGTGTAGGTCAGCTCCAGCGGGCCGGGCCGGCCGGGCAGCGGCCGGTGCGCCGGGCCACGGGCTACCCGCTCGGTGGGCAGCAGCCAGTTCATGTGGGTGAAGGTCCACTCGTTGAACGGGCGCCGCATGATCAGGTCGCCCTGGCGTTCCCACCAGGACGAAGTCGGCTGAACGTGGTTTCGGTCGATAACACTGGTCATGGCAGCCCCCGCTGTCCCATCTACGGTGCGTACGCGACTCGTTACGCCTCGGATAGGACTACGGAGTGGATCGGCGAATCGTTCGGCCCGATCGGGATACTTTTTTCGCCGGGCTGCTCAGCGGGCCAGCGGCAGCACCACCCGGGACGCGCCGAGCCGCACGCCGACCTTCGTGCCGGCCGGGTAGCGCAGGGTGTGGTCGCGCTCGGTGGAGATCAGCACCAGCCCGATCCGGTGACCGGGCGCGAAGACGTGGTCCTCGGTCTGCAGCTTCCAGCTGAACGTGTACGTCTTGCCGGCCCGGATCGGCGTGGTGCGCGCCTTCGACAGCCGGTTGCGCACGTCCAGCCAGCCCCGGGAGACGATCTCCGAGGCGGTCCGGGTGGTCACGTACTCCCGGCGGTTGAAGCAGCCCGGGTCCTCCGGGATGCCGGGGCCGACGCAGTCCTGCACCGGCAGCGTGCGCAGCCCGGCGAACCGGTCGGCGGGTCCGTAGTCGACCAGCAGCGCGGTCAGGTAGGGCGAGGCACCGGCGAGGTCGGCCCGGACGGTCACCGCCGGGGTGCCGGAGAGCCGGGTCTCGCGGGTCAGCGGCGCGGACAGATACGCCAGCCGGTTCGGGTCGGCGGTCAGCTCGTCGTCGGCGAGCTGCTCGGCTGTCTGGCTGGGGTCGTCCACGAAGGACTCCCGCACGCCGAAGCCGGACGGGACGGTCCGCAGGGTGTTCCCCGTACCGAAGAACATCGGGGTTTGCCGGGTGCCGGGCACCGGCCAGGAGCGCGAGGTGCGCCAGACGGTCGGCGCGACCTCGACGTCGGCCATCGGCTCCCGCATGATCCCGGTGTCGATCTGGTAGAGCCACTGGTCGAACCAGCGGTGCAGGGTGTCGAGCCACTCGGCGCGCCGCACGTTGAACGGGTCGGTGTGCGCGGCCTGGTGCAGCCAGATCTTGCGGGGCACGTGCCGCTTCGCCAGCGCGTCCCACCACTGCCCGGCCTGCCCGGTCCGCACGTTGTCGTCGTGCAGCCCGTGCACGAGCAGCACGCTGGCGCGCACCTTGTCCACGTCGCGCAGGTAGTCGCGCTCGGCCCAGTAGGCGCTGTAGTCGCCGGTGACCCGGTCCTGGTCGCGTTCCAGCGCCGCCATGACGTCGGCGCAGACCTCCGGATTCGCCCGGGTCAGCACCGCCTTGGCGAGCACGTCGGTGTCCTCACCCTGGAACCCGCCCGGCGCGACGACCCCGCCGTTGGCCCGGTAGTAGTCGTACCAGCTGGAGATGGCGGCGATGGGCACGATCGTCTCCAGCCCGCGCACCCCGGTGGCGGCGACGGCGTTGGGCAGCGTGCCGTTGTAGGAGACGCCGATCATGCCGGTCCGGCCGGTGGACCAGCCGGCCCGCACGGGAGCCCCGGCCTCGTCGAACGCCGCCGCGCGCCCGTTGAGCCAGTCGACGACGGCCTTCATGCCGAGCGTCTCGTTGCGCCCGCCGGAGGTGGGGCAACCGTCGGACCCGCCGCTGCCGAGGCTGTCGGCGAAGACCACGGCGTAGCCGCGCGGCACGAAATAGTTGTCCAGGTAGCCGGCGAAGGTCACGGTCTCGGCCGCCCGGTCGGCGTCGCTCCCGCCGCTGCGGCGAGCGCCGGCCGCGTCGCGGTCGATGTCGTCGTGATTCGGTACGTCCTTGAGCCCCGCGTAGTAGGGGCTGGCCTGGAAGATCACCGGGACCTTCCGGCCGTCCTCGGTCCGCGGCCGGATGATCCGTACGGCGACCCGGTCGGGCACGCCGTCGGCGTCACTGTCCACCGAGGTCCGCACCCAGACCCGCTCGCGGACTGCCTGGGAGTAGTCGTAGACCGGCTCGGTACCGGCGGCGCGCACGGGCGCGGGCGCGGCCTGCGCGACCGCCGCCCCGGCGAGGGCGGTGAGCAGGGCGGTGCCGGCGGTCAGAGCCCGCACCAGGATTCGGACGGATCGCATCGGTGACGCCTCCGGCACTCGGGACCAGATGTCGAGCCGACCCTATCGCCTCGCGTCGATGTTCAGGGGGCACCGGGCCGCGCGGGCCGCCCGGCCCCGGCCGGCCTGATCAGTCGTCGCAGGCGATCTTGTTGCCGTCGGGGTCCAGCTTCTGCCGGTCCGCCGCGGCCACCTTGAGCGGCTGGAAACCGCGCTCGGCCAGCCACGCGCACTTGTCCGTCGTACCCGGTGGGAACGTCCACGGCACGCACTGGGTGATCTCGCCGTAGTTGTGGTCGCAGCCGTCCACGTTCGGCCGTACGAAATGGGTCCCGGTCGGGGACGGCAGCGGCTTGAGCGGTTTCACCCCCGGCTGCCCGGCGAAGTCCTGCACGAACGGCTGGACGATCGGCGCGGCGGCACCGCCCGGATTCGGAGCCGCCGGTGACGACGGCACCGCGGTGGCGGCCGCGGTCGGCGTCACCGGCGGCGGCACCGGCACCGGCGCCGGCCCAGCGGGCCCAGCGGGCCCGGCCGCGAGCAGCGGCCAGGTGCTGTCGGTCGGCCGGGGCGCCGGCGCGACCGCCGGGGAGGCGTGGCTCCCCGGCGCCGCGACCAGCCAGACGCCGGCGGCCAGGACGCCGAGCAACCCCAACCCGAGCAGGGTACGGCGAGCGCCCCTCACTTGACCTGCACCCACTGCGCGACCGAGGGCACGCCGTTGGTGCCGACCACGTAGAGCATGTACCAGCCGGGCGGGGCCAGGTTGGGGTTGCTCGTCAGGTTCAGGCCGATCGTGGTGCCGGTGACGGTCATCGGCAGGTCGACGTAGCGCTGGTTGGGGTCGCTGGAGTGGGTCACGGCCTCCGGGCGGATCAGCGAGGCCTTGAGGATCGGGCCGTCCACGGTGATCTGCTTGGTGGTGCCGTACGCCCACGGGCCGCCCGCCACGCTGAGGATCTGCGGCCGCCCGCCCTTGAACAGGTACGGCGGGGTGTACACCGAGACCCGCATGTCGAACGTGCCGTCGCCGGGGTTGTTGCCGACGGCCATGACGCGCCCGTCCGGCAGCAGGAACGCCGACGAGTGGTAGCCGCGTGGCACCGGGTCGGTGGCCATGCCCGCGGCGAACGTGTTGGTCGCCGGGTCGAACATGGACGCCTCGTACACCGGGTCGGCCCGGTTGTGCAGGGCACCGCCGGTCTCGAAGACCTTGCCGTCGGGCAGCAGCACCGCGGACACGTACATCTTGCCCTGCGCGGCCGTCTGCGGGATCCCGCCGGTCATCGTGCCGCCGGGCAGCGGCGGTCCCGGCTGGTAGACCGGGGTGGCCTGCTTGAGGTCGATCAGGTCGGTGAGCCGGTTGGCGTCCGGGTTGCTGTTGATGTTGCCGCCGCCGATGGTCAGCACCCGCTGGTCCTGGGCCGGGGGCAGCAGCACGCTCATCGACTGGTCCCGCTCGTCCTTGCGCTGCAGGCCGCTGACGGGGGTGATGGTGCTGGCGTGGTAGTCGTAGATCGAGGCGCCGGTACCGGGCAGGCCGTTGCCGAAGACGTGGCTGCCGGTGTAGAAGAGCCGGCCGTCCTGCATCAGCACCATCGACGGGTACAGGCCCCAGAAGCTCCAGGTCTGGTGGGCCTCGTTGATCGAGAGCCAGCGCTGCCCGGCGCCGGTGAAGTACTGCGTCGCGACGGTGCCGGAGGAGTCCTCACCGAGGCCGCCGAGCGAGATGACGTCCCCGTTGCCCAGGACCGTGGCCGAGGGATACCAGGACCCGGCGGTCATGTCGTTGACCTTGGTGTAGCCCATGGTGTCCGGGTCGAAGATGTACGAGTCCTTGAGGCCCTCGTAGCCGTGGCTGCCGTCGGCCGCCGGGTAGGCCTTGTTGCCACCCATGATCAGCACCCGGCCGTCGGCGAGCTGGACGTGGCCCGAGCAGAACAGGTCGGCCGGGGTCGGCACGGTGGTGAACGTGCCGGTGCGCGGCGAGTAGACCGCGGTGGTGAAGGTGCCCGCGGCGAACGCGGCCGGGTCGTTGCCGGAGCCGGCGACCAGCAGCACGTTGCCGTTCTTGAGCACCACGGCGTGGATGCCGCGCACCGGTGAGCTGAACGGCATGACCTGCCAGGCGCCGGCGGTGCAGGCCGGGCCGGCGCTGCACGAGGTGCCGGGCGCGGCCTGGGTCGCGTCCACCATCGAGTAGTCGTCGGTCTGCAAGGTGCCGGCGCCGTAGATGGTGACGCCCCAGACGATCTGGTCGGTGCCGGCGGGCACCAGCGGGGTCCGGACGGTCTGCTGCTTCCAGGCGGTGCTGGTGGTCAGCGTCGCGAGGTCGGTCCAGTACACCCAGCCCTGCGCCACGTCGTGCCGGAACATCGTCATGACGGTGTTCGGGGTGGTGGTCTTGTACCAGGTCGAGAGGTCGTACTGGTGGCCCGGCGTGACGTTCGGCGCGCAGGAGGGATTCTCCAGCATCAACGCCTTGCGGTCGCCGCTGGTGATCGCCGAGACCGTGACCCGCATGGCGTTGGCCCCGCCGTGCGGGTCGTTGTGGGTCACCTCGTAGGTGTGGGTGCTGTCGCCCCAGCCGGACTGCTCCCAGCAGACCGGGAAGCCGGTGGAGTCGACGACCTCGAGGCCGGGGTTGCTGAGCAGGTTGGCACCGGCGAGGGAGCGGCCCGGCACGGCCAGGACGAGGACCAGCGTCACGATGACGACCTGGGCTATCCGGATCCGGTCGCGCCGGCTGAACAGCGGGAGGGTACGACCGTTCATGCGGTCTCCAACGCGATGGCTTGGGGCATGGCCCGGTAGATGACCTTGTCGAGGATGAGGAAACGGACGACGAAGGACGCCACGAGCGTCATCAGGTTGGCGGCGAGCACCCCGACGTGCGCGCCGTCGACCAGCAGGGCCAGCAGGGGGATCCGCAGCAGCAGGTCGGCGTTGCCCATCACGAAGAAGCGGGTGAGCCGGCTGGCGAGGCTGCGGTGCCGACGGTTGCGGTAGAGCAGGCTGTCGGTCAGGGCGAAGTTCCAGCCGACCGCGATCAGGTTGGCCAGCACGGCCGCCGCCAGGTAGTGCACCCCGATCACGTGGGCCAGCAACCAGAGCGCGAGCTGGTTGGGCAGCAGGCCGGAGACCCCGATCAGGGCGAACGCCAGCATCCGGGTGCGTTCCGCGCCGAAGCGCAGGATCGCCAGGTGCTTGCCGAAGCGGATGCCCTCGGCCATCGTCGACTTGGACTCGCCGGCGTGCCGCTGCTGGAAGGCGTACGGCACCTCGACGATGCGGCCCGGCCGGTTGCGGACCACCAGTTCGAGCAGGACCTTGTAGCCCAGCGGCCGCAGCTCGTCGACCTCCAGCGAGCTGGTGCGCACCGCGAACAGCCCGCTCATCGGGTCACTCACCTGGAGCAGCGAGTTCCGGAAGATCATCTTGGTGACGAAGGTTGAGCCGCCGGAGATGAACTTGCGGTAGCCGTCGGAGAGCCCGTCCCGCCGGCCACCGCCCGCGTACCGGGTGCCGACCACCAGGTCGGCGCCGTCGCGCAGGCCGGCCGCGATGAGGTCCGGCACTATCTCCGGCGGGTGCTGCAGGTCGGCGTCCATGACCACGATCCAGGCGCCCCGGGCGAGCCGCATGCCCTCCACGACGGCCCCGCCGAGCCCGCCGGTGCTGTGCTCCCGGTGGTGCACCGTGATCGGGATCGGGCAGTTCAGCGCCGCCGTCCGGATCACCTCGGGGGTGTCGTCCGTGCTGTCGTCGACGAAGACGATCTCGGTGTCGCTCTCCGGCAGCACGGCGACGAGCCGGTCCAGCAGCGCCTCGATGTTCTCGCGCTCGTTGAAGGTGGGGATGACGACGGTCTGCCGCAGCGCCGTCGCCACCTGCATCTCGCCGATGGCGCCGGGCATGGTCACCCGGAAAGGACTGTCGGACCGTTCGCCGGCGGTGAGAGTCATGGGTTCTCCTTGTCGACACGGCGGATCTCGATGCGCCCGTCCCCGGGGCCGAACGTCGCGATCGCGGTGGAGTTCGTCAGCAGCTTGGTCACCGTGGGCAGGGAGCCGGGGTCCTGGCGCAGGGCCGGGGTGGACACGATGTAGTCGACGTCGCGCCAACCGTCGGGCAGCGTCGCCGCGACCGCGGTGTCGAGGTCCAGCTTGTAGAACCAGATGACCTTCTCGCGCCGGTAGCCGGCGTTGACGCAGTCGAGCCAGAGCACGTCGTCGACGACGATCGTGGTGGTCTCCCGGCTCGGCAGGTCCTCTCGCAAGTAGTTCGCCGCCGCCACGTACTGGGCGTTGTCGTCGGCGGTCAGGGCGCGGCGGTCGCCGACGTACCAGCGCGGCAGCACCATCATCAGCGCTGTCCCGGCCGCGACGCCGAGCACAGCCCAGCGCCACCAGATCCGTTGTGGCCTGAGCCGAAGGACGCCCTCGTCGACGACACCGGCGATGACGATGGCGAAGAAGGGCAGGATCTGCACCACGTACATGGCGGGCAGGTAGCCGCCGGGCCGCAGGGCGACCAGCGCCAGGACGGTCGCGGCGAGCGCGGGCGCCCGCAACCGCCGCACGGCCAGCGCCACGACGGTGGCCACGAGGCCGGCGACCAGGATCACCGTGTCGTAGTAGAGCCAGGACGTGATCAGCGAATGGGAGCCGGAACCGTCGTCGAAGACGGTGCCCGAACCCGAGCGCGACAGGAGCTGGAACTGCCAGGCGCCGATGAGCGACACGTGCCCCACACCGGGGAACAACTCCCCACGGAGCAGCGCATAGAGCGGGTAGAAGGTGCCGACCAGGACGATCCCGCTCGCGTACCCGCCGAAGGCCCACGGCCGGGTGGAGGTCCTGGCGGCGCTCTGCCACATCGCCACCAGCACCGCCGGGGCGGTGAGCAGCATCGTCTCCTTGGACAGCACCGAGACCGCGGTCGCGGCGCCCGCCGCGGCGTAATGCCACAGGTGCCGGCGCGGCGACAGCGCGAGCGCCAGGGCGCCGAGCATCCACGCGACCGCGAAGCTGTCCAGGTAGATCTGCCGGTTCATGGTGACCGCCAGCGGCGACAGGCCGAAGGTCAGCAGCGCCAGCGCGGCCGCCCAGCGGGAGAGGCGCAGCCGCCGGCTGATCACGTAGACCAGCACCAGGCCGGCCGCCACGACCGGCAGCATCGCGATCCGCCCGGCGGCGACGGCGAGCAGGTCCGGCGCCAGCATCGCCGGCGCCCAGGCCAGGCCGGCGAGCTGGATCCAGGCCAGCGGCGGGTGGTCGTACCAGTAGGTGTAGTGCGCCAGACCCTGGCCGTGCTGCACCGCCCAGGCCTGGGCGAGGTAGGTGCCCTCGTCGTCGGTCGCGGTCGGGAACCCGGTGATGTTCCAGGCCAGGACGACCAGGGCCACAGCCGCGAGGCCGCCGGCCAGGTAGAGATCGGTGCGCGACCCGCGCTCGGGCGCGGGTGCCGGCCGCGGCTCCGGTACGGGCGCGACGACAACCTCGGTCGGCGCCTCAACAGTGATACTCACGCCATCACCGTCGCTGGCGCTCCGGTGATGGCATTCGCCGGACGCAGAGTTGATGATTCGCTCGCAAGCTCGCTCATGTGGCGACACCATTCTCGGCCGGGACGGGCAGGTTGATCAGGTGCGCGCCGGTGTGTGCGGTCAGTTCCCAGTTGCGCCTGCCGGTGTACTCGCGCCAGACCGCGCGCAGCGCCGCCACGGCGAGCACCAGGGCGTACGGGAACGCGCCGAGGATGAGCCGGGCGTGGTGGTGCCAACGGGTGCGCAGGCCGTACTGCAGGCCGAAGTCCCGCAGGCCGACCGCCTGGAAGACCAGGTTGGCGGCCATCGGGATGACCGGCACGAAAGTGATCAGCGCGACGAGGACCGGCAGCCGGGCCCAGATGGCGACGGCGACGCCGACCGGGATGACCACGCCCGAGAAGGCCTGCAGGAACGGCTGGGTGAGCGTGTAGCGCGCGAGCATCCGCTGGCCGAATCCCGGCAACCGCCGCCACTCGCCCTTGCGGTACACCTGCAGGAAGCCCTGGTTCCACCGGGTGCGCTGCTTGAGCAGCGACGTCAGCGTGCCCGGGGTCTCCTCCTTGGTGACGATCGCGGAGTCGTAGGCGACGACCACCTTGGCGCCCCGGCTGGACAGGCGCACGCCCAGGTCGCAGTCCTCGGCCAGGCAGGTGCCGTCCCAACCGTTGGCCGCGCGCAGCACCCCGGTGCGCACGAACACCGTGTTGCCGCCGAGCGGGATGAAGCCCTTGCGGGCGTGCAGGTGCAGCCGGCTGCGGAACCAGAAGTAGTACTCGAGACAGTTGTGCAGGCTGTACCAGCTGGAGTGGAAGTTGATGAGCTGAACGCCGCCCTGCACCACGTCGGCGCCGGTGGCGCGGAACGCGTGGTCCACATGCTCCAGCAGTCGCGGGTGCACCTGGTCCTCGGCGTCGAAGACCCCGACCAGGTCGCCGCGGCAGTACGGCAGCGCGGTGTTGAGCGCCCGCGGCTTGTTCTTCTGCTCGTTGACGTCGGTCACCACCAGGATGCGCCCGGGTGCGGTGGCGGCCACGCGGTGGGCCACCTCGGCGGTCTCCGGGTCGTCGTGCCCGACGATGATGATGATCTCGAAACCCTCGTGGCTGGACTCGAGCAGGCGCCCGACGGTGTGCTCCAGCACGGCCTGTTCGTGCCGCGCCGGCACGAGCAGGGAGAACGTCAGCCGGTGCGCACCGTCCGGCGCCGCGAATCGGGTCGACGCCAGCGTTTCCGGCGTGCGCCACGCATGCATCGTCCACCACAGTGTGACCGCGGCGAACGCACCTAGTACCAACGAAACCACAATCATGACGGCGGCAGCCAAAGCCGTTGCCTTTCACAAATGAGGCGGGTACCACCCCCACCAACGAGCCAAACAGTAGCCCGCTGTACCGAGGTGTTTTCAAGCCTCCGGCAAGCCTTTTAACACCGACTTCGGAATCGTCGCCGAAATTGGCGGGCACCGGAAACACCGGCGTAATTCATGGACGGCCGCCGGGCCTTCAAAGCCGCTTATTTCCGCAGCGATCGGACATGATGAGATACGCTCGGCATGGTCCGAATCGCGCCGCGTGAGCAGCCGGATGATGCCATTCACCGTTCCCGCACGACAAAAGTATTACCCGGGTTCCACCGAACAGGCAACTACCGCGTCGCATTGAAGACGCCGATGTTTCCGCGGGAAGTCCACCGTTCCCCACAATGCCGCGACGCCATTCTTGCGATCAGAGATTCAATCCGGTGGTCGCGCTTACTGTCCGGCCACGGTGCTGGGCGCACGGTGGAAGTCGGGTTGGGGTACGGGCCTGCCGAAGTGGTAGCCCTGGGCGAGGCGGTAGCCGAGGCGGTGGAGTTCGGTGGCTTGTTCGGCGGTTTCGACGCCTTCGGCGACGGCGGTGAGGCCGAGGCCGTCGGCGACCTGGATGAGGGCGGTGGCGATGACGGCGTGCCGGCCGGCGCGGGTGATGGTGTCGACGAAGGTTTTGTCGACCTTGA
>Ga0307516_10006194_pt1 | contig 14080 bp, 16 predicted proteins | sample 19_EM_MG_FD_203310 | JGI IMG/M metagenome (GOLD analysis project Ga0307516, IMG submission 203310) | Populus trichocarpa ectomycorrhiza microbial communities from riparian zone in the Pacific Northwest, United States - 19_EM | ecosystem: Host-associated > Plants > Roots > Unclassified | place... | reverse complement strand
CCTGGCGACATTACCTCCAAGGATCCCCATTCCCCACAATCATCCTATCAGATCACAAAAATCTGACGTATTTCCGAACCGCCCAAAAACTGAACAGACGACAGGCTCGATGGAGCTTATTCCTATCAGAATTCAATCTGAAACTCATCCACACCCCCGGATCCAAAATGATCCAATCAGACGCCCTCTCCTGACAACCCGATCACATCACCGATGAAATTGACAATGATGATATAATTGTCTTACCCGATAACATTTTCATCAAAATGATCGACCTCGAACTCCAGAACAAAATACGAGAAGAAACCACAAAAGATGATTTCTTTACGAAAGCACTACTCACCGTAAAAGAAAACGGCCCTCTACCAATTAGATCAAAATTGGAAGACTGGAAAACCGATGAAGGATTATTATTCTTCAAAGACAGATGTTACATCCCTCCACATGAAGAGCTGCGTCGAGAAATTGTGAAGAAATACCATGACTCCTTGACTGGAGGACACCCAGGGCACTTCAAAACCCTAGAACTGATCCGCCGAAACTACTGGTGGCCTGGAATGACAATTTTGTGAAAAACTACATCATGGAATGCGCAGTTTGTCAACAAATGAAGGTTAACACACACCCTTCATTGCCCGGTTTAATACCAATCAAAGGACAAGAAAACGCGACACCATTCTCACAGGTCACTTGTGATTTCATAACCGACCTACCTGAAACAGAGGGATTTGACAGCCTCATGGTCGTGGTAGACCATGGATCTACAAAGGGGGTAATTTCAATCCCCTGCAACAAGACGATTGATGCCACACTCACGGCACAAAACTACATTGACCACGTATACCGACGCTTCGGACTTCCTGACTCATTCCTATCTGATCGCGGCCCACAATTTTCCTCACAAGTCTTCAGAGAAATGGCCTGACTCCTTGGAATTAGAACGCTTAGAAGCACGGCATACCACCCCCAAACTGATGGAGAGACAGAATGGGTGAACCAAGAACTGGAGATCTATTTCAGAATCTTCTGCTCCAACAACCCCGAAACGTGGAGACAACTCAACCCCCTCATGGAGTTCAGTCATAACCAGAAGGTCCACTCCACTATGAAACAGACCCCGTTCTACCTCATGATGGGGTATGAACCTAAAGATATCCCCTTGGTGTTTGAAAAGACAAATGCCCCTACTGCGGAACAACGAGTGAAAACCCTCAAAGAAGCACGAAACGAAGCCGCTGCTGCGCATGAATTGACAAGACAAATGGTTGCTGAAAGAACAACACGAGGTTTTACCCCGTTCAAGAAAGGAGAACAAGTGTGGCTTGACGGACGGAACTTAAAGATAGGCTATCAATCAAGAAAGCTAACCCCAAAAAGAGAAGGACCCTTCGAGATAACAGAAGTCTTAGAACCAGTGACCTATCGCCTACAACTCCCGAACCAATGGCAAATTCACGACATCTTCCATGCATCACTTTTATCACCTTATTGTGAAACCGAAACCCATAGTCCAAACTTCATGAAACCACCTCCCGACCTGATCGAAGGAGAAGAAGAATACGAGATAGAAGCTATCATGAGTCACAAGAAATGGGGTAGAGGATATCGATATCTTGTCAAGTGAAAAGGATATCCCATCAGTGACAACACATGGGAACCACCAAGCAACTTTAAAAACGCTCGAGAAATCTTGAAAGACTATCAACTCGCCCACCACATCCTCTAAATGACAACCTCCCTCGAAAACTTCATCCTCATGTCTTCCTCCACTCAAAAAGCCACCATCCCTAACATCCAAGAACACCTCAGAAAGCTCCATCGTTCGCGTATGCAAGAACCTCTTGGACATGAACCTCTCCAAACCACCATCCTCTCTTGTATCACCGACCCTCTTGACTCGAATGTCGTCAAGAACACTTACACCCTCTTAGGGTTACGAAAAATCCATTCAGAAGCTATACGAAAGATTGACTCATCACTGAATGAAAACGTCGACCTCCTCCTTAACACCGACGCCGACCAACTTTTGAATCACCTCCCTACTCCAATGAAACCAATCATCGCACACCCTTCCACACTCGTCATTCCACACGAAGAACCAGTCTCCGTTAGACATTTCTCCCCCTTAAACAACAGATCGCCATCTCCTGTTGTTTTCAAACAAACTCGACAAACCAAACGAAGAAACCCCTACCCCCCTACTTGATGCCCTTCGGTTGAACAGATATTCCCAAAGAAACTGCCCACAAACAGAAGAACCGTCATCAATCTCTGTAACAACCCCGACAAACCCATTGAACACATACCCACGGAACCCTTCATCACCAGAGAAACTAGACAACGAGCAAAAACACACGATTGTACTGTTTGTAACAAACAAGGACACGACGAAGTACACTGCCATAACTATCAGTGCAAAATTCTGTCACAACATTGCCCCAGGACATTTACCAGCTGAATGTCTTTAAAACCCCACCCCATTTCACCATCATCACATCACTCAACTACGACCAAGATGTACCTTATGTGGGAAAATCGGACACCACTGGACAAAATGCCGAGATTATCAATGCATCTCTTGTCATAAAGATGCACCAGGACACGAAACCAGCGACTGTCCTGAAGATTATCGAAACCGATTTGCTACGGCAAACAGTGTTACAGCAAATCATCCCATCTTTCCTCCTGGAATGATTGCCAATGAACCATTTGATGATGAAGATTATTATAATGAAGATGCTGAACATAACCTAGCAACTTAGGAAAATTCAAATTCGGTGACTTCGAACATAGAGAGGGGGTAATGTTACAACTTTTCTTATTCCGAACTATGACTACTTCATATTTACTCATCATTCCGATCCAGTCACTCTTGACTCAACCCATATGACATACTTACTCCAAGCTCAGTCAGCTTTACTGTGCTTTACTGCAGAGCTCAGTCAGCTCAATCTCCTTTTAGATTATTCTTCTCACGATTACTCAGCTTTACTGATCGTGACACACTATACTTGACTTATAACCTACAAACGATTTACTATATAAACCCTAGGATAAATGCTGTATTCTTTAGCTTTGACCTAGGCAATTTACCTTCCTCTTCGCTCACTGAACGATCTCAAACCAAGTGTCTTGAAGAAGACTTGGCTCACCTGAACGCTTGATCGACCTTGAAGAGGGACAAGCATCGATATCGTATACCGACCTTACAGAGGGGGTACGACAGAACAGAACAGACAGATAGAGCAAGGCTTGCCGTTGTAACATAGGATTAAACCTTTGTTGTAACAGACATGCTGCACAACACTTCACGTAGCGATTACACACTGTAGAAAAGTGAGTCGTGATAGGTGGGTGGTGATGCACTGTTGTCCCACTGTCATCCATCCAGTACAACCCCACAGGAAGTTCTGTGATGCTGTCAACTGGCTCATCTCACGAGAGCTATTGGACCTGTGCGGGGGGAGAGAAAGGTCAGCACCAACCCGGATACCATGAAATGTGGCCAACACTCCACAGAGCGTCTGGCACCAACCAAGAAATCCCTCCCACTCTCGGCTCTCCAGGGTCTCGAGAAGTGTACACTGTACAGGAACATGGGTGTGTATGGCAAGAGGCCAGCAATGGGTGACAGGTGGGGGGTAGGCAACAAACCGACGATAGGCTGGGCACATGATGATGTGCCCTGGAGTTTGTGGCATCACAACAATCGCGATCGGACAGTCGGGTTACTAGTAGTGATGAGATGAGATGATCTTGAAGAGTATCAGTGCATATATACGGGCCAGAGTGAAGCAAGTTACTCACAGGATAGCTTGTTTTACTTATATTAGTTCCTTTGCTCATGAAAACCGTTGGCAGGTTGGGTTGAGTGCTTTTGAAGCAGCATGCCAGGTAAGTAATCATTCAAAATTGATCAGCGTGGATTACATAATCATATTTTGATTTGGGTCAACATGCCGTTGACTGTTGTACCACCAATTATTGTATGAATTTGGAATAGAACTACATATTGTACGTCTGGTAGATTTATCACTCCCTCAGCCCTTGTTCGGCCTGGTCCAGCGGAGTTTGGAATGTCCAAACTCGGTACTTTCTGCATTCACGATGCGCAGCGTCCAATTCACAAACCCCTATCATATTCTATGTGTGCGCAGGGATCAGTTGATTGGAATGAACGGAGTGACTTGGACTCACATGGGAAGACACATAGACCTCCCTCCTGAGCCTGTTTCCGCAACCACACATTGAGCAATAGGTCCCGCAACCGCCACGCAACATATGCATACAAGTCCCTGCATATCACAGAACTCTGCACACAACCCTCGAAACCGAGAACGCAACAGGCACGCTGCACATCTTTACATTCTCGTCTTCATGTCTGTCCCTCAATTCCACAACTGACATGCACTGGGAACATTTGGCAAGCAACTACTAACTTGTATACCCGTCAGTCTCCTTTCCTTCCATCATCCCACATCGCATAAACATGTTCCCTGATCTGCAGTATCTAACGTCTCTCAACCAACGCTTGTCTTGCAATACAATAATTACGTGTGACATGGTCTGTTCTGGTATTAGTAAAAGTGTTGTCGTGCAATTATCAGTCAAGCGTTTTTTTTTCTTGTGCTGATTTGAGCGGTGTTTTCCTTTTTCTTAGGGAATCTCACTCAAGAGGATAATTCTATTTGTGAACCCCCCATGACCCCCTTATCTGATGACAAATTCGATATTTGGCTGACAGCGTGACAGAAATTGAGTACAAGTCCTCTTGACCACTTCAGCAAGACAAAGTGTCTCTCGCGGCGGTGTTTACCTCGTCACTCAAAGACGCGAACTAGGCTGTCTCACAAGGTCTTGTGGGTTTGTTTATCCTGTCCTGGAGCTGTGAGCTCAAAGCCCGGCTTGTACCCACCCATCCACTCTCACGCTTTCCCTTTTCGGTTGTGCCTTACAACCCAAACCACATCACTTTGGATGATCCAAGGCCACGTAACCACCGTCCAACAGCGCGATACTTCCAAGTTCCCATACCATGGATAAGGAGGGGCGCAGCATGACAGGGGGTAAGCACCATCTCGGTTCCATCCTTTGCCACCAACTAACAACGTAACAGCCCTACCCTCATCTCCACTGTGAAGTGAACCTTGGCTATTGCTGCCTAACGACGTGATATGCACCTGACCTCCGATGCCCCAGTATGGCCCTTGCCACAAAATGCACACCCTCGGACATCCTCAGCTTTCTGGAAAATCCCACCATGTACTGCAAGATGTGAGGAGTTGAGGATGGGACTTCTTCTTTTTATCTTGTACGTCTGTCTACTACTCACTTATTTTCGTGTATACAGGGGGAGACCCGAGGCATACCCGACAACCTTTTGGAGTCAGTGCATTGCTGGATGGTAGAGTAGATGGGGCTCGATGTGTGGATCTGTCAAGTCGCCCTGTGCTGGGGGACACAGCTGCGTGCCACGACATCTGGAAGCTCTCCCTGGACATCATTGCCATGCATGTATAAACTTGTCGAGTAGTTTTGGGACTGTACCTTTTTTCTCCCTTGTTTCTCTCTCCTACTCTTGAATCCAAAACCTTTTCTGCTTTTCTTACGCTTTGGCGTCTGCTCTCCTCACTCTATCTCAAGAAACCCAGGCATACACGGCATCAAGAGTCGCGACAATCGATCACGCTAACACTCAGAATGGGCTGCACAAGGCTCCTACCTCAAGAATTGGGCTGCACAAGGCGCCTTCCCCATCCAAGAAACCAGTGATCACACAGATCACTTCTTGCTACGTTCCTCTCTCTTTCTTTCTTTGTTCATTTTCGAATGTAGTACATTTGTACTACTTCATCCTCTGTCCTTCTCATCTCGTTTCGTCAAGACGACCCGATTCCTGTCTCCTAGGTTGAACACTTTGTTCTTCCACACCTATGTTGGAATCTGTGTGCACACAAACACCGCAGTCAATTTCCTGTTTTACTTTTTGTTTCAAGTGCATCACAATGTGCGGCGAAACCCTTCCGTGTTTCTTTTATCTTTATTTCATACATATTTTAGTTCTTTCTTATCATATAAAGTGCATAGTTGCTGAATAGATGCTCCCTCATGCAATTGCGAGGGTGACTGCTATACTTGGGTAGGCGCTGCGGGTTCGCATGCAAGTTTATCCCATTCAACGGCCGTTGTGTCATAGTTGAAACATCATAGTTCCAACCTGCTACTCAAGAGACTCTTTGCTCTCCACCCCCTCCCTAGCGACTGTGGACATGGCTTTTCCATCTCCTGGCACGACGCCTCTTTGTTGGTCAAGCACGACGGCACGATCCCGAGGGTTTTTCACATTGCTGTGACTGCTAGCTCATATTTGTGACGTCCGAGTGAAAATAATGGATTTGTCATCATATAAGTCGGGGTTCATGGGGGGTTCACAAATAGAATTATCCCACTCAAGACCAGGTGTTATTTTGATCTATCAGTCGACACAGACGTATGTTGTGGATGCGTTTACGCCACATGCGGCTTCTGGTTCGCGTTCAAGTCGTGTTCCTGATTTATCCCCCCCTATCTTTCTTACAGCGCTTGCTGCGGTAACGTGTCTCCGAGCCTTGGCGGGCTTTGGGTTTCCCCTGTTTGCACCTGTGATGTTTTGAAGGGTTGTAGTGTGTTGTCGGGGGTGTCGATTGCGCTTGGTTGTCCCGCGCAAGTATACCTTTGTGTCATCTCGTGTGTTTTGTTCAAGTTCTTTTTTTAATCCCGACAGACCGTGGATCTTTTGGATGTACATATAGGAAACGGATGTGGATGGGCAGTACGTATGCACGCAAGGATGCGGCGTTCCGGTGATTGTGGTTCTAGATCCAGTTTTTTGGTTCTCTTCAGTTGTGATCGTTTTTCCAGGAATGGATATATCTTGTTGTACTACACCCTCCTCTTCCTTTTTTTTGATATGTCGCTCTCTGCCTTCCCATGTCAGTACTCATACTAGTAATAGATTGTATTCTGTTCCTGTACTGGCCATCGTGAGTGTATGCTACCTCACTCAGTGAGCACGACTTAGATTTATTTTGACATTGATGCGAACCTTCCGCTTCGCAGCGGACCCCCACGACGCGTCCAACAAGTTGCGCCGCGTTCGTGCCCTTTCCGTATAACCACGATCCATGTTCATGCTGCAAGAGCACGTCTTGACTTTTTTTTGGTGTTGACGTAAGTTTGAAATTCCTTGCGCTTCACGGCGGGCTTTCGATTTCAGTTCGAAACAGGGTGGTATTACGAGTCATGAGTCGTAGCAAGTACATGATCATCAGCGAGTCGTCGGATGCGTAAAAGTAGTAGGAACCCAGAATGTACGGATAACAGAATGTACATCCCACCCTGACAGCAAGATATTCACGGATTGGCCTGGCGATGTGGGTAGTCATGGGCTTAGGTCCTGTGCGTCAGTCGCCTGCTCTTTCTCGGTCTCGTGTTCGACGGGACGGTTAAAGGTGACCTCTGCTGTTTCGGTGGAAGCGATGTACATGACGATGGCGGCGATGAGGGTGAAGAGGAAGGTGAACCAAGGGAGGATAGCGGCGAGTTTCACTGTGTAAGATAGAAAATTGATTTTTGAAAACAGGAAAGAAGGGGGGACGACTTACGGTACAGGAGCTCCCTGTATTTGAACTTGAGCCCCGAGGTCTGCTCTGCGTGGTCGATGACTGCTTGGGGGAGAGGAATGCCGTTGATGTAGGCGGTGATTTGGACGCTGCGCTTCGCGACGAAGTAGGTAAAGGCGATGAGGGTTGCGAGGAGCCAGGTGTCGACGAAGAAGAGGAGGTAGGCGTGGAGGCGGAGGTATTTGATGGCGATGTGTCGGGTGGAGGGGATGAGGAAGCCTAAGAGGAAGACGGTGAAGCCAAAGGCGAGGAGGGACGTTACGGCTGTTATGACGCAGCCGGTGGTGTAGGCGTCTGTTGGGTAGATGAGGATAGAATTGGAGGGATAGAAAAAGTACTGGACCTCGGGTGTGGAAATGGACGTCAACGGCGGCACCGACTTGTTGTCTGATGTAGCTCATGTCCTTGTGCGATTTGGCGAGTGCGTTGGCGCCTGAATGGATTTTTTGTGAGCGGGGTGATTAGAAGGGGTGAGGGGAAGACTTGCCGACAGACCAGGCGATTTGGCTCCAAGCCCATGCCAAAGCGAGGGAGATGAGGAGAGGCCATTTGAGGGGGATGGCAAGGTTGTACTTGGAGACCATGACTGCGAGTGGGGGGCCAGGGCCAGAACTCAGAACTAGGGGCCATTTAAGTCAGACCACGGATGGCAGGTGACACGAGCATCGGCAGCGAACCGACCCGGATCTTCTATCAGGAGCATGGGGGTTATGATCCTCGGCACCAATACGCACTTCAAACATTAGTAATGTTTGGAGTATGTATTGGTGGAAATTTCGGCCATGCGCATTCTACTCTAAAGCATGCCAATCCAGGTAACTTGGGCGGTGTGTACACTGTACAGTGGTGAGAGACGAGAGAGCCGGAGATATCATCTGAGCACCAGGCACTGAGTCCGACACACTGCATGTTAGATACCCATAAATTAAATTCGTCCCTACATACCATTCCACTACCGGTCTGACAGATCATTGGAGCGCACAAAATCATCAATCGTAACTTGAGCCCAAGCGGAGACCCTACATGAGTGAATTGGTAGCCGACGAGTCTGTCTCGCTTACCTTCGCTTACCTTTCGAAACCTGTCATATCGGAAATCCCGGTTCTCTGATGTAGCCACGACCACGAAGTGCGAGGTGTGTATTAGCGTTCGAAGTTCAAACATTCAACAGCTACCTGAGGTGTGAGAATTCTGGATTCGTAATATGGTCCATTTGAGGGACATCACCTGATAGATGAAAGGTTACGGCTCCGAGAGGAGAGTCTGGTACTGCGTTCCCTGCATCCTCGGGGAAGATGATATGGCAAGACAGGGAGGCACCGAGGATGGTACGGCGATCTTTCTTGCAGTAGATTAATGGATTTGGGGCTGGATCCGTTGATGTTGGCCACGGAGTTGAATGAAGCAAGCCAAATCAGAGTCGCCCCGAATTTGATTAATGACGGCTTCATTCCAAAACTTTAGTCGAGGCAAGTTGTTCCTCAGAATTTTGATAAACCAGGACAACTGTGACTCGCGATCGAGGGTTAAGTGTGGTGTCATAATTAGTATTATTACACAAGGTAAACGGGGTGAAAAAAGCCTGTTCCGCTCGTGAGCTCCCGCCCATAACAAGTCCACCATTCGACACTCACTATAAACAAGCGTATACCCATTCCGCCGCAGCATCGAGAGAGACCAAATACAGAACACTACACGCCTCCAGCAGGGCCACCAGGACTCCACCATCTCCAGACTTTCGAGACAATCCAGAAGGATACAAAAGAGCAAACGACCAGGATTGCAATACGGAAAGTCTTTAGGCCGCCTTCCCCAACTCCAAAGGTCTTTGCCAGCCGGTCAGATGTTTGAGTGAGAGAATGGCCAAAGGACGAGAAACGGTTATCCTGGTAGCGTTGAGGGGCAATATCAGGTGCAAAGTCCTCCTGAAAGGATGCTGAGAGCTCACCGTCTCGTCGAGCATGAGATTCTGACGCTCCACGTCATCGTGGATGTCAGAAGTGATCTACAGCATTGTTAATAATTACAAGGCTTTCAGGGGTCGAAAGATTCACCCCACGGAGCGTACGGATTTTCGTGTGAATTTGGTCTAACCTCTGGTCATTCTGGGCTTCATAGGTATCTTCTGTCCGGGCTCCTCTGGATGTGGACATGGATGTTGACGAACAAGCTGGAACTGAATTCCATTGTGACGTCGTGACAGCGTGACTTTCGCGTCATTTCTTCAACGAGACAGCGACGAGCATGGCGAGCTCGTCGGCGCGGCCGACGCCAGTGACGGCAATCCGGACGAAGCTCGTGACAAAATCCTCCCCCTCTATCCCTCCCGCTAGCAAAACCTATGATCCCATCGTCAAAGCTGTCCTTCGACACCGTCTGCTATCCAATATTTTTCCTCTTTCTGCTCTGCTTGCCTGGATCTTGGCTTCTGGGTGGGCTATATGGGCTCGGGGAGGCTTCTCGTTTGCTAAGGCGACAGAGACGCTTCTTGTGCCTATCCAGCCTTTGACACTGCTTGCAACGTTTATATTCTGGGTGGTTGCAGCCGTTCCACCCATCGTCCTGCGCAAAGTCTTTCTGACGCGTGAGGTTCTCTCTTTATCATGAATTGCTCAAAACTCTAATGTATCAACTAGCACGTCGTGCGTCAGCTAGCTCTCCTGCGGAATTGGTCGCATCTGCATTGTCAAAGCCACAGACATATCGAGCGGCCGTGGTGTATTTGCTATCTGCTGTTGCCACTCTAGCATTGCACGTCATCGCGGCTTATTTCATTGAGCCAACTGCACGTGGAGAACCGAATCTCGGTCTGTTCGTCAAGTCAAGGTGCGTCAAAAGAACAAACGATTATACTTTTATTTATCAAGTTGTCTTAGGAAACACCCGTATTACCTCAATGGTCGTCTCCTCTTCCTTATCATTACCCAAACAACGACGGCATTGGCATATTGCCTCCGCATTATCATGCTTGACAGATTTGCTTTCAGTTGGTCACTTGCTACGGTATGTCCACAGTTTCCTGGTTCCGTGTGTCGCAAGTAACGGGTTGACAGGCGCAAAATCAGAAAAAGACGCGGTTAGATGTTGTCGACTTCATCAAGGCCAAGGCCATTGCAATCATATTTGCAACGCTCGTCGTGCCAGTCGGTGCTATCGCCTTTTCTTTTGCTCGACTGATGCTACCGGTGTTATATCGACTTCCGTTCTTCCCCTTGCTTCTCCGACCTTTCACGGCTCACTTTCTCCGGGGAATATGGAAGGTCTTCTTTCCGTTTCTCCACGTCCCGTTGTTGTGCAGGGCATGGTGCCTGGCATGCACGACGATCTTTCTTTGGGAGCTGTCCAACACCTTATTCGAAATCTTCATCCATCAGGTGATCTCTATTCCCCTGCGTCGTTTCGCATCCCATTCTAACGTCCCAGACAGCCCATCGCAGTAGCATCGGCGACTCCGGAGCCCCATGCCACCCTCGTATCTGGAATCTCCTCGTCCGACATCATCTTCCGCTACTTTGCCTACACCGAGCTTCAATCCATAGCCTCGGACCATTCGTCCCCAGCTGCTTCAACCCAACGCAACAAGCTGTTCAACGACCAAAAATATCATCCGAGCCCATGGTCCCACCTGGTGCGAGAAAGCCTCGTCCTCCTGGGACATGACTACCAGCTTCTCCTTCGTAGAGGAGCGCCGCCGCCTGCCCCTCCACCGCCCACCTCAACACCTGCTGCTTCTTCTGCGGCCGCAACGCAACCGCAGATCAAGGCCACTCCTATGTCACTGATCCAGACGCCGGTGTTCCGGTCTGGGAAGAAGCCTGTGTCGCCGATGAGAGCGGTGATGGATGGGTTGGCCTCGGATGGAGCGTTGGCGCAGGCAGTGGGGGCGGGGGCGGATGCGGCGCATATTCCGGAATTGTTTAGGTCTGTTGAGGCCGCGGTGTCGCCTGGTGCTCCTGTTACCAAGGAGAAACAGCCTGTCCAGGTTGGTGGTGCTGACAAGTGGACGGTGCGGGGCATGGGCGGATGGGTGTCGGGGCGGGTGAAGGTGGGGTTGCAGAGAGTAGTTCCGGGGGAGGTTTCGCGGAATGTGAAGGAGCTGGATGGGTGGTGGAGGAAGGAGAGGATGAGCAGGGTGGTGCAGACGCGGTGTTTGCCGTGCTCGGAGCTCGATTTGGTTGTGGTTGAAGGTGAGGGTCATCCGTTCGATCGTTCATGAGAGGCCTCCGTGTTGACGACCTCACTTTTTCTTTTCTAGTGCTATCTCATTTGGTGTGCGCGTCGCTGACTGAAGACAAGTATGGTGTGGTCCAGAGGGATATGCCGAAGATAATTGAGGCGATGCTTTCGCTCCTTTCTGCGGTGGAGGATTACCATGCGGAAGTAAAGGCGCGATATGTGCCTGTGGAGTTTGAAGGCCAGAATGTGACGGTTGAGGAGCTGCGGAAGGCGGAAGCGATGAGGGTCGATGTTACAGCTGCGAGTGAGGGTCTGGTTGGGGTCATTGATGGTGCGTTCTTGTCTTGTCGCTTTTCACCTTTCTTGGTGGGCTGACTGTGTTGCTTTGTTTTTTTAATAGGCTTGAAAGACGACGTGGCCAGGATAGTACGGACATTTGGAGACAAGCTTTTAGCGTTCAGGTTTCCACCTAGGACGGCGCAGAAGCTACAGCCGTTTTTAGAGTATTGTCAAATGTGAAATTTGTCCTTGACTCTCGCGAGTGGTGTTGAGGGAAGGCGTGAATGCGTTGGGATACTCACCTGTTGTTGTTCTAGAGTGACATTTGCAATGCTGCTACACTAATAATGGTGATATTATCCGGGTGCTGGTCTGAATTCGTTTCATCGACTACTAACCCAGAAAAGTATAGTTTATGTTACCCTTCTCTATCCTAACAATATACCGACCACATCCAACGTTCTGACAGCATTCCCCTCCGCGGCGGTGCTGGTGCTCATTTGCACATACAGGGAATATTTCCATTGTTCTCCGCTTGACAGCGCCGATGCTTCGAATATATGCGTGGGAGACAGTCTGCTTGGTGGACTCACTCCGTGTGCTAACCCGGACGGGTTATAATTCAAGTTGTAGAACTCTCTTGTTGTAGAAGTTGGCAGTGCGTTGATGCTTCAATTCTGTGTGCCAACCGAATGCTAACCCGAATGTGTTACAGCTAAGTCTGTGGCCCCCTTTGCTCCAATTTGCAGTTCGGGTGCCGATAATCTCCTTTACGTGAATGGGAGCTCGAGGCTCCAAGCCTTGAAGAGTCTGTCACTCCTGGCAGTCCACATTTCCAAATTCGGTACAAACACCGAGTTCACTTTTCTAGTTCATATTCTAGTTCAGATAATCTTTTGAACCAAACATTTCTACTGTCGAAGTTCTGACAAACTGGGCAATAAACAACGGCCACTCCGACAAGATTTGATCCAATTCGCCTCCTCCCTCCTGGGGTTCTTGCCCTCATCGCACTCGCCTGCTGCACAGTACCCACCGTAAAGGCGCAAGCGAATAAGTCAGAATATGGCACGGTACTTGTGAATGGCCGACTTGCGTCGGCAGAAACCTTGCTTGCACGAATAAGACCTGGCTGATTGCTGCGTTTTTCGACTCTTTTTTCGTGTCCTCTCTTTCACAAATGTTTATTTTTTTATTTTTATAATTACACAACCCCTTATCTATATCGTAGACAGCCGCGTTGTGTCGTCTGTATCAACCCCGCAACCTGTCGAACACCCCTCCCAGTCTCTCAAATGCCTAAAGAATGCTCGAAAGTTGTCCCTCCCTCCTCTAAAGAGGCTCTAGGTGAACCTACAGGCACCCCTCAACAGACCTCGAATTTATATATAAATGGCTTATCAACTGCACGACCACACCCGAAAAACGAACATGGAAATCGAGCACATGTGGGGGGTTTCACGTTTTTTTGGTACTTTTTTCATCTCTTTTTTCATGAAAACGAAACAAAAGCCAGACTGAAAAACAGTTCGAAAATCGACGAAAATCGCCATCGTGAAACCCCCTATTATTACACAGTGATGGTTTTACAGGGTTCACGACAGCCCACTGTAAAGACGCTTGAATAACCATACATCCAGTGTCATCCACATACAACCACTTGAAAGAATAAGAATGTGTAAAAAGTATATCTACGTGATGATATGGACACGTCGGGAAGATCATGTTAATGATGTTATATAGAGTATAACTCCGGGTACCAGCTGGCTCGGGTACCCTTGTTGGGTACCACTGGGCACCCCTCAGAAGCGTCACCACCCCGTTATACAGTTACCCGGGAGTAACAAGTCTTCCCTAAATATGGCGTCATATAGAATCAACTCGGAGGATGCCGAATGGACACCTGACAGGTCATTGACATCTGCTGCGTCTGGACCATGCTCAGGATCGACGCGCTCCTCTCA
>Ga0307516_10006193_pt1 | contig 14084 bp, 13 predicted proteins | sample 19_EM_MG_FD_203310 | JGI IMG/M metagenome (GOLD analysis project Ga0307516, IMG submission 203310) | Populus trichocarpa ectomycorrhiza microbial communities from riparian zone in the Pacific Northwest, United States - 19_EM | ecosystem: Host-associated > Plants > Roots > Unclassified | place... | reverse complement strand
TGGTTTACTGCGGAGATGTCTATGGGATCTTTATAGGTGCCGACCTGCTCGCTAGGCCAACCAACCTTTGAGTAGCAAATCAGGCGCCCCTCATACCCGATATGCAACATAAGCAGGCTTAATATCTAAGCAAATGCCAACTATCGAAGAACTATTCGCCGAGGCCGAGAAAGACAATAAAACCTTCCACCCGGTAGATGGTAGAGCAGGACTTGTTTGGTTTCCGGGCAACTTGGCCGCCGGTCTTGCAGTTCAAACGACGCATATATGGGGCGACATAGTTCATCTCATTAAAATCCGACGACCACAACGTGACGAGTACCGTAGAAAACTCTTGCTCAAGTACATCGTGATTGAGCTGCGGTCTCTCATCGAAGTTATGGACAGGCTTCAGGGTGAAGTGATGAAAGCCGCTGTCATTGAACCCGGTAAGGAGCGGCCTTGGCGGGGGCTCACCCTGATAGAGAGCGAAGAGGCGAAGCGGCTATTCAAGGAATACTCCATTGCGAAAAAGAGCGCTCAGCCGCTGCTTCTAGAAATACGGCACAACATAGGTGCGCACCGCGAAAATCTGGACTGGCAACAGACGATAAAACTCTGGGACTCGATGTCGGAGAGCTTGATTCGCCCTCTTATTGACGTTTTACCGAGAGTTTTTGCACACGTCAAAGAGCTAGATCTATTCGAGTGGAATAGAAGTCATGAGGATGGATCATTCGAGGTTCTCGGCCCAAGATTTCTTAACTCGTCGGATGAAATCGACCAGTCTCCAGAATCTTGACGCTAAGCCTGGACCGTCTGCACCATATTTAGTCGTTCGCATCGAGCCGAAGGACTAGAACGAGCCGAACAGCCGTGAGGGCGACTATTCGTCACTTGCCAGTGACTCAGGTCGTACCACACTGCCCGGACCTGCAATGTCTTTGGTGTCGCCCCGATCAAACTTGATCCTCATGCGGAAAGTCTGTCCGTCGCCATTTGGAGATAGCGATTCGATAATTCCGGGGCCGAAGATCCTGTGAAAGACGCGGCTCCCAACTTCAAGCTCGCTCTCTCCCACCAATTTAAGCTCAACAGAATTGGCACTGAACCCTGGCTCCTTGAGCTGCGCTTGATCCCTAGCGAGAGCAGTTGCGCTGGCTTCGTCGCCTGAGACCTGAACCCACACAGTCTTGGTCTGGATAAGCTCCACTTTCGCACTGAAATACTTCGTCATGTGGCCTCCTGATAGGGCACTATAGCAAGGCAGTCAACCGTCAATATGAGTGCAGTTACACCGGATATATCGCTGGGCCAGTCGAAACAGGCCGCACGGCAAACAACAGGATGCAGATGAAGGTTCAAGAAAAAGCAGTCTCGCCGTCACAGTTCATGCGCCAAATCCGACCAGAACTCTATTCGGATTCGACCTCACGCGTCCAGCACCAGCTTAAAGCCGAAGTCCTGTCGCATCACTTGGACACTATCACCGATCGCAACCAGACCCATGACTTTGAAATGTTCTGCCGCAAGCTTTGCGAGCGGACGATCTGTCCAAACTTGAGGCCTGCAACCGGTCCGGAGGGCGGGGGCGACAGCAAGGCTGACACCGAAAGCTCACCGGTATCCGATGAGATCAACAAGCTCACCTACGTCGGTCTGGCCAACACCGGGAGCGAGCGATGGGCCTTTGCCTTCAGCGCAAAGAAAACGTGGAGCGAAAAGGCGCGATCGGACGTGGCCGGCATCATGGCCACGAATCGCGGCTATAAGAAAATCTTCTTTGTGACGTCGAGAGCCGCACGTGCAAAGGATCGTGCCAGAGTGGAAGATGAACTTAGCCGTGAGTACAGTGTTCAAGTCACTATCCATGATCGCACTTGGATCCTCGACGAAGTCATCGACAAGAACCGTCGCGACCTTGCGTACAACTATCTGGGAATCGGTGATGAAACGAGTGACCTTAATCTTGGGCCATCTGACTATTCGCGCAAGCAGCAGTTGGCCGACATTGAGGCCGACCTGACGGAACCTTCGGCGTTTGTCGGAATGGAAATGCAGAGAGCAACCGAAGCGCTCGTGGCAGCCAAGTTGGCGCGAGAGCTGGAACTACCGCGTACCGACGTCGACGGCAGGCTCCTTCGGGCCGTTCGCCTGGCGGACGATGGAGGAACGCACCGACAACAACTCACCGCACGGTACGAGACACTCTGGACGCGGTTCTGGTGGTTCGACGACATCAAGGCGATCATCGATGGCTACGACGACTTTGAAGCCTTGGTCATCAAAAGCGAGCATGCGACGAACCTCGAGATGCTATGCAATCTGGCACAGCTGCTATTCAATGTTGTCATCCATAGTCTCCTCACTTCCGAACAAGCCGGACTGCTTCCCCGAATCGCCCGGTTGTCATCAAGGCTTGCTGAACTGGCGAGCGACAGCGGCCGCCCCAACAACGCGCTGGAGGCAAAGACGTCGCTGCTGGCCATCCAGGTCAACGAAGCCCTGGTGGCTGGTGAGCAAGAGCGGCTTGCATCGTTGTGGCCTCAGTTCGGAGACATTCTCGTCAAGGCCGAAGGCTTGGGGGAGTTCGACGCAAAGCGCCTAACCAAGCTGATTGAGGTGTTCGGTCAGTTGGCCGGCAAGGACCGCGGTTACCGGAACCTAGTGGACCAAGTCTCCGACTTTGTGGCTAAACGTACGGGCGAAAGCCAGGGCGCGCTGGTATTGCTCAAGCGCGCCAGTCAGCTCGACTTTGATGAAAACATGGAAATGATCCGGCTTCTCGGCAAAGCAGCCCGGCTGCTTTCCAAGAAGGAGCACGCCGAGGACCTGGTACATGCACAGGCCCGGCTCGCAATCGCTTACCGGAGCGCTGGCTTGCTTTGGGCCGCGCGTGCGAGCTGCACGTCGGCCGCCGCGACCTTGTTTATCAAGGCTGACGAAGACGGCGAGCTGCCCGCCTCCATATTCCCAACACTAATGAATGCAGCATGGCAGGCGGTCGAGTTGAAACATTTTCCTGAAGTGTTGGAGATTATCCAGGTCGCGCGCGGCTGCCTAAATTCTTTGGGCTACGACGACGAATCAGCGAAGCGCTCTACGGATCAGCTGCTGGACTTCGACGTGGTGCTGGCCTGTCAGTTTGCTAACCTGTCCTTGGACGAGGTGCCGCGGTTGGAAATGATTCCTGACATCCTGCAAAGACTGGGTTTGAGCCACAGCCGGTTCACGCTGCTTTATATGCTGGGGTACAAGGACTTGCTGAGAGAAGAAAGATCGATTCCAGAGAGCGAATCCGACCAGGGCGTTGTGAGCTTCTTCAATCAATTGGCGGGGCAGCCTGCCGGCGACGCGTACTGGCGACCCGCGATCTTCAACGGCCAGAATGAGCAGGTGTTTGCAACCTCGGTTCTTGGCGTGCAGGTAAATGTGACGCACGAGCCTACAGACACCGGCATCACCGTGGCTGAGGCCATCGTCGGGACGATTGAGGCCTTCTTCGCAACGGCGTTCGAGCTGGATGCTTTCGCTCATGTGGAGCATTTCGATGTCGCTGTTGTCGAGGCGAACATCACACGCTTCGAAGTGTTGTTGGACATCGACCGGATGAGAGCGACGGTCCGCTGGCCGAATGGGATGTTTCCCGGATCACCGTCGGTGTATGGCGACTTTTTAAACATGCTACTGGAAATTGCGGCCAGTATTTTTTCGGCAACTTGCCGTGCGAAAAACTTTGCCGAGGCTGCCTCTCGGCTATTCAGGACAGATGCCGCTATGGATCGTGCTGCGATGATTGGCTCCCTTTGCTTCAGCCGTCAGCGTGTCTTCGGCGGGGTGTCGCGCCTGACCTCTTGGCAAAAGCATTCACCGAAGAAGTTCGAGGCTAGGCGAGATCGGCCGCAGGTTGATCGCGAGCCGCCCCCCGCTAAGCCAGCTGGTCGACCTACAGGCGAAGTTCGTGACGAGCCGGATTTTCCGAAGTTGACCGACCACCGCGATGTGAAAGTCCGATCGGTAATCGATGTCCACCTTTGGGATCGTGCGGGCTGGATGGGCGCTGCCTATGGTGTCATCAACCCCAAGGCTCCGCCATTCATTGCGCTGCTGTTCAAGGACAGGGATGCTGCCGTAAGAATATTTGAGCGCTGGCGAGAGCGGTTCGGTAACGCGGACAAGGAGGAGGAAATTCACATCGGTATCGTTCGACGGTTCTGCGTTGAACATCCGGCGCATTACGGGATGGTCATTACCTCGAAAGTTCTTAAGGATCCCAGGGATTCAAGGATTACCATGTTCGCGTCGCGCTCTCTCACCATGGAGCCTACAGACGACGTCAATCTCTCAGGGTTTCTGGACCGCTACAAGAAGGTCGGCGCCTACCTTCTGATGCCGATGGTGATGGTGCCCGGATTACCGCCGGAATTCATCGATGGACTCTATCTGCTCAAGCGGGCGTTACACGTGAAAATGGCTGCCGACGTGGGCTCGAGTGACCTGGAGAACATGTTTCTGAAACTTCGCGATCTCAAGCCCGATCAAGCGTGATAGGCGAATAGCCAGCGAACCCACTTTAAGCGGTTCGTTGACCAAGTGCCGCGAATCTTCCAAGCTCCAGTGGAGAAGATGTGGAGGCTCTCTGGGGAGCACTGGCAAAGACCTTTACACGCTTGATTCAGCCGTCGCTTCACGTCATGCCAGCTTATATAGAGAGGAATTCTGGATGTCTCATTTAGCATTTCCTTTATGAATAACCTTGTATTTCCAACGGAAGTAACTGTAGAGGTATTCGCCGCCACCCTCACGGTCCGTAAGCTTTGCGGTCAACTCAAACTGCGTGCCAACTGGGTATTGCCTGGACAGTTCTTTAGAGCACTCCACTTTTAAGGTTGTGGAAATGCCTGGCTGCCCCGCAAGGGGGCGGACGTGTATTTCACCGTGAAGACCTGAAGTAGAGGATGGCCGGAAACTTTCGACCATGACTTGCCGGTAGGGCTCTCCATGCTTGGCCATTATTCTTCTCCTGATCGGGCAATCGCCTCAGCAAAGACAGCCGCGCTCGTAGCCAGGATGAACATTGCATCGTCGCGGTTGTACCACTCCGGTGAGCCTGTTTCTTTATCCACGTGGTGAGCCGGGTGAGAATAATGGCGGACCGCCTCTTGCACCATGAGGGATCGCTCTGCCTTGCTCATCGACTCCTTTTTATCCTTGAACTTTTGTAAGGCTGTGGTTATTGCCGACTTCTGGCCGAGTGCATCACGAACGCTTTCCAATAATTTTCGAGAGAGGCTCACCACGTCGTCATAGCGACCATGTAGAAAGTGTTCCTGAGCTTGCCGCAGCATGCGTTGGGCCGGTTGAAGATTTATCGAGGCAAGCCTTGATGGGACCGTGATTGAGAAAACCATCAGGTCCAAAAAGTCCAGCTCCTTGAGGACCTTCTGCCATTCTTTGATCGGGACTTCATAGTCAATGATGGATTGGGAGAAAGTCTTCTCTGGGGTCCAAGACCGGAAAACGGGATGAAACGGATCGGAGCCAGGGGCGGCATCGGAACCCACATTGCCCGAGCAATAGCACTTCAAGTCCAGTTTGAAAGTTAGATTTCCTCCGGATCTCGAATCTTCAAGTAAAGCAAACTGTTCCGCCGTCATCTTCACCATTAATTGAGTGGTGGTCTCATGCGGGAATGAATGGGTCTTTATCACTTGCGGGTACAAGGGGAACCCTTGGCCTATAAGCTTGACAGCTCCTCCGCGAGAAATAAATGAGAGGTTGAGTGACCATGACTCGATGCTCACTGATTGTTCACTCTGAGTCCAAGCCGCTGTATCGGTCCTAACATTGAAGGCTAGTCCGTAGCCTCCAAGCATTTGAATACCCTGAAGGCTCGCCACGCTCAACTTCGCAAAGTCCACTGAGCCAAACGTAAGTTGAATTGACAAGACTTCCTCCTATATTTTCATCAACTATACGCAGTTCGGTGAGCGCATTTGACAGGTACTTGACGACGCTTGATCAGCCATGTACAACAGAAACATATAGCTGCATCGCGGCCGTGTATCTGGAATTGAATGAGTGGCTTTGCCCTTGATTACAAATCAAGGCGAGATTTCGTCACAAGAAGACATGCACATAGCTCGCCGGCTTATCTTCCTTTGCTTTTGCTGGAGAATTGAATGATTTCATCGATGTCAGACGTACCTTTTAACTACGGGCTCAGGATCAAAGCCGGTGCTCAACAGTACTTAACCACCACCAATATCGGCGTCATAATGTCCAGAGATGACGGCGAATTCACTTTGATTGACGCTCCTAATCAGAACGTGCTTGATCTTTGGAAATCAGAGCTTAGAGCGGCAAATTCTGAGTTCACGTGCCTGTAACAACAAGGCTTTTTCGTCAACTTGCCCTGCAGTACAGTTCTCCGCATTTGATCGGCATCAGCTTAGATGCCGAAAATCTTGCCGCGCTATATATAAGAAACTTCAGCTGGAGAGAAGGCTTTAATAGCGGCCAGTCTCGCGATTCTGGCTAGATGGGCGGCACCCAAGTTTCGAACCCGCGATCCCGACGTGACAAGCACAAAGCACATTCATGCAGCAGGTGCCGACGCAGCCAGTGGCTGCACCGCCAGTCGGAGCCCCATCGCCTTGAGGATGGCCGACAAGCTGCTGAGCGCCGGGTTGCCCTTCGGCGAAAGCGTGCGATAGAGCTGGGTCGGATTCAAATGGGCCTGCTCGGCCACCGCTTGAACCCCACCGAAGGCTTGCGCCATCTGGCGCAGCACGATCAGCAATTCGGCCTGGTCGCCGTCTTCGAGGATGCCGTTGATGACCTCCAGCGCGAACGCTGGGTCGCCACGATACAGCTCGGCCATCGCGTCGTCATGGGGTCTACTTTTCATCATCCGTTCTCCGTTGCCAGTCCTGCCAATAGCCCACCGCTCGAGCAATATCCCTATCCTGCGTCCGCTTGTCGCCGCCGCACAGCAGCAGCACCACGCGGTGCCCCGACAAACCGTAATACACCCGGTAACCTGGTCCCACATCGACGCGCAGTTCCCACACGCCATCCCGACAGAACTTGTGGTCGCCAAAGTTGCCAAGTTCGACACGTGTTACCCGCCGAACCACGGCCACTTTGGCCTGGTTATCGCGAAGCCGTTGCAGCCAGTCGATGTACAGGTCCTTGTGCTCACCAGCACTCAGGTAATGCTCAATTCGATACATGATTATTTTCGTCTATAAACGAATTTCAGTCAAGACTGGAAGCCCGACTCGACAACTTCCCCACTTGGGGCTTGTCACCCGATGAACGGACGGTCCCTGGTGGCACCGCACGCTCGCCGGTACGACGGTGACGGAACGGGCGGTAGGCACCCGCCGCCGTTCGCGACCCGGTGTCGACTGCCGACGCCGGGAGTTCGATGAATTTCTCGGAAGGTGCCGTCGGCTTGGCCGCCGCAGTTCGCTCGTCCTCCACCAGGCCTTTGCGTCTGGCCGCAACCAAATCGGCAGCGTTGCGCACCGGGTCGTCCTCCGTATGCACGTACCGCATGAACATCGTGACGGTCTTATGGGCAGTTAGCGCCATTCCGACCTTCACCGGAACACCGGAATTAGCGATATCCGTCGCCGCCCGGTGCCTGACGCCGTGCGTGCCAACATGAGGAACGCCTGCGCGGCTCAGGATGCGTTTCCAGCCTTGGGTATAGGTGTGCTTAGGCAGCGGACGCGAAGGCTTGAAGATCGCCGGGCAGACGAACGGCGATTCACCGAAGCGCGGTGCGTTCGTCAGCAAGCGGACTGCCTCTTGGCTCATAGGCTTGGAAATACCCCCGGTCTTGCTGTCTGGCCAGACAACCCGTCGATTCGCGAAGTCGATCCACTCCCAGCGAAGCATGAGGATTTCGGACATGCGTGCGGCGAACTCAAACTGCAGTCGGATCGCAAGGGTCAGGGTCGGGTGCTCCAGGCCTTCCGCATCGGCTTGATCTAGGTACGCATACAGCCGAGACAGTTGTACGTCGGTGATGAGCCGGGTTTTACCCTTTTCCGGGTACTTCTGGACGTGCTTGCAGGGGTTTGAGCCGTCCGGCCGGTAGCCCCAGACCTCGGCCATATTGAACATCTTGCGCAGGCAAGCGAGCACGCGATTGGCACCGGTCGGCGCCTTCTCCCGCTTCTTCATCATCGCAATGATGTCCTGCCGCGTGACATCGGGCACCTTCATATTGCCTAACGCGGGCAGTATGTGAAGCGACATGTACTTTCGATTGCCCTCAACCGTGCTCGGCTTGTTATGTGATTTTGAATAGTCCTCGATGAAGCGAGCGCACAGCTCTTTCATGGTCGGGGCCTTTCGGGCGGCCGATTTCAACGCACTGGGGTCTTGCCCACGCCGCACCTCCGCCAGCCAGTCCTGAGCGATAGAGCGAGCCTGCTCGACGGTCAACTCTCCGAACAGCCCGATAGCGGGTTTCCGGCGCTCGCCGGCATTCGTCCGGTACTGGACCATGAACACCTTGCGCCCGGTCGGCGTCACCTTGCAAAGGAAGCCGGGTACCAGCGTGTCACGCAGTTCAATATCCTGCGCGCCAGGCTTGGCGGCGTCTACGATAGTCTTGGTAAGCTTGATTTTGGCCATCTGATCTCCTTGAATGCGACCTGAACGCAGGAGCCAGCTAGGAGCCGGGCAAAAGTCAAGCAGGTCGAATGCGGTACTAGGCCAAGGTATGATCAGCGCTATCGCCCCTTCGAAGGAACCTAACTGAGAGCACTGAGTCGTATCCTGGCTGATGTCAGCGTATCGGAAAAACCAGCGCTCAAAATCCCCCGCCGCAAGGCGTGCCGGTTCGATTCCGGCCCCGGGCACCACCTCCTTTGAATATCCCTTATCTGGTTCTCGCCAACCGGCACGCCTTTGGCGGTATTGACAAAGCGCACTTCGTACGCGGGTTCGATTCCGGTCCCGGGCACCAGACACAGGCTCTTCCTCCGCGGGAAGGGCCTTTTCTTATTCCATGAACACTTCTTTTTTCCGCACCGCCCTGGTCCTCGGCCTGCTGTCGGCCGTTGGCCCCTTCGCCATCGACATGTATTTGCCGGCGCTGCCGTCGATCGGCCAGAGTCTGGGCGCGTCGGTCGGCGCGGTGCAGGCCAGCCTGATGGCCTTCTTCATTTCGCTGGGCATCGGGCAAATTGTCTACGGCCCGATCTCCGACATGGTGGGCCGCAAGCCGCCGCTGTACTTCGGCCTGCTGCTGTTTACCGTCGCCAGTGTGGGTTGTGCCCTGGCGCCTGACATCCAGACGCTGGTGGTGCTGCGTTTTATCCAGGGCCTGGGCGCCTGTGCCGGCATGGTGGTGCCGCGCGCCGTGGTGCGGGACCTGCACACCGGTCATGACGCGGCGCGCCTGATGTCCTTGCTGATGCTGGTGTTCAGCGTCTCGCCCATCCTCGCGCCGCTGGCCGGCAGCCTGTTGATCGAGTCGCTGGGCTGGCGCAGCGTCTTCTGGGCGGTCACGGTGGCCGGCGTGCTGGGCCTGGTGCTGCTGGCCACCAGCCTGCCGGAGACGCGCCCGCCCGAGCAACGCGTGGACAGCAGCGTGGGCAGCGCCCTTGCGGCCTACAGCGTGCTGCTGCGCGACCGGCATTTCATGGGCCTGGTGTTCATAGGCGCCTTCGGCATTTCCAGCTTTTTTGTCTACCTGGCCAATTCCTCCTTTGTGCTGATCGACCACTACGGGCTCACGCCGCGCGAGTACAGCATTGCGTTTGCGGCCAATGCGGCGTCCTTCATCGGGGTGTCCCAGTTCACCGGCCGGCTCAGTGGGCGTTTCGGCCTGGTGCCGGTGGTGAAAGTGGCGGTGGCAGGCTACGCGGCGGTGATGGCGCTGTTGCTGGCACTGAACCTGCTGGGCATGGACCAGCTGGTGGTGATGCTGCCACTGATGTTCATTGGTTACGGATTTCTCGGCCTCGTGGTGCCGACCACCGCGGTGCTGGCGCTGGACGACCACGGCGCCATTGCCGGCACGGCCTCGGCGTTGATGGGCACGCTGCAGTTCGTCACCGGCGCCATGATGATGGCGCTGATCGGCCTGTGGGTGGACGGCAGCGCCCGGCCCATGGTGATTGGCATCGCCGCCTGCGCGCTGGTGGCTTTTGCGCTGACGCGCGGCACGCTGGGCGGCCAACGCGCGCCCTGAAAACCCGGGATACTGGGGCCCATGAACCCCACCCGCACCGCCCCTCTTCATCAACTGCAGGCCTGGCAGGCCGCCGCGCTGCTGGCGCGCCGCGAACTGAGCGCCGTCGACCTGGTCCGCGCCTGCCTGGACCGCATCGCCGAACGCGAGCCCCAGGTGCAGGCTTTTGCGTACCTCGCTGCAGATGCGGCGCTCAAGCGGGCCGCCGAACTCGATGCCGGCCCGCTGCGTGGCCTGCTGCACGGCCTGCCTTTCGGTGTGAAGGATTTGCTGGACACCGCCGACCTGCCCACGGCCTATGGCTCGCCGATTTACGCGGGTCAGCAGCCCCTGGCCGATGCGGCGGCCGTGGCGCTGTGCCGCGAGGCTGGCGCGGTGCTGCTGGGCAAAACCGTGACCACCGAGCTGGCCAACATGTTCCCCGGCGCGACACGCAACCCGCACAACCCGGCGCATACACCGGGCGGCTCGTCCAGCGGCTCGGCCGCCGCGGTGGCCGACGGCATGTTGCCGCTGGCGCTGGGCACGCAGACGGCCGGCTCGCTGATCCGGCCCGCCGCCTTTTGCGGTGTGGTTGGCTTCAAGCCCAGCCATCAGCGCGTGCCCAGGGCGGGCGTCAAAAGCCTGTCAGAAACGCTGGACACCATAGGCGGCTTCGCACGAAGTGTGCGTGACGTCGCCCTGCTGGGCGCGGTGCTGACCGGCGATGCCCGGCTGGCCGACCCCGCCACCTTCGGCCCGCAGCCAGCGGCGCGCATCGGCCTGTGCCAGACGCCGGAGTGGCCGCAGGCCGACGACGATGTTCAGCAGGCCTGGGCGCAGGCAGAAAAAACGCTGGGCAAACACGCAACAGCATTCAACCTTCCGCAAGGGCTGCACGGGCTGGTCGCAATTCAAAAGGCCGTGCAGGCTTTCGAAACCGCGCGCTCGCTCAGCCACGAGCGGCTGCACCACAGCCACCAACTCAGCGCGCCGCTGCGCGCGCTGATCGCTGACGGCCTGGCCATCAGCGGCCAGGCGCACGCTCAAAACCTGCAGGCCACCGCCCTGGCGCGGCAACAGGCCGCAGCGCTGTTCAGCACGTACGACGTGATTCTGGCGCCCAGCAGCATCGGCGAGGCGCCTGGCGGTCTGGACGGCACCGGCGACCCCGTGTTTTGCCGCAGCTGGACCTTGCTGGGCCTGCCCTGCGTGCACCTGCCGTTTGCGCGCGGGCGCCATGGCCTGCCGGTGGGCCTGCAACTGGTCGGCGCCTATGGCGACGACCACCGCCTGCTGGCCATCGCCCATGGGCTGCACGAACGTTTGCGCGAACAGGCGGCCTGAATTCTGCATCCACGCCTGACAGGCTGGTTTCCGACAGCGGACACCGGCGGCCGCTGACGGATTTCCTGTCCGCGGTGCTTGCAAGGGCATTCAATAAGGCGCATTCTTTGATCGCGGCCTGATGCCGCGTCAGGAGTCTGTCATGCACTCACTCAATCGCTGGTTTTCCCCCCTGGTTTGCGCCTCCGTGCTGTGTTTCACCGGCGCCCATGCCGCCACTGTGCAGCCCTCTTCCGGGGCCCAGGGCATGATCGACGCGCTAAACCGGGCCAACGCCGCGGTCGTCGGTGTCCGGGTCACGGCGGCCGACGGCGCCCGGTCCGCCGAGAGCCTGGGCCAGCGCCGCAGCGGCTCGGGCGTGATCATCGGCCAGGACGGCCTGATCCTGACCATTGGCTACCTGCTGCTGGAAGCCGAACAGGTTGAAATCGTCACCCAGGACAACAAGACCCTGCCGGCACGCGCCGTGGCCTACGACCTGGCCACCGGCTTCGGCCTGCTGCGGCCCTTGCTGCCGCTGCGCAATGTCAGTCCCGTCGTGCTGGGCAGCAGCCAGAACCTCGCGCCCGGGGAGACGCTGATGGCCATGACCGGCCCGCAGGGCAATGAGGACGGCGACGTCAGCATGACGCGGCTGGTCAGCAAACGCGCTTTTTCAGGCAACTGGGAATACCACATCGACTCGGCGCTGTTCACCAGCCCGCCGGTGCTGGCCGGCGGCGGCAACCACAGCGGCGCACCCCTGTTCAACAGCAGGGGCGAGTTGCTGGGCATCGGCTCGCTGTTTGTGTCCAACGCCGCGGATGCCAATGTCCGCCTGCCGGGCAACATGTTTGTGCCGGTCGACCTGCTGCGCCCCATCCTGGGCGAACTGCAGACGTCCGGCACCAGCGTCAAGAGCCGCCGGCCCTGGCTGGGCCTGACCTCCAACGACCAGGGCGGGCGGGTGCAGATCATGCGGGTCAGCAAGGACAGCCCGGCGCAGCTGGCGGGGCTGGAAGCCGGCGACGTGGTGCTGGCGGTGGACGGCGCCACGGTCGCCACACTGGAGACTTTTTACAAAAAACTCTGGGACCGCGCCGCCCCCGACACCGAGATCCGCCTGACCGTGCTGCAAGGCGCCGAGGTCAAAACCATTGTGCTCAAGGCCCAGGACAGGCTGCTGACGCTGAAGAAACCCTCAGGCATCTGATTCATCGAAAAATCAGCCTCCAGCCCCCGCCACACAATGGTTATCAGCTATTCTTTTGATAGCGACTTCGCACCGGACGGTGCTGCCAGGCCCTGGCTGACCGTGGGATAACGCAGGCGCAGGCGCAGTTCGCGCTTGAGCCGCGTGTTGTCCAGCCGGCGCGACTCCCCCATGAAACTCAGCAGCATCAACGGCAACTCGTCCTGCGCCGTGCTGCGCGGCACGCGCCGCGGGCGCGGCAGGCCGTACAGGTCGGCGGCGAGATCGAAGTAGTCGCCCATTTTCAGCTGCGTGTCGTCGCTCGCGTTGGTGATGCGTTGCGGCTTGCCACGCCACAGCGCCGCCAGGCAGGCGCGCGCCAGGTCGTCGGCGTGAATGTGGTTGGTGTAGACGTCGTCGGCCGGCGCCAGCACCGGCGTGCCGCGGAGCAGGCGTGCGCGTGGTGTGCCGCCCTCGCGGTCGGGCGCATAAATGCCGGGGATGCGCAGGGTGTGCACACGGACCCCACTGGAACGCCCGAAGAAACGCAGCTGCTGCTCGGCATCGACGCGGCGCTGCGCGCGCGGTGTGTGCGGGTTCACCGCACGCAGCTCGCTGGCCCACGCGCCGTCGCAGTTGCCGTAGACGCCACTGGTCGAGCCGTACACCAGGGATTGCGGCAGGCCGCGCAGGCGCAGCGCGCGCAGCAGCGCCAGGCTGCGCGGGTCGCGCCGCCAGTCGGGCAGATTCTCGCCCGGGGGTGGCGCCAGGTGGATCACCCGCGTGGCCAGCCCAGCCAGGCGGCGCAGGGTGTGCGGCTGGTCCAGGTTTCCGGCCAGCGGCGTGATCTGCCGGGCGCGCAACCCGGGAATTTTTTCGGGTGAGGAGGTCAGCGCCAGCACACGCAGCGGCCGCGGCAGCCGGCTTGCCGCACGCAGGCCCACGTCGCCGCAACCGATGATGAGCACGCGCTGGCGGCGAAAGCGGGACGGCAGGGCGCCGAGGGGACTTTGATTTGAGGGCAAAATTGGGGAATCTGCCGAAAGTGGCAAACGCAAGATAAAAGACAACGCCCCAAGGATAACGAATATGACTTTTAACGTCACCGTGCTGCCCAGCGGCCGCGGGTTCACCGCCAATCCCGACGAAGCATTGCTGGCTGCGGCCATCCGCCAGGGCGTGGGCATGCCTTACGGATGCAAGGACGGGGCCTGCGGTTCCTGCAAATGCAAAAAGCTCGAAGGCACGGTGGTCCACGGCCCGCACCAGCTCAAGGCCCTGAGCCACGAGGAAGAGGCGGCCGGCTTCATCCTGACCTGCTGCGGCGTGCCGCAAACCGATGTGGTGCTGGAGTCGCGCCAGGTCACCGACGAAAGCGCCTTCCCGATCAAG
>Ga0307516_10006192_pt1 | contig 14084 bp, 10 predicted proteins | sample 19_EM_MG_FD_203310 | JGI IMG/M metagenome (GOLD analysis project Ga0307516, IMG submission 203310) | Populus trichocarpa ectomycorrhiza microbial communities from riparian zone in the Pacific Northwest, United States - 19_EM | ecosystem: Host-associated > Plants > Roots > Unclassified | place... | reverse complement strand
ATCGGCGGGATGCTGGTCGCGAAGTGGATCGCGACGATCGCCAACGCGCCGGTGACCGGGCCGACGACGCCCATGATCAACAGGTCGCGCAGCCGCCTGACGATGCGCTGGAACAGGCCATCGTCGCCGTATTCACGGGACGTGGCGGGAGGACGTGAAGGCGGGGGGACGGGGTGCTTTTCGCGCATGGTCGCCGTGTACAGCAAGCGGCGCGCCCAGCGCGACGGCACGCGGCCTGCCGATGCCTCCGGCATGACGCCCACCCCTGCCGCCCGTCGTCCTCGCCGTGCACCGGCGCCCACCGCCGCCGCGCAGGGGGCGCCGGAGTCCGTGCCGGCCGGACTCGTCTGGGTCAGCGACAGCGAGCCCGGGTACCGGCGCGTCGGCCACGGCGACGAGGTGCACTACCTGGACACGCATGGAAAACGCCTGCGCGACGAGACTGCCCTCGCCCGCATCCGCAAGCTCGCGATCCCGCCGGCCTACGAGCAAGTCTGGATCTGCACGCAGGCGAACGGCCACCTGCAGGCAACCGGGCGCGACGCGCGCGGCCGCAAGCAGTACCGCTATCACGCACTGTGGCAGCGGCAGCGCGGCGACGACAAGTTCGAGGCGATGCGCGCGTTCGGCGCCGCGCTGCCACGCATCCGGCGCAGCGTGCAGCGCGACCTGGCCGGCCACGGCGGCCACCGCCCGACCCGCGCCCTGGTGCTCGCGACGCTCGTGCGCCTGCTCGACACCACGTTCGTCCGCATCGGCAACGAGGAGTACGCGCGCGGCAACGGCTCGTACGGCTTGACGACGCTGCGCACCCGCCACGCGGGCGTACACGACGCGCAGGTGCGGCTCTCGTTCAAGGGCAAGAGCGGCGTGCGCCACGAGGTCACGCTGTCCGACCGCCGCGTCGCCACCGTCGTGCGGCGCTGCAAGGCGCTGCCCGGCCAGGAGCTGTTCCAGTACGCCGACGAGGACGGCGGACTTCACAAGGTCACCTCGGCGGACGTCAACGACTACCTGAGCCAGATCGCCGGCGTGCGCATCACGGCGAAGGACTTCCGCACCTGGCATGGCAGCGTGATGGCGCTCGAATTCACGCGTCTCGCCTGCGCGGGCGAGCGCATGCCCGGGGCCGCCAAGGCCGTGATCGCGCAGGTCGCGGCGCGCCTGCGCAACACGGTGGCGGTCTGCCGCAAGTCCTATATCCATCCGAAGGTGCTCGAGCTCGGCGCCTTGCTGGCCGACGACACGGCACGCGCCGCGCTGCTCGATCAACGCTGGGCCATGGCGGCTGCGCATTCGCGCGGACGGGCGTTGTCGGCCGCCGAACGCCGCCTGCTGGCACTGTTGGGGCCGTTGGCGCCGCGCCGTGCATCGCGTGACAAGCGACTGCAGCCGACAGGGGTCGACGGGAGCGGGATTTGCCCAACGCCGTGCGACCGACCGGTCGCCAACGCTTCCCACCGCAAAGCCACCCATGCAAAAGATCTCGGATTTCATGACGCGCAACGTGCAGGTCGTCCGCCCGGACGAGAGCCTGCGGCGCGCCGCGCAGGTGATGGATGAGCTCAACGTCGGCTCGCTCCCCGTCTGCGACAAGAACGGGCTGGTGGGCATGATCACCGACCGGGACATCACCGTGCGCGCCACCGCGGCCGGCTTGTCCGGCGACACGCAGGTCTTCGATGTGATGACCGACCATGCCCGCTGGTGTACCAGCGAGCAGACGGTGCAGGAAGCCATGCAGCAGATGGCCGACGTGCAGATCCGTCGCCTGCCGGTGGTCGATGCCGAGCACCAGGTCGTGGGCATCGTCTCCCTCGGCGACCTCGCCACCCGTCACCAGGGCCACGTCGCCGCGGCGCTGCGACGCATCTCCGACCCGTCGATGCCCGATCGGCCCGCGAACTGAACACGATGGATCTCGCCCCTGCGCACGCCCCTTCCCCACCGCCACCGCCACGCCAGCGCCATGGAGGGCGCAACGTCGGGCTCGGCGTGCTGGGCGTGCTCGTCGTCCTGGTCGTCGCTGTCGGCGTGTGCGAATTCATCGAGTGGCCGTTCCTGCGCCATCCGCTGGAGACCAGGCTGGCGCAGATCCTCGATCGCCCCGTCGTCTTCGGCGACCGGTTCGGCGTGCGCCTGCTCGGTTCGGTTCGCGCGCACACCGATTCGATGACGATCGGCCCCGCGCCCGCCGATGGGCCGACACTCGTGGACGACGCGGGCAAGCCGCGCGACTTCATGCACGCCAACGCCGTCAAGCTGGCCTTGAGCTACCGCACGCTGTACGAGCAATGGAGAGGCGCCGGCCAGCCGTTGGCGGTCAAGCTGCTGGACGTCGACGGACTGGAGCTGAACCTCAAGCGCAACGCCGACGGCCGCGCCAACTGGCAGTTCGGCGTCGCCAAGCCGGCCACGTCGGCCAGTTCCCCGCAGATTCCCACCTTCGAGCGCCTGAACGTGCGCAATGGCGAGGTGCGCATCGTCGACGAGCCGCTGCGGATCACCGCCGACGCCCACGTCGCCACGCACGAGGGCACGGCCGAGGCCGCCGCCAATGCCGCAGCCAGCCCTTCCAGCCCGCAGGTGCGCGTCGCCACGATCGGTTCCGCCAAGGTCGTCGGCTCCGCACCGCTGGCCGCCTCCGGCGGCACCGCGACGCCGGCCCGCCAGGCCATCACCATCGACGACAACACCCCTGGCCTGCAGGTGGACGGCAAGGGAACGTACCGCAATGCGCCGCTGTTGCTCCAGCTGCGTTCCAGCGGCCTGCTGCCCCTGGCGGCCTCCGATACGGACTCGGTCGCCGTGCCGCTGTGGCTGGACGTGCACGCCGACAAGACCCGCATCCGCATCGACGGCACCGCCACCGACCTGTTGCACTTCGGCGGGATGGACGCCACCTTCGTCGCGTCCGGACCCTCGCTGGCGGCGGTCGGCGACGCGTTGGGCATCACGCTGCCCACCACCGCGAAGTTCGCGACCCACGGCCGGCTCCAGAAGCACGGTGTCGTATGGGACGCCGGCATCGCCGCGATGGACATCGGATCGAGCCACCTGAACGGCGACTTCAGGTTCGACAACGGCCCCGCCATTCCGGTTCTCACCGGCAAGCTGGGCGGCTCGCGGCTGGCGCTGGCCGACCTCGGCCCCGCCTTCGGAGCGGCGCCGCCCGACGCGCCGGCGTCGTCCAACGCCAAGGCCGGCAAGGTGATCCCCGACCGCGAGTTCGACATTCCGTCGCTGAAGGCGATGAACGCGGACGTCGGCGTGCAACTGGCGGTGCTGGACCTCGGCACCAAGGCGCTGCAGCCATTCCAGCCGTTGCAGGGCCACATCACGTTGCAGGACGGCGTGCTGAACCTCAAGGACCTGCTGGCGCGCACCTCGGCCGGCGAGGTCCAGGGCTTGATCGGCATCGACAGCCGGCCCGCCAACCCCAAATGGAATGCCGATCTGCGCTGGAGCGGCATCCAGCTCGATCGCTTCATCAAGGCACGCGACGTCGCGGTGCGCAAGGAGGCCGGTGGCGACAAGCCGAACGTGGGCTACGTCAGCGGCGCGCTGGGCGGCAACGCGCAGCTCAAGGGCGACGGCAAGTCCTCCGCGCAGCTGCTGGCCTCGCTCGATGGCAGCGCGCGCCTGTGGGTGCGCGACGGCACGGTGTCGCACATCCTCGTGGAAGGCGCGGGCATCGACGTGGCGCAGGCGCTCGGCGTGTTCGTCAAGGGCGACGACAAGCTGCCGATGCAGTGCGCGCTGGCGCAGTTCGACATCGTCAACGGCAAGGTGATGCCCGAGGTGTTCGTCATCGACACCAAGGACACGACGATGTTGATCGACGGCGACCTGTCGCTGGCCACGGAGTCGCTGGACCTGCGCATGACCGCGCATCCACACGACTTCAGCCCGCTGGCGCTGCGCACGCCGGTGAAGGTGACGGGCACCTTCGACGACCCGCACATCCGGCCCGAGGTCGGGCCGCTGGCCAAGCGTGGCGCGGCGGCCATCGTGCTGTCGCTCGCGAACCCGCTCGCGGCGCTGCTGGCGCTGGTGGACTTCAAGCAGCAGGAGCGCGACGTCTGCACGGCCGCGGTGTCGCACGTCGAGGGCGCGGCCAAGGCCGGCGTCAAGACGGGCCCGGCCGTGTCCCCACCCCTGCCCGCGTCGTCGCCGAAGGCCAAGCTGGCGCCGGCGCGCAAGAGCGCGTGAGCGCGCGCGCCGCGCGCGTGACAGGCCCCCGCGAGCGCGCGCGATGCTGACCGCCACCCTCCTGTTGCTGGGCACCGTGCTGCTGGCGATGTGCCTGCTGGAGATGCACGTCACGCGGCTGCCGATGTCCCCGGCCACCGTCTACCTGGCGGTGGGCTGGATCGCGGGCTGGATGGTGCAGGCCAAGGTGCTGACGCCGCCCACGGCGCCCGAGCGGGCCGACATGCTGGTGATCGTCACGGAGATCGCGGTGCTGATCTCGCTGTTCGCGGTCGGTTTGCAGCTGCGCATGCCGTGGACGCTCAAGGGCTGGCGCGTCGCGGCCATCCTCGCGAGCGCCACGATGCTGGTGACGATCGCGCTCGCGACGCTGGCGGGCTTCTGGTTGATGCCCGGCCTGGGCTGGGCCGGCGCGTTGCTGCTGGCCGCCATCCTCGCGCCCACCGATCCGGTGCTGGCGTCCGAGGTGCAGATCCGTTCGCAGAACGACCGCGACGCAGTGCGGGTGTCGCTCACCGCCGAAGGCGGCCTCAACGACGGCACCGCGCTGCCGATCGTGATGCTCGCGCTGGGCCTGCTGGGCATCGGCAGCCTGGGCGTGGGCGGGACGCGCTGGCTCTGGCACGACCTGGCTTGGCCGATCGTCGGCGGCGCGCTGCTCGGGTGGGGCTTCGGCCGCGCGCTCGGCAAGCTGATCCACCGGCTGCTGCGGCGCGGTCACCCGCTGGCCTGGGACGAGCTGCTGTACCTGGGCATCATCACGGTGGCCTACGGGCTGTCGCTGCTCACCGACACCTCGTCGTTCCTGTTCGTGTTCGCGGCGGCACTGGGGCTGTTCCGGCGGTCGCCCAGGTCCACGGCGTCGCTGGCGCGGGCCGGGATCGAGCCCGACGAACTGTCCGACCGGCTGCTCGCGTTCGGCCATCGCTGCGGTCGTCTCGTCGAGGTGGTGATGGTGCTGCTGCTGGGCTTCGCGATGCCATGGGTGCACTGGCGCGGGGAGCCGCTCGTGTACGCCGCGCTGCTGCTCGTCGTGATCCGGCCACTGAGTGTGTTCCTCACGGTGCCCGCAAGCCAGATGCCGAAGACGCAGCGCCGCGTCGTCGCCTGGTTCGGCATCCGCGGCGTCGGCTCGCTGTTCTATCTGGCGCTGGTGATCGACTCGGGCATCACGCCCGCGCTGGCGGTCGACCTGGTCAACGCGACGCTGCCGGCGATCGCGTTGTCGGTGCTGCTGCACGGCGTCTCGGCCACGCCGTTGATGGCGCTCTATCGCAAGCGTCTCGTGCTGCAAAAGCGCGCGAAGCGACGCAGGCGCGCCGCCATGCGAAACGCCGCGGCGAGCCGCGGCGCTTGAGGGGGACGCGGTGCGTCAGACGCCGCCGTGTGCGAGGTCCGGGTCGTTGACCGCCGCCGGGGCGACCTTCACGCCCGGACCCGGGCCCCCGGTGGGCAGGCCGCCGCCCTCGCCTTCCCAGGTCTGCACCTCTTCGGGCTTGGCCGCCGGCTTGGCGTGGAAGCGCGTGGCGTGGACCTTGTTGACGCGTGACAGCGCCGCGTAGGCAATCGTGATCAGGGCCAGGCTGGTGAGCAGTCTCATGGTCGGTCTCCCGGTGTTTGGTTGAACGTGTCCGTGGTCGTCGGTCAGTGGACGTAATAGCGGCGGTTGTCGGCCATCCAGTGCTCGTCGCCGAGATTGGGCCAGGTCCTGGAGGTGAAGCCCGGTGCGGCCTGGAGGTGGGCCTTGTCGATGTCGAGGACGTGGTCATCCTTCGGGCCGAGCGCCAACAGGTCCCACGGCACGGCATGCAGGCGGTCGCCGACGCCCAGGAAGCCGCCGGTGGACACGATCGCCAACTTGATCGTGCCGTTGCCGTCCACCACCAGGTCGCGGATGTCGCCGATCTTCTCGCCCGACTTGTTGCGAACCTCCGACCCGATGACCTTGCTGACGCGATGCGACCGTTCCCAGTCGTGGCGTTCGGCGGGCGTCATCAGGGGCGCACTCGCCTGGGCGAGTCCCCACAGCGGGGCGATGAGCAAGGCGGTGGCGAGCGAGGCGGCCGTCAGGACGCGGGCGTGGATCATGGTTCCTCTCGAGAATCGGGACGGGCGCCGGGTCACGGTCCCAGCGGGGGAATGGCAAGCGCCATGCCCGACAGTAGACCAGTTTCCAGGCAGCGGCAGTTCCACGCCCGACCCGCGATCAAGACGATGGCGCCTGGCTCGGCTTGCGTCGAAAGAGGCGGCCCAGGAGCGGTGCGAGGAAAGTCAGCACGGTGCTCGCGGTGCCGGGTGTCACGCTGCGCCGCCAGGCGCGCGGCAGCATCGGCCACAGCATCGGCAGCAGGCTGGCCAGCGTGATGCCCGCGTCGCGGAACAGATGCTCGAACGAGTGCGACGGCTGTTCCTGCGCCGCCGCGGCCGGCTGCTGGGCCGACTCATTCCTGTGGCCCTGCCGGTTCAGCCACCAGGTCAGGAGCACGGCGCCCAGGCCCAGCAGCGCGCCGCTGCCGGCATGCCTGATCACATCGTGCTTGACACGTCGCACCAGCACTTCGGAGCGGTGACGAATGCGCGCGTCGCGCGCGATGACCTGCATCTCGGCCAGGGCGATCTGCTCGTCCAGGCTCATCTCGACGACCGGCGGGGAAAGGCGCGGCGGGTTAGCCATGGCGAGGGTCGCTTTCGCGGTCGGGCCCGGCCGCGCGCTCCAGCACGTCCGAGTCGGTCAGGCGACGCAAGGTTGCCGGCAGCGCCAGCAACGGCGCCAGGGCCTTCACGCGCATCACCGCCCAAGCGGCGGCGGTCAGGTTGACGAACAGCACCAGCAGGACGATCCACGGCCACGCCAGTCCGACGGCGAGAAACGCCGCCGCCAGGCCGACCCAGAGGGCGATCCAGGCGGTGGCGACGAGGATCGCGGCGAGCAGGCCCAGCGCCACCATCTCGCCGAGCGCGTTGGAGGCACGCCGCAATTCCAGCGACAGGAGGCGGACCCGGTCGGTCAGCAGGCCGGGCAGGTCGGCAAACAGCGCACCGACCGCCTTGGGCAGCGACAGGGGTTCCTCTGGCGTCGCCGGGGGCGGCGTCGGTGCGTCATCGACCATGGGGCGGATCAGCGATCGTTGTTGGAGGTGAGCTTGGCGAGGATGACACCGAGTGCCAGGGCTGTGCCGATCGCGGCCAGCGGGTGCTCGCGCACGGCGGTGCGCAGGCTCTCCGTCCATTCGTCCTTCAGGTCGACGGCCTGGTCGGCGCGCTGCTTGAGCGAGTCGGCGGCGTCGTTGTAGGTGCCGCGCAGGCGTTCGACGGCCGGGATGGCCTTGTCGGCGATGCGGTCGACGGCCTCATGGGCACCCTGGACGACGCGGCGCATCACGTCGCGTTCGGCGGCGGCAGCCTGGTCGATCGCCGCATCGGCGGTCGCGGCGACCGCGGGGCGCGAGCCGGATCCGCCGGAGGACGGCGTGGCCGGCGACGCCGAGCTGGGCGTCGTGGTGCCGGCCTTGGGGAAGCTCGTTTCAGGGGTGGTGCTGGGCGTGTTGGCCATGGAGGTCTCCGGGGTTGACGTCGGACGGGCACGGCGGCCCGGTTGAGCGCTTTCATAGCAACCGGCGTGCCGACCCGACAGTGATGCGACGCGCCGACAGGTTAGCCGAGGTCGCCGGAAAAATACCCCACCAGGCATATTGTCGCGGCGCCAATGACGCGGTCGGTAACGCGGTGGGCTGTCATTCCTGCCGTTCCGCGCGACGACCGCAGTTGACCACCGCCGGCGCCCGTCGTCAACGATGCGCGCGCGCATGAAAAACGGGCTCCGAGGAGCCCGTCGTTCAGGTGCGACAACGTCTTAGTTGCGGTCGGCCTTCGGAGCCGGCATCGGTTCCGGAGCGGGTTCCGCGGCCGGAGCGGCGATGGGTTCCGGCGCCGGGGCCTGGGCCACTTCGACCGGCGGCGTCACGGTGGTGGTGGTCGTCGTTTCCTTGGTCACCGCGATCACCGTGTCGTCGCCCTGGATCGGCGGCGTGGCGTGGTCGCCGATGCTGGGACGCGTGATGCCATTGACGACACCGGTGGTCATGAGGTTGTTTTCCATGCCCATCGGGCCGTCAGCCTGCTTGTCGGTCGGGGCGACGGTGTTCTTCGGCTTGACCAGTTCGACGACGCCCGTGGGCTGCGCCGGCAACACTTGCGTGGCGGTGTCGACGGTGGTGGTGGTGGTCGTGACGGCGCCGTTGGCGTCCGTCGTCGTGCCGTCGGTGGACTGCGCGGTGGCGAAGCCGACGGTGGCCAGGAGAGCGGAAGCGGCCAGGGCGGTGATGGACTTGTGCATCGGGGACATGGTATGGACTCCTAGAGTTTCGTTGGGCGCGCAAAGCGCCGGATCTCGAATGCCGCGGTCGCTATTGCGATTCACGGCTGGCAGGACAGACGAGGCAACGGCTGTGCCCAACGCCCGTAGGACGACGCGCCGTTCGCGCCTCGGTCAATGTGCCGCGGCCGCCTCGGCGAGCCGTCGTTCCTGCACGGCGAAGACGTCGTCGTCATGCGTCGCCAACCGTTCGCTCAGCCGCTGCTCCAGCGCCTGCATGTCCAGGCAGGACTCGCGCAGGCGCGGGAACAGCTTTGCCTGCTCGTGGCGCGCATGCCGCTCCACGCATTCGGTCAGCGCGAGCACCAGCGCCTCGTAGCGCGCCTCGCGCGGGTCGGCGGCCTGAAGCTGCCGGATGATCTGGCGGGCGGTGGCGTGTTCGAGCTCGGCGAGGTCGACCAGTTGCGAGGCCTCCAGCGCGGCGCGCGCCGCCGGGAAGAACAGCTCCTCCTCCAGCACGGCCATCCGGTGGATCGCGCGACACAGGGCCTCGGCGACCCCCTGCATCGCCGGCTCGCAGGAGGCGTGGTGCGCGAAGCGCCTGCATTCGTCGGCCAACGCGCGGGTCTGTTCGTGGCCGTTGGACAGCATGTCGAGCGCATCGGTGCACGAACCGTGGGATGGAGCGGACGTGGCGGCAGCGTTCATGGCATGGCCCCGGTTGGAGGGATTGAAATCCGGTCGCGAAAGCGCCGGTGGATGCCCATTCCAAGGCAATGGATGTGCCGGCTCGCTTGCGGCAACGTTTACGATCATCCAGCCGGTGTCGGAAAGGACTGTCGAGTTCGACGGCGAGCCGGGCCGCCACGGTCGGGCTCACTATTTGCCATAGGCGCGTCTATCGGTCCGTCGCGGACCCCAGAGGACACAAGCTGATGACGGGATCCGACCGCTCTTTGCGCACCCTGCTCGCACAGGCCGCCGATTGGGCACGAGAGCAAGCCTGGACCACCAGGGCGGGCAACGAACACGAAGAAGAAGAACCCTTGCGCGCCGCGCTGTTCAGCAGCGACCAGATGGTGGCGCACGGCAAGTCGCTGGCGGGCCGTCATCGCCTGGCCCGGACGCATCGTCCCGACCGGCTGCTGGCCCGCCTGGCGTCCAACGAGCGGGTGCTCGAGAGCGTCGCCCGCCAGTTGCGCCAGGCCGTCGCCAAGGATCGACCGGTGACGCCGGCCTCCGAGTGGCTGCTGGACAACATGTACCTGATCGACGAGGAGATCCGCACCGCGCGGCGTCACCTGCCGTCCGGCTACAGCAAGGAACTGCCGCGACTGGCCGAGTCCTCGCCCTCCAGCGACGGCACGCTGCCGCGCGTCTACGACCTCGCGCTGGAGTCCATCGCGCATGCCGACGGCCGCCTGAGCCGCGGCACGCTGAGCCGTTTCGTGGCCGCGTATCAGTCCGGCCAGCCGCTCAAGCTGGGCGAGCTGTGGGCCTTCCCGATCATGCTGCGCCTGGCGCTGATCGAGAACCTGCGCCGCGTCGCCGTGCGGGTGGCCATCGCGCTCGACGAGCGCGACCTCGCCGAGACCTGGGCCTCGCGCATGTTGCGGGCCGCCGAGGAGCGTCCCAGCGACTTGATCCTGGTGATCGCCGACATGGCCCGCTCGGGCCCGACGCTCAGCAGCGCCTTCGTGGCGGAGTTCGCACGCCGCCTGCAGGGCCAGGGCGCCGCGCTGGCGTTGCCGCTCACCTGGATGGAACAGCGGCTGGCCGACGCCAGCGAGACGATCGAGCACCTGGTGCACATCGAGGGCCAGAAGCAGGCGGCCAGCCAGGTGTCGGTGTCCAACAGCATCGGCAGCCTGCGGCTGCTGGGCGCCACCCACTGGCCCGAGTTCGTCGAGACACTCAGCAGCGTCGAGCAGATCCTGCGCGAGGATCCGATCGGCATCTACGGCCGGATGGATTTCCGCACCCGGGACACTTACCGCCACGCGGTCGAACGCGTCGCGCGCGCGGCCGGCGGCGACGAGCCCGCGGTCGCCCACAAGGCGATCGACCTGGCGGTCGCGGCCGCTCAACGACAGGCGGCAGCGCCCGCGACCGGCGACGCGGACGATCGCGAGGCCCACGTCGGCTACTACCTGATCGGCAACGGGCGCCCGACGCTCGAGGCCGCGATGAACGCGCGCCGCACCGGCTTCAAGGATCGCGCCGGCCACTCCCCGCTGGCGGCCTACATCGGCGGCATCCTGGCGTTCGCGATGCTGATGTCGCTGGGCCCGGTGCGGCAGGCCGCGCACGAGCTGGACCTGGAGCTGTGGTCGCCCAAGGGCATCGTGCTCGTGCTGCTGCTGTTGCTGGCCACCAGCCAGCTGGCGTTGTCGCTGGTCAACTGGATCGTCACGCTGAGCGTCGCGCCCGAGGCCTTGCCGCGCCTGGACTACACGATGGGCATCGACCCGCGCTCGCGCACCCTGGTCGCGGTGCCCACGCTGCTGGGCAAGCATGCGGACGTCGACACGCTGGTCGACGCGCTGGAGGTGCGTTTCCTGGCCAACCGCGATCAGCACCTGCAGTTCGCCCTGCTCACCGACCTGCGCGATGCCAAGCAGGAGACGCTGCCCGAGGATGCCGACCTCGTCGACTACGCCGACGCGCGCATCGCCGCCCTGAACAAGCGCTACGCCGCGTCGGGCGACACGTCCGACCGTCCCGCGCCATTCCTGCTGCTGCACCGACCGCGGCGCTGGAACGCCGCCGAGAACGCCTGGATGGGTCGCGAGCGCAAGCGCGGCAAGCTGGCCGACCTCAATGCGCTGCTGCGCGGCCTGCCGGACGCCGAGCAGGCGTTCTCGCGCATCGTCGGCGACCCGCTGACGCTGCAGGACGTGCGCTACGTCATCACGCTCGACTCCGACACGCAGTTGCCGCGCGAGTCGGCGCGCGAGATGGTGTCGGCCATGGCCCACCCGCTCAATCGCCCGCGCTTCGGCGCGGGCGTGAAAAAGGATGTGGTCGTCGAGGGCTACGGCATCCTGCAGCCACGCGTGGGCCTGAACCTGCCCAGCGTCGGCCGCTCGGGCTACGCCCGGATGTTCGGCGGCGAGCCGGGGATCGACCCGTACACGCGCGCCGTCTCGGACGTCTACCAGGACTTGCTGGGCGAAGGCTCGTTCGTCGGCAAGGGCATCTACGACGTCGACGCGTTCGAGCGCGCGACGCACGACAGCATGCCGGAGAACCGCATCCTCAGCCACGACCTGATCGAAGGCTGCTATGCGCGCTCGGGGCTGCTGAGCGACGTGCAGCTGCTGGAGGACACGCCGTCGCGCTACAGCGCCGACATGGCGCGCCGCCACCGCTGGGTGCGGGGCGACTGGCAGCTGATCGGCTGGCTGCGCCGCCGCCTGCACGCGCTGCCGGGCGCGCCGCGCAATCCGCTGTCGACGCTGTCGAAGTGGAAACTGTTCGACAACCTGCGGCGCAGCCTCGTGCCCGCGGCGCTGATCACGCTGGCCGTGCTCGGGTGGGCCCGCCTGCCCGAGCCGTTCATGTGGACGCTGCGCATCATCGTGATCGTCGGCATCGTGCCGTTCGCCGCGCACGTGATGGGCCTGGCGCGCGCGCCGATCAACTGGGTCACGGCGTCGCCCTCGCCCAAGCGGCTGATGCCCCTCGCGCTGCAGCTGATGCAGCTCGTGCACACCCTCGCCTGCCTGCCCACCGAGGCCGTGGCCACGCTGGACGCGATCGCCCGCACGATCTGGCGCATGGTGCGCGGACGCCGGCTGCTCGAATGGGTCGCCTCGGCCGACCTCCGCCACGGCCATGCCGCCGGGTCGATGGCCGCGCTGCGCGACAACATTCGCGCGCTGTGGGCCGGTCCCACCGCCGCGGTGCTGATCGCCGCCCTGCTCGCCCAGGCGCGCCCGTGGTCGATTCCCGCTGCCGCACCGTTGCTGCTGCTGTGGTTCTTCTCGCCGCTGGTGGTCTGGTTTGCCGACCGGCCGCTGCCGCAGCCGCGCAGCGAACTGAACGCGACACAGCGCAAGTTCCTGCGCCGCGTGGCGCGCCGTACCTGGGCGTTCTTCGAGACCTTCGTCGGCTCCGAAGACAACCACCTGCCGCCGGACAACGTGCAATTGCATCCGGTGGCGCGCGTCGCCCACCGCACCTCGCCCACCAACATCGGCTTCTCGCTGCTGGCCAACCTGACGGCGCACGACTCCGGCTTCATCACGCTGGACCAGATGCTCACGCGCATCGCGGCCACGCTCACGACGATGGAGCAACTGGAGCGCCATCGCGGCCACTTCTACAACTGGTACGACACGCAGTCGCTGCTGCCGCTCGCGCCGCGCTACATCTCCACGGTGGACAGCGGCAATCTCGTGGCGCAGCTGATGACGCTGCGCATGGCGCTGATGGCGCTGCAGGACGAGGCGCCGTTCTCGCCGCACTGGTGCCTGGGGATCGCCGACCTGCTGGCGCTCACGCGCGAGAGCCTGCCCGCGGGCACCCACCTGCCCGCGCTCGACCGCGCGGAAAAGCTCGTGAACGCCGCCTGCCTCGAGATGCCGACACCCGCGGCCGGGCTGCAGGCCATGCTGGAGTCGTTCGAGGAGGCGTCGCGCCAGGTCCTGACCGCCGTCGAGGCGGCGCTGTCCGGCGACGCCGCGCGCAACGACACCCTCTCCGACGACGACTCCGGCGAGGCGCTGCGCTGGGCGCGTTCGCTGGTCGCCCAATGCGAGGCCGGCCGCGACGAGCTCACCGCGTTCGGCGGCCTGGCCATGCCGCTGGCCCCCGACGCGTCGCCCGCGGCGCTCGCTGTCGCCGCCAGGGCGCCGCTGCCGACGCTGGGCGTGCTCGCGTCCCTGGGCATCGGCGAATCGCGCGTCTACCTCGATCGCATCGCGGAGCTCGCGCGCCGCGTGGACGCGTTGAGCGAACAGGAGCAGCTGTTCATGTACGACGACCGGCGCCACCTGATGGCGATCGGCTACAACGTCGACGAGCGCGTGCTCGACGCCGGCCACTACGACCTGCTGGCCTCCGAGGCGCGGCTGGGCGTGTTCACCGCGATCGCCCGCGGCCAGTTGCCGCAGGAGAGCTGGTTCGCGCTCGGTCGGCTGCTCACGGCGCACGACGGCAGTCCGGTGCTGATGTCGTGGAGCGGCTCGATGTTCGAGTACCTGATGCCGCCGCTGATCATGCCCAACTTCGAGCAGACGCTGCTCGACCAGACCTGCCGGGCCGCGGTGCGCCGCCAGATCGACTACGGCCGCGAGCGCGGCGTGCCCTGGGGCATCTCCGAGTCCGGCTACAACGCCACCGACACCGCGCTGAACTACCAGTACCGCGCCTTCGGCGTGCCGGGCCTGGGCCTGAAACGCGGTCTCGGCGACGAGCTCGTCATCGCGCCCTACGCCACCGCGATGGCGACGATCGTCGAGCCGGTGGCCGCCTGCGCCAACCTGCAGCGGCTCGCTTCGCTCGGTGCGGCGGGCGAATACGGCTTCTACGAGGCCGTCGACTACACGCCGGC
>Ga0307516_10006190_pt1 | contig 14085 bp, 10 predicted proteins | sample 19_EM_MG_FD_203310 | JGI IMG/M metagenome (GOLD analysis project Ga0307516, IMG submission 203310) | Populus trichocarpa ectomycorrhiza microbial communities from riparian zone in the Pacific Northwest, United States - 19_EM | ecosystem: Host-associated > Plants > Roots > Unclassified | place... | reverse complement strand
AAACCGGTCAAGCGCGACCGGCTGCACGCGGCCTTGCAGCGCGTCGCACAGCGCCTGGCCCAGCGGCTCGCACTGCCGCAGCCGGCACGTACGAATGAGGCCGACGAGCAGCCCTGCATCGTCGTCAGCGACCGCGGGCGCGTGGTACGCGTGCCGCTGGCCGACGTGCTGTATTTCAAGGCCGAGCTGAAGTACGTGACGCTGCGCACCGCCGAGCACACCTACGTGCTCGACGAACCGCTGTCCGATCTGGAAGAGAGGCTCGGCAACCGCTTCCTGCGGGTGCACCGCAACGCGCTGGTGGCGCGGCGTGCGGTGCGTGCGCTCGAGCGGCGCGTGATCGCCAGCGAAGGCGATGAAGAAGGCGGCGAAGGCTGGGCCGTGTGCATGGCGCCGGTGGGCGAGTGGCTTGCGGTCTCGCGCCGCCAGGCCGCCGCGGTGCGCGAGGCGATCGTCGCGGCGGGGCAGTGACGATGGGTGGCTTGACGCTGCCCTGGCGTTGGCTCGTCTGGGCGGCGGGCACGGTGTTGCTGGTGACTGTGCTGTGGTGGGCCGCACGCGGTGATGGCGACACTTCACCCAGCGATGCGAGCAGCAGCAAGGTGGGCGCTCCTCTAGCCAATGCGCCGGCTCCGTCGGCAGGCGGTGTCGTGACCCTCCCGGCGCCCGTGGCCGAACGGCCGCAGGGCGACGACGAAGTCGAGGTCTGCGGCTTGGGCTGGGTCAAGGCGCAAGCCGATGGCTCGGTCGACCCGAACGTGCTGGAGCGGGCCTCGCGCGCCACCGACGCGCGCGCCGGCATCGTGGCTGCCTTGCGCGCCGACCAGAACGAACTGTCTCAGGCCGCGGGGCTGTGGCTGTCGATGATCGACGCGGGCGCCGACATCGCCCAGATTCGTGACGCGCTGGCGAGGGCGGTGGTGTCGAGCACCGACCCGCAGGCCTACGCGCTGGCATTCAATGTTTGCAGAGGCAATCCGCGCAACGAAGGGGCATGCCAGATGCTCAGTGCCAGCCAATGGGCCCGGCTCGACCCCGGCAACGCCACGCCGTGGCTGACCCTGCTCTCGGAAGCCAAGGCGCGCAAAGACCGCGCGGCCGAAGACGAAGCGCTGTACCGCATCGGCACTTCGCAGCGCAGCGACACCGGGTTCTTTGCAGCGCCAGCACTGGCCGTGAATGCGGCTTCGGGCGACGACTTGTCGGTGCTCGCTGCCTGGTCTGTGGCGGTCGAGATGATCGGCTATGCCTCGGCCTGGAGCATTCCGAGCTACCAGCACGTGGTGGCCGGCTGCAAGGGAGTGGCGCTGAACGACACGAACCGGCGCCAGACCTGCTCGGCCATTGCAGACGTGTTGAGCGATCACTCCAACAGCTTCGTCGATCAGATGATGGGCGTTGCCATCGGCAAACAACTCGGCCGCCCGGCCGCTCGCCGCGAATGGCAAAGCGATGAATATGCTGCCTACGTCGCATCATTGGGCCGCCAGAGCCTGGCCTGCGCCGACCTGCGCCGTGGCCTCGACGACCTGAGACGCAAAGCCTCTGTCGGCGAAGCGGGTGCACTGCGCGAATGGGTCATGCAGTCGGGCAAGCGGCCCGAAGACTTTGCGCGCGAAGCCCGGTTTCGGCAGAAACAGCAGGCACTCGAGCACGCGCGTTCGCAGGGCGCTTACGCACCCGACGAGGCTGCGCCGGCGTCACGCCCTTCGAGCGCAGCCGCGCCCCCCTAAATCGGTCTATGGACGGCCCCGTGCCTGCGGCGTAGCCTGCGACGCGCGTGTGCCGTGGGGCCACGTGCTTCTCATCAAACGCACGGAGACCACCATGGCCCAACACGAGCACTTCTGCACCGACCGCGTGTTGCCCGGCAACCAGATGCGCATGCAGTCCACCGTGCGGCGTGGCGGCCGCACGCGCGCGATCATGCCGATCGGCAAACTCTGGATGAACGGCAGCACGTTGCGGGTTCGTTTCATCGGCGGCACGGCCGCGCAGCAGGCCAAGGCAAAGGAGCAGGCGCAGTGGTGGTCGGCGTTCGCGAACCTGAAATTCGACTTCAACAACGCGCCCGACGCCGAGATCCGCATCTCGTTCGACCCCGATGACGGCGCCTGGTCGTACATCGGCACCGACAACCGCAGCATTCCGACGAACCAGGCGACGATGAACCTCGGTTTCCTGGACGGCGGCACGGCGGGCCACGAGTTCGGCCACGCGATCGGCATGGCGCACGAACACCAGAACCCGGCCGGCGGCATCGAGTGGAACGAAGCGACGGTGATTCAGAGCCTCTCAGGCCCGCCCAACAACTGGGACGAAGCCATGATCCGCCACAACGTGCTCGAGAAATACCAGGTCGACCAGATCCAGGGCACCTCGTTCGACCCCGATTCGATCATGCTGTATTTCTTTCCGGGCAGCTGGGTCAAGAGTGGCGTGGGCACCCACGCGAACGAAGTGCTCTCGGCCGTCGACAAGGCCTACATCGCCAGCGCACAGGCGTACCCGAAGACTGCGCCGACGGTGGTGGATGCGACCGAGCTGAAGGTCAACGCGGCGCGCCGCACGGTGGCCTCGATCGGCCAGCCGGGCGAGGAAGACCTGTTCAAGTTCACGGTCACGACCGGCGGCAACCACGTGATCGACACCAAGGGCCCGACCGACGTGGTGATGCGCCTGTTCGGCCCGAACAGCCCGACCAACGTGATCGCCGAAGACGACGACAGCGGCGAAGGCACCAACGCGCGCATCGCCGCGAGCCTGGTGCCGGGGCTCTACTACGCGCAGGTGCGGCACTACAACCGCGCGGGGGGCAAGGGCGACTACACGATCCGCGTGCGGCGCTTGTCGTAGCCGGTTCAGCCCGTGTTCCGCAACCCCGCCGCCACCCCGTTGATCGAGATGTGGATGCCGCGCTGCACCCTGGCGTTGCCGGGGTCGCCTTCGGTGCGGTGGCGGAAACGCCGCATCAGTTCGACCTGCAGGTGGTTGAGCGGGTCGAGGTAGGGGAAGCGGTGTTCGATCGAGCGGGCGAGTGACGGGTTCGAGGCCAGGCGCACCTTCTCGCCGGTGATCAGTTCCAGCGCATCGCTCGTGCGTTGCCACTCGGCGCGGATCAAACCGAAGATGCGCTTGCCGAGCTTCTTGTCTTCGACGAGTTCCACATAACGCGCCGCGATTGCCAGGTCGCTCTTGGCGATCACCATGTCCAGGTTCGACAGCAGCGTGCCGAAGAACGGCCACTGCTTGTGCATGCGCTGCAGCAGGGCCTGGCGTTCCTTGCGCTGTTTCGGTTCCTTGCCGAGGTAGGTCTCGATCGCCGAACCGAAACCGCACCAGCCCGGCAGGCCGACGCGGCACTGGCCCCAGCTGAAGCTCCACGGGATCGCACGCAGATCTTCGATCGCACGCGTGGCCTTGCGCGAGGCCGGGCGCGAGCCGATGTTGAGCTCGGCGATCTCGCGGATCGGAGTGGCGCTGAAGAAGTATTCGGTGAACCCAGGGGTTTCGTAGACGAGCTTGCGGTAGGCCGCGTAGCTCGCGTCGCTGATGGCCGCAGCCGCGTCGAGAAAACTCTTGGGCGCGCTCTTCGTCGGGTGCAGCAAGGTCGCTTCCAGCGTGGCCGCGACCAAGGTTTCCAGGTTGCGCCGGCCGATCTCGGGGTGGGCGTATTTCGACGCGATCACTTCGCCTTGTTCGGTCAAACGAATCTGCCCGTTCACGGTGCCCGGCGGTTGTGCCAGGATCGCCTGGTAGCTCGGGCCGCCGCCCCGGCCGACGGTGCCACCGCGGCCGTGGAACAGGCGCAGCGTGATGCCGTGTTCGCGGCCGAGTTCGCTGAACAGCGCGACCAGGTCGATCTCGGCGCGGTACAGCTCCCAGTTGCTGGTGAAGCTGCCGCCGTCCTTGTTGCTGTCGCTGTAGCCGAGCATGATGTCTTGCTCGGCACCCGAGCGTTTCATCAGAGCGGTGATGCCGGGCAGCGCGTAGAACGCGCGCATGATCGGCGCGGCGTTGCGCAGGTCGCCGATGGTTTCGAAGAGTGGCGAGACGATGAGATCCGTCACGGCGCCGTCGGGCGACGACTCACTGCCTTCGGCGCCGTCTTGCAGCGTGCCGCGCAGCAGGCCCACTTCCTTCAGCAGCAGCATCACTTCGAGCAGGTCGCTCACGTCTTCGGTGTGCGAGATGATGTAGTGGCGCAGCGACTCGCGCCCAAAGCGCTCGAGCATCTCGACTGCCGCTTCGAAGATCGCGAGTTCGCTCACCGCCAGCTCGCCGTAGCGCGCGGCGCGCACGCGCAGTGGCCGTGCGTCGTTGAGCTGCTGCAGCAGCAGCGTGCGGCGGGCGTCTTCGCTCAGTGCGCTGTAGTCGGCTTCGACCTTCGCGACTTTGAGCAGTTCGGCGACCACCGCTTCGTGCTTGTCGGAACTCTGGCGCAAGTCGACCGTGGCGAGGTGAAAGCCGAACACCTGCACCGCGCGCATCAACGGCTGCAGGCGCGGTGCAGAAAGCGCCTGGGCGTTGTGGGCGGCCAGCGAGGCATCGATGATGCGCAGGTCGTGCAGGAACTCTTCCCCCGAGCGGTACGGGTTCTGCGGCGCCACCGCGTGGCGCAGCGCCTCGGTGCCGGTGAAGAGCTCGAGCGTGGCCGCCAGGCGCGCGTACATGCCGATCAGTGCCCGCCGGTAGGGCTCGTCTTCGCGGTGCACGCTGTGGTCGGGCGAACCCGCGGCGAGCTTGAGCATGTCGGCCGAGACCGGCGCGAGCGTGGCCGAGATAGAGAGCTCGGCGCCGAGCTCGTGTGCTTCGGTCAGGTAGAAGCGCAGCACGGTTTCGCTCTGGCGCGCCAGCGCCATGCGCAGCGTGTCGGCGGTGACGAAGGGGTTGCCGTCGCGGTCGCCGCCGATCCAGTTGCCCATGCGGAAGAAGGGCGCGATGTCGTGGCCGGGCAGCGCTTGTTCGATGTCACGGTACAAACGCGGAATCTGGCGCAGGAAGGTCGAGCGGTAGTAGCTCAGCGCGTTTTCGATTTCGTCCGACACGGTCAGCTTGGCGGTGCGCAACATGCGCGTTTGCCACAGCTGCGTGACACGCGCGCGCATCAGCGCTTCGTTCTCGGCGCGTTCGCGGTCGGTGTGCAGAGCGTCGCGCTGCTCCACCAGTTCGGCGATCGCGCGCTCGGCATCGAGAATGCTCTTGCGCTGCACTTCGGTCGGGTGTGCCGTGAGGACCGGCGAGATGTAGGCGCGGGCCAGCGTGCTGGCGATGTCGGCGGCGCGGATGTCGGCTTGCGCCAGGCGTTCCAGCGTCATCGTCAGCGAGCCTTCGTGCAGGTGGCCCTGGCGCTCGTGGTGGTCGCGCCGCCGCACGTGGTGGCGGTCTTCGGCGATGTTGGCCAGGTGCGAGAAGTAGCTGAATGCGCGGATCACGCTGACGGTCTGGTCGCCCGACAGGTTCTTCAGCAAACGGTCGAGTGCGCGCCCGGCCTGGGCATCGCTCTTCAGGCGGTAAGCGACCGACAACTGGCGCACCCGCTCGACCAGCTCGAACGCGGCCTTGCCTTCCTGCTCGCGGATCACGTCGCCGAGGATGCGGCCGAGCAGGCGGATGTCGTCGACCAGCGGTTTGTTCTTCTGGGCGGCGTCGCTGGTGGCGCTGCGGCGGGATGCAAGGGCTTTGGCGCTGGCCATGGTTACCTCGGTCGATGTAATTTGGTTACGGGCTGGCGGATCGTAGCAGCGTGCCGGCGGTGGTTCGCCGTGGCAGGCGATGCACTCACGCAAGAGACGCGCCTGCTAGCATCGTTGGATGATTGCAAGCACCCTCATCGCGACCCGCGAAAGCCGCCTGGCGCTCTGGCAGGCCGAGCATGTGCGCGACCTGCTGACGCAGCGTTTCGGCATGTCGATCGCGCTGCTCGGCATGACGACCCGCGGCGACCAGATCCTCGACCGCAGCCTCTCCAAGGTCGGCGGCAAGGGTCTGTTCGTCAAGGAGCTCGAAACGGCGCTCGAAGAAGGCCGCGCCCACCTGGCCGTGCATTCGCTGAAAGACGTGCCGATGGACCTGCCTGAAGGCTTCGAGCTGGCGGCGGTGCTGGAACGCGAAGACCCGCGCGATGCGTTCGTCTCGAACCGCTTCGACACGCTCGAAGCCTTGCCACAGGGCGCTCGGGTCGGCACGTCGAGCCTGCGGCGCGTGGTGCAGCTCGGCGCGTTGCGGCCCGACCTCGATGTGCAGCCTCTGCGTGGCAACCTCGACACGCGCCTGCGCAAGCTCGACGAAGGCGCTTACGACGCGATCGTGCTCGCCGCCGCGGGCCTGATGCGGCTCGGGCTGGCCGGGCGCATCCGCGCCCGCTTCGAGCCGGTGCAGATGCTGCCTTGCGCGGGGCAGGGCGCGCTCGGCATCGAAGTGCGCGCCGACGCGCACGCCTTGCGCGAACAACTGGCGTTGTTGACACACCGCCCGACCTGGCTCGCGGTGCAGGCCGAGCGGGCCGTGTCGCGCGCGCTCGGCGGCAGCTGCAGCATGCCGCTGGCCGCGCATGCGGTGTGGCAGGGCGAGACGACGCTGGAGCTCCAGGTCGCGCTCGGCCACCCGCTCGCACCGCTGTCACCCTTGTTGCGGGTGAGCGAGCGTGCCGTCGTCGACACCGATGCCGCCGCGTGTGCGCTCGGCGAGCGCGCGGCCGAAGTGCTGCGCGATGCGGGCGCCGCGGCCTACCTCGGCGCCGCCGAGCAGCGCGCCGCGCCCTGAAGAGGGTGCAGCCGATGCGGGTCATCGTCACGCGGCCCGCCGCCCAGGCCGCCGACTGGGTGCAGCGCTTGCGGGCCGAGCGCATCGACGCCGTCGCGTTGCCGCTGATCGGCGTGGCACCGGCGGCCGACCCGGCGGCGGTCGAAGCGGCGTGGCAAGCCCTGCCGACGCAGCGACTCGTGGTCTTCGTCAGCCCGAACGCGGTGGAACACTTCTTTGCGCTGCGGCCCGGCGGCGCTTCCTGGCCCGCCGGTGTGCTGGCCGGATCTCCGGGGCCCGGCACGACCCGCGCGTTGCTCGGCCTGGGCGTGCCAGCCACGCAGACGGTGGCGCCGGCCGCCGATGCGCCGCAGTTCGATTCCGAAGCCTTGTGGCAACAGCTTGCGGCGCAAAACTGGCAGAGCGCGCGCGTATTGATCGTGCGCGGCGACGGCGGCCGCGACTGGCTCGCCGACACCTTGCGTGACCGCGGCGCGCAGGTCGCCCACGTGGCGGCCTACCGGCGCGAGGCGCCGGTGTTCGATGCGAAGAAGCAGGCCTTGCTGGCCGCCGCGTTGCACGAGCCGGCGTCGCACCTCTGGTACTTCAGCAGCTCCGAAGCCATCGACCACCTGGAGCGGATCGCCGCCGCCTTCGAACCGCTTCGGTGGGCCGATGCCCGGGCGTTGGCCACGCACCCGCGCATCGCGGAACGCGCGCGCCAGCTCGGCATCGAGCGCGTTACCGAGTGTCGCCCGCCGCTGGAAGCGGTGGTCGCCTGCATACAATCGATGCGATCGTGAACGAACTCCCCCCCGACCTGGTCGCCGGCCCTGCGGCGGCCCACCCGAACCCGCCGCCGGCGGTGCGGGCAGAGCCTGCGCGCGCAGCGGCGCCGCTCGCGTCGCGCATCGGCTGGGGCGCCGGCGCACTGCTCGGTGCACTGACGGTGGCCAGCCTGGTGCTGGCCTGGAAAGCCGACCAGCGTGTGCTCACGCTCGAGCAGGAACTGGTGCGGCGCCAGCAGGACAGCGCGGCCTTGTCCACCGAAGCCCGCATGCTGGCCAAGCAGGCCCAGGAAGGCATGGGCAACACGGCCGCCAAGCTCGCCCTGCTCGAAGCGCGGGTGGCCGAAGTGGCGGTGCAGCGAGGCCAGCTCGAAGAGCTGATCCAGTCGCTGTCACGTTCGCGCGACGAGAACATTCTGGTCGACGTGGAAGCGGCGATCCGCGTCGCGTTGCAGCAGACCGCCATCACCGGCAGCGCCGAGCCGCTGGTGGCCACGCTCAAACAAAGCGACGAGCGCCTCGCGCGCTACAGCCAGCCGCGGCTCGAAGGCGTGCGGCGAGCCATCGTGCGCGACCTCGACCGCGTCAAGGCGGCGAGCGTGGCCGACATTGCGGTGCTGGGGATCAAGCTCGACGAAGCGATCCGCATGGTCGACGACCTGCCGCTGGTTGCGGTGGTCGATACACGCCGTGATCCTGTCCGTGACGCGGCCCGGCCGGCGGCGGCCGCGGCTGCCGGCAAGAGCGCCAGTGCGGCCGGCGGGCGTGCAGCGAGTGCCGCCTCCGCCTGGTCGGCGCAGATCGGCGAGTTCTGGAACACGCTCAGCGCGCGCATCTGGGGCGAGGCGAGATCGCTGGTGCGTGTGACCCAGACCGACCACCCCGACGCGATGCTGCTCGCGCCCGAACAATCGTATTTCCTGCGCGAGAACCTGAAACTGCGTCTGCTCAACGCACGGCTGGCCTTGTTGAGCCGCCAGTTCAGCACCGCACAGACCGACCTGCAAGGCGCGCAGACCGCGCTCGACCGCTACTTCGACCGCGGCTCGAAGCGCACGCTGCTCGCTGCCGAGCTCGTCAGGCAGGTGGCCGGGCAGGCGCGCAGCGTGGGGGTGCCGCGCCCCGACGACACGCTCGCCGCGCTGACGGCCGCTGCAGGACGCTGACGCTCAAGATGCGCGCCACCATCTGGTTCGTGCTGCTCTTCGGTGTGGCGGTGGTGGCTGCGAGCACGCTCGGCACCAACGACGGTCTGGTGGCGCTCTACTGGCGCGGCTGGCGCTTCGACATTTCGCTGAACCTGTTCCTGCTGCTGCTGTTCGGCACCTGCTTCCTGCTTGTCAGCGCGATCCAGGCGCTCAACTCGCTGATCGGCTTGCCGCAGCGTGCACGCGAGTGGCGCGTGGCGCGGCGCGACCGCAGCGCGCAGGCCGCGCTGCGCGACGCGCTGGCGCAGTACTTCGGTGGCCGCTACAGCCGCGCGCAAAAGGCGGCGCAGCGCGCGCTGACGATCCAGGCCGATACCCCCGAGCTGGCGCAAGACAACGAATTCACCGTGCTCGGCCACCTGCTGGCCGCCGGCAGCGCCCACCGCCTGCAAGACCGCACCAGCCGCGACGAGGCCTTGCGCCGCGCACTGCAGTTGTCGCGCCGCAGCCTGAGCGCGCGTTCGGCCGAAGAGGGTGCACGTTTGCTCGCTGCCGAATGGGCACTCGACGACCGCGATGCTCCGCGTGCGATGGAATTGCTGGCCGAGCTGCCGATCGGCGTGGCGCGCCGCACCCACGCACTGCGCCTGAAGCTGCAAGCCACGCGCCTCGGGCGCCAGCCGCAAGACGCGCTGAAGACCGCGCGGCTGCTGGCCAAGCACCAGGGCTTTTCGAAGGTCGCCGCGCAGGGCCTGTTGCGCTCGCTCGCGTTCGAGTCGCTCGCCACCGCACACGATGCCGACCAGCTGCGGCGCATCTGGCTGCAGTTCGACGCTGTCGACCGGCGCGATGCGTTCGTCGCGGCACGTGCTGCGAGCCGCGCCGTCGAGCTGGGTGCGGTCGACGAGGCCCGTGGTTGGCTGCGGCCGTTCTGGGAGCGGCTGCCGGAACTGGCTGCCGACGAACGTGCCGCCGTGGCCCAGGCCCTCGCGGGTGCGATGCAAGGCGTGGGGCCGGAGTGGCTGCCACGCCTCGAAGCCGCGGCCCAGGCCTACCCGCGCGAAGCGGCGGTCGCGTTGGTGCTGGGCTGCGCGCTGACCGAGCGCCAGCTCTGGGGCAAGGCGCGCCTGGCGCTCGAGCAGGCCGCGGCCGATGCGGGCCTGCCCGCCGTGGCGCGGCGCAAGGCCTGGCTCGCCCTGGCGCGGCTCGCGCAGCAGGAAGGCGACGCGTCGCGCGTCGCCCGATGTTTCGAAGCGGCCGCCCGGCTGCCCTGAAAAAATCAGCTGCTATAATCTGCGGCTGCGCGGCTGTAGCTCAGCTGGATAGAGTACTTGGCTACGAACCAAGGGGTCGTGGGTTCGATTCCTGCCAGCCGCACCAGAACAATTCGTTCTAGAACAACAGCTTGGAAGCTTCGGTTTCCAGGCTGTTTTTCTTTGCTCTGTTACTCCACCGGAATCGCGTAGTGAATTCTCGAGTTCTCTGCGGTGGGGTGGTAGTCGGCTCCATAGAACTCGAGGTCTGCTGAGTAGCTGTGGCGCAGCCCCGAGCGCGCCAGCCAACTGGCATAGATGTAGTTGACGGTCTGATCCATTCGCTCGACCCGGCCGCGATGCAAGAACTTCGCGTAACGGCCGCCCGGCAGCCGCCGCAACACCATGCCGTGCGGCGCTGCCACCTCGCGCCGCACGGCGATGGCCGCAAGGTATTCCAGCTCGTCGGCGTTCTCATGCCGCGGTCGCACGACGCCGTAGCAACATCCGGCCACGGCTTCCGGCACTTCGCCCAGGCGCGACAGGAAGGCGGCCCACAGCGCAGGCAGTTTCTGCGCGATGTTGTTCTTGTCCGATTCGACACCGAAGAAGTGGGTCTGCATGCCCACCAGCAGCAGTTCGGGCTGCTCGTAAAGCTCGGGTTCCAGCGAGACGTTGGCAAACACATGGCCCAGGTACTCGGCATCGAAGCTGGCCTTGCGCACGAACTGATGGCGCGTGCCCCGCTTGCGATATGCGGCGGGAGTGAGCCCGAAAACCGTCTTGAACGCGCGCGTGAAGCTTTCCTGGCTTTGAAACCCGGACGCCAGCGCGATCTCGATGATGCGTTGCTTGGTCGACAGCAGCAGCGCGAGCGCAACGGAAAGGCGCCGCGAGCGGATGTAGGTCTTCAGCGTTTCGTTGGTCAGCGCCTTGAATATCCGCTGAAAGTGCCAATGACTGATACCGGCCTGGCGGGCCACCTCGGCCGTCAGCAGGTCAGCGTCCAGATGCGCTTCGATGAAGTCGATGCCGCGCTGAACCTGCTCAAGATGCCTCATCTCGCTATTGTGCTGGCACGTCGAAGAACCCTGTCATGGCGACCAGCTTGCCGTCTGTGCCGTACTCTGCACAGCTGATGCCCTCGCCGATGACGCCGCCGTCGCCATTGCACATGTGCCAGGTGGTGGCGCTGCGCGAGTGATGCGCCCGGAACGATGTGGTCTTGAAGTAGCCGCCGGGCACTTGCTGGTGGAAGGCCAGCATGTAGTCGATCAAGGCCGCGTGACCTTCGGCCTTGGTGACGGGGTCACGGTACACACAGTCATCATCAACGCTTGCTCGCAATGCAATTGCTTTGGCTTGGGCGCTCGGCACCTTCCAGGCCGACGTATAGGTTTCCCACGTCTGTTGCAGCAGCTCGGTCTCGCTCATCTTCAAACTCCTTCAAGGCTTGGAAAGGCCGAGGATAGGAACGCGAGGAGCGCGACTTTTGACATTTTGTGCGAATCGATCTACATAAAGCATTCCCAGTAGGGTGAGTTGGAAGTCGGGCAATATCAATGGGTTAACGTGAGCTGATGGAGCAACGACCATGAGCAAGGCCTTCACGCGAGAGCCCGACGCCGATGCCGACGACGACGAAGACCTCGCGTTGCCGGCATTGCCGAGCGGTGCGAAGAACTACCTCACGCCCGCAGGCTACGCGCGCTTGCGCGCAGAGCTGCTCGGCTTGCTCGACGACGAGCGCCCGAAGATCGTCGAGATCGTGTCGTGGGCGGCGAAGAACGGCGATCGCTCGGAGAACGGCGACTACCTCTACGGCAAGAAGCGCCTGCGCGAGATCGACCGCCGCATCCGCTTCCTGACCAAGCGGCTGGACATCGCCGAAGTGGCCGACCCGTCGGTGCACCACGGCCACGACCAGGTGTTCTTCGGCGCTACGGTCACGTACGTGAACCAGCGCGATGAAGAGCGCACCATCACGATCAAGGGCATTGACGAAGCCGACAACCTGGCCGGCGAGATCAGCTGGGTTTCGCCGATTGCGCGGGCGCTGTTGAAGACCCGGGTCGGCGACGAGGTGCAATTGATGACGCCGGGCGGCGTCGAGCAGATCGAAGTGGTGGCAGTGCGCTACCCCGCGCCGGGCGACGCCAGGCCCTAAGGTTTGACGCGGGCCACACGCAGCACGGCCGCCGAGCGCTTGAGCGTGCGCATCACGTCGGCCAGGTGCAGCCGGTCGCGCACGCTCAACAACAAGTGCAGTTCGGTGATTTCGGCCGCCGGGTCGTTGCCCATGTCGATATGCGTGATGTCGGCTTCGGCCTCGCTCACCGCCTGAGCCACCTGCGCGAGCACGCCCTTGCCGTTGCGCACCAGCAGCGACACGGCGGTCTCGAAAGCGCGGGTCGGTTGTTCGGCCCAGTCCACGCCCATCCAGTGTTCGCTGTCGCGTTCGAACAGGCGCTTGCCGACGCTGCATTCGACCGTGTGCACCATCAGCCCTTCGCCGCGGCCGAGGTAGCCGACGATGCCGTCGCCCGGGATCGGCCGGCAGCACGGCGCGAGCTGCACCGAGGCGCCTTCGCCGCCGTCGATCAGGACCAGGCCCTGCGCCGGCGCGTCGTCGACATCGGCGGCGAAGCGCCCCATCGTCAGCGTCAACGCGTCGGGCCGGGCACCGTGCTCGCTCATCAGGCGCGCCAGGCGCTTGGCGACGATCGTGGCGATCTTGCGGCCGAGGCCGATGTCGATGAGCAGTTCGGCGGCCGCGCGGTTGCCGCTCCAGCGCACGAGCTGTTGCCACAGCGCCGTACCGGCCGCGGTTTCGGTGTCGGGCAACTGCAGGCCTTCGGCGCGCAATGCTTGCGCGAGCATCTTGCGGCCGAGGTCTTCCGACTCTTCCTGCTCCATGTTCTTCAGGTAGTGGCGGATCTTCGAGCGCGCCCGGCCGGTGCGCACGAAGTTCAGCCAGGCCGGGTTCGGGCGCGCGCCGGGCGCGCTGCTGACCTCGACCACATCGCCACTGCGCAGCTCGGTGCGCAGCGCCACCGGCTCGCCGTTGACCTTTGCTGCCACGCAGTGGTCGCCCACGTCGGTGTGGATCGCGTACGCGAAGTCGACCGGCGTGGCCCCGCGCGGCAAGGCGAGGATCTTCGACTTGGGCGTGAACACGTAGACCGCATCGGGGAACAGGTCGATCTTGACGTGCTCCAGGAACTCGTTCGCGTCGCGGGTTTCGTCCTGGATGTCGATCAACGATTGCAGCCACATCGCGCCCAGGCGCTGCGCTTCCTGCACGTGCACCGGGCCGCGCGTGGTCTTGTAGAGCCAGTGCGCGGCGATGCCTTTTTCGGCCACGGCGTGCATCGGCTCGGTGCGGATCTGGAACTCGACCGCCGTGCCCAGCGGGCTCACGAGTGTGGTGTGCAGCGACTGGTAGCCGTTGGCCTTCGGAATGGCGATGTAGTCCTTGAAGCGGCCGGGCAGCGGCTTGAAGAGCTGGTGCAAGACCCCCATCGCCACATAACACTCCGAGAGTGTGGCCACGACGATGCGAAAGCCGAAGATGTCGTTCACCTGGGCGAAGCTCAGGTGTTTTTCGCGCATCTTCTTGTAGATCGAGATCAGCGTCTTTTCGCGGCCGAACACCTGCGCGGGCAGCTTGGCCTGGGCGAAGGCTTTTTCCACCTCATGCTGAATGCGCTCGACGATGTCACGCCGGTAGCCGCGCGCTTTTTGCACGGCCTTGAACAGGGCCGCGTGGCGCCACGGGCGCAGGTGCTGGAACGACAGCTCCTGCAGTTCACGGTAGGTCTGGTTCAGGCCGAGCCGGTGCGCGATCGGGGCGTAGATCTCGAGCGTTTCGTTCGCCACGCGGGTGCGCTTGGCCGGCGCCACCGCTTCCATTGTGCGCATGTTGTGCAGGCGGTCGGCGAGCTTGATCAGGATCACGCGCACGTCGCGCGCCATCGCCAGCAGCATTTTGCGGAACGATTCGGCCTGTGACTCTTCGCGGGTCGAGAACTGCAGCTTGTCGAGCTTGGTGAGGCCGTCGACAAGGTCGGCAGTCGGTGCGCCGAAGCGTTCGATCAGCTCGGTCTTGGTGATGCCGCAATCTTCCATCGCGTCGTGCATCAGCGCGGCCAT
>Ga0307516_10006189_pt1 | contig 14086 bp, 12 predicted proteins | sample 19_EM_MG_FD_203310 | JGI IMG/M metagenome (GOLD analysis project Ga0307516, IMG submission 203310) | Populus trichocarpa ectomycorrhiza microbial communities from riparian zone in the Pacific Northwest, United States - 19_EM | ecosystem: Host-associated > Plants > Roots > Unclassified | place... | reverse complement strand
CCGGGCCGGCCGAAGGTGGTCAGGATCAGGACGCGGCAGTCGGGCGCCTGGTCGCGCAGTTCGGCGGCGGCGTCCAGGCCGCTCTTTCCGGGCAGTTCGATGTCGAGGAGCGCGACGTCCGGGTGGTGGGTCAGGGCCGCGTCCACGATCGCGTCCCCGGCCGCCACCTGCGCGACGACCTCGATGTCCTCCTCCATCCCGAGCAACAGCGCGAGCGCCCCGCGCATCATCCCCTGGTCCTCGGCGAGCAGAACCCTGATCGACTTGGGGGACCGGCGCTCCCGGGGCGTCTCGTTCACGGGCCCAAGCCTAGAGCGCGGTACGGGTGCCGGAGCGGTAGATCGGCGGCCTCGGCGGCACATCGGCGGCCTCGGCGGCACATGCGCGGCCTCGGCGGCACATGCGCGGCCTCGGCGCGCATCCGCGTCCTCAGCCGGCCGATGGATCCGCACCCCGCGCCGCACCCGTCAACTCCGAGGTCCCCGTCAACTCCGAGGTTTCCACCGGCTCCGAGGTCCCAACCGACTCCGCCGCCCCCAGTGGCTCCGCCGTCTCGACCGACTCCGTCGGCTCCACGGGCAGCTCCGCCGTCTCGACCGACTCCGTCGGCTCCACGGGCAGCTCCGCCGCCACCGCGAACCCGCCCCGTGTCCCCGGCCCGGCCGTCAGTGACCCACCGGCCGCGGCCAGGCGTTCCGTCAGCCCCTTGAGCCCGGTGCCGCCGAGACCTTCCCGGAACCCGGCGCTCACCCATGCGCCCCCCGAAGCCGAAACCCCGGCCGGAGTGGACGCCCCGGTGCCGTCGTCCGTCACCGTCAGGCGTACACGCTCCGCCGCACCCGCCACCGTGATCTCGCACCGGTCCGCCCCGCTGTGCCGGACGACGTTCGTGACCGCCTCCCGCACGACCCACCCCAGCAGGACCTCCGTCTGCGGCGGCAGCGGTGGGCCCGACTGGCTCAGTACCAGTTCGACGCCCGCCGCGGACAGGGCCGAGCGGGCCCGGTCCAGCTCGGTGATCAGGCTGCCGTCGCGGTAGCCGGTCACCGCCTCGCGGATCTCGGTCAGGGCCTGGCGGCCGACGGACTCGATGTCGGTGATCTGGTCCAGTGCCGCCGTGAGGTCACGGTCGGCCAGCCGCCGGGCAGCCTCCGCCTTCACCACGATCACCGACATCGTGTGACCGAGCAGATCGTGCAGATCCCGGGAGAACCGCAGCCGCTCCTGCTCCACCGCCCGCCGCGCCAACTCCTCACGGGCCTCCCGCAGTTCCCGTACCGCCTCGGACAGGGACAGGATCGCGGCCGTCACCATCGTGGAGATCCAGGTGGCGTACGCGATGTCGAGCCCGCCCCAGCCGTCCCGGGTGACGGAGGCGACGCCGGACAGCAGCGCCACCCCGGCACCGGCCCACCGCAGATGCGGCATCCGCACCACCGCACCCGTCGCGAGCCCGAACAGCGGGAAGAACAGCAGCCAGTTGCCGCCGTACCCGAGGGCCAGTCCGCAGGTCACCAGGCCCAGGAGCACCAGCGCCACCCGCGTCGAGGTCGCCTCCCGGGCCTCCCTCACGAACGCGCGGAACACCACCTGGATGTAGAGCGAGTTGAAGATGAACAGCCCCAGCCCGCCGATCCACGGGTTCGGTGTCTCGCCCTGGAAGAGGTTGGAGAACGCGCCCATGCCCAGCAGCAGCCACGGCAGCAGACTGAAGCCGGTCGGGGGCGGGCCCGGGTTCTCCGGGGCCCTCCCTGCCTTCTCGGCTTTCCGCGCGGCGCGCCACTCCGCCTTGAGGCGGTCATTCTTCTCCTCGTGGCGCCACCGGTTCGCCTGCGCCTGCTGGTACGCCGACTGCCACGCGTCCAGGCGGCATGAGACCTTCCGCAACCACGACATGTCCCGCCCCCCGATCAGATCCTCCCGGCGTCGCGCCGGTACGACAGCTCAGCGTAGGAACCGAAGGCCCCAGCAACCAGGCAGTGGGCCTCCGCCGCTGTCATGGTCTCGACGCTACGGACGGGCGGTGCCCCCGCGGTAGAGGCGCTTGTACGGACTCCGGCAGGACAAATGTCACGGCACGCCGGGCCGCGATGCCGGGCCGACTGCCATGACCTCCGAACTGACGCCTCGTCAGTAGCCTTCACAAGTGCGGAGCGCTCGGCTATACAGAGGGCGCCGGACTGGAACGCGTTCTAGGTCGGCCGATGACGCCTCGGTGCGGCCGACGGTGCGGACGGTCGTACCGAGGTCTCTCCCGTCAGCGACCGCCGTGACCCCGTGACCCGTGACCCATGTCCCCGTGACCCGTGACCCGTGACCAGCGACCCCGCGACCCCGTGATCAGGAGCCTCATGCCCATCGACGCAGCCAAGGCCCTGGCCGCCGAGCCCCGCTCGGGTGAGCTCTCCTGGACGACCAAGGACGTCCAGCTCTACCACCTCGGTGTCGGAGCCGGCGCGAACCCCGACAAGGGCAGCCCCGCCACCGACGCCGACGAGCTGCGCTACACCCTGGAGTCCCGGCTGCACGTGCTGCCGAGCTTCGCCACCGTCGCCGGCGCCGGCTCGCCGGGCGTGATCAGCGGCCTGTCCATGCCGGGCGTGGACGTGGACCTCACCAAGGTCCTGCACGGCGGCCAGGCGCTCACCGTCCACCGCCCGATCCCGGCGCGGGGCACCGCCACCGCCACCTCCAAGATCGCCGCCGTGTACGACAAGGGCAGGGCGGCTGTCCTCGTGATGCGCACCGAGGCAGCCGACGCCGACGGCCCGCTGTGGACCAACGACGCCCAGATCTTCGTACGGGGAGAAGGCGGCTGGGGCGGCGACCGCGGTCCGTCCGTGCGCCGCGAACCGCCCACCGGGGAGCCCGACCGGACCGTCGAGCGGCCGCTGCGCGCGGACCAGGCGCTCCTCTACCGCCTCTCCGGCGACTGGAACCCGCTGCACGCCGACCCCGAGTTCGCCAAGCTCGCCGGTTTCGACCGGCCCATCCTGCACGGGCTGTGCACCTACGGCATCACGCTCAAGGCGGTCGTCGACACCCTGCTCGGCGGGGACGTGTCCCGGGTGCGCGCGTACGCCACCCGGTTCGCCGGGGTCGTGTACCCGGGGGAGACCCTGCGCATCCGCATGTGGCGGCAGGACTCCCCGGCGGGACCGACGGCGGTCCGGGTGGCCGTGACCGTCGCCGAGCGGGACGACGCGCCCGCCCTCGCCGACACCGTCATCGAACACTCCTGAGAACGCACAGAAAACGAACAGGGAACGCCCTGAGCACGCCCTGAGCACGCCCTGAGCACGCACGAGCCGCACGAGCACGCACTGAGCCCGCACTGAGAACGCCCGTTCGTCTGCCCACCGTTGAGGGGAGCCGCACCATGCGCGCAGCCGTACTGCACGAGATCGGCCAGGACAAGCTGGAGGTCCTCGACGACGTCGAGGCGGTGGGTTTCGGCCCGGGCAAGGCACGGATCCGGGTCCGGGCCACCGGGCTGTGTCACTCGGACCTGTCCGCGATGAACGGCGTACTGCCGCAGCCCGCGCCCTTCGTCCCAGGCCACGAGGGCGCGGGCGAGATCCTCGAAGTCGGCGAGGGCGTAGGCCACTTGAAGCCCGGTGACCGGGTGGTCGTGTGCTGGCTGCCCGCCTGCGGCGCCTGTCCCGCCTGCAAGCGCGGCCAGACCGAACTCTGTCTCGCCGGGTTCATGAACGCGGGCACCCCCAACTTCAAGCGCCCCGGCGGGGACGTCTTCGGTTTCGCGGGCACCGGCACCTTCACCGAGGAGGTCGTCGTCGACGCCGCCTGCGCGGTGCCGATCCCCGACGACGTGCCCTTCGACATCGCCGCCCTCATCGGCTGCGGAGTGACGACCGGGCTGGGCGCCGCCCTCAACACCGCCGACGTGGAGGCCGGTTCGTCGGTCGCCGTGATCGGCTGCGGCGGTGTCGGCATCTCCGCCATCCAGGGAGCGCGGCTCAAGGGCGCCGCCGAGATAGTCGCCGTCGACCCGGTCCTCTCGCGCCGGGAGGCCGCCCTCAAGTTCGGTGCCACACGGGCCGTTTCACCGGACGAGCTGCCCGACGCCAAGCAACAGGTCACCGCCGGTGAGGGGTTCGACTACGTCTTCGAGGTCGTCGGCAAAGCGGCCACCGCCCGGACGGCGTACGACTACACCCGGCGCGGCGGCACCCTCGTCGTCGTCGGAGCGGGCGCCATGGACGACTTCCTCCAGCTCAACATGTTCGAGCTGTTCTTCGACGAGAAGCGGATCCTGCCGTCCCTGTACGGCGGCGGGGACGTCCTGCGTTCCTACGAGCGGACCATCGCCCTGTGGCGGGCCGGCCGGGTCGACCTGGACGGCCTGATCACCCACCGGGTGCCGCTGGCCGAGATCAACGAGGCGCTCGACCAGATGCGTACGGGAGCGTCCCTGCGTACCTGCGTCGAGATCTGAGGGCGCGGCATGTCGCTGCCACTCGAAGGGCTCGCCGCGATCGTCACCGGTGCCGGTCGCGGGCTCGGCCGGGCCGAGGCGCTGGAGCTGGCCCGGCTCGGCGCGGCCGTCGTCGTCAACGACTACGGGCAGCCCGGCCGGGACGGCTCGGGCGAGGCCTCCGCCGCGCCCGCCGAACAGGTCGCCGACGAGATCCGGGCCGCGGGCGGCACGGCACTCGCCCACACCGGGGACGTCGCCGACTTCCAACAGGCGGCGCGACTAGTGGAGTTGGTGATCGCCGAGTTCGGGCAGCTGGACATCCTCGTCAACAACGCGGGCATCCTGCGGGACCGCATGGTCTTCTCCATGACCGAGGACGAGTGGGACGCGGTGATCCGGGTCCACCTCAAGGGCCACTTCAACACCACCCACTTCGCCGCCGCGCACTGGCGCGCACGCTCCAAGTCGGCGGGCGGGCCGGTGTACGGGCGGATCGTCAACACCTCCTCGGAGGCGTTCCTCGCGGGGTCGGCCGGGCAGCCCAACTACGCGGCGGCGAAAGGCGGAATCGTCGGGCTCACCACCTCCACGGCCCTCGCGCTCGCCAAGTACGGCGTGACCGCGAACGCGATCTGCCCCCGGGCCCGCACCCGGATGACCGAGGACGTCTTCGCCGGCCTCGAACGCCCCGCGGACGGCCTCGACCCGCTCGCTCCCGAGCATGTCGCCCCGCTCGTCGGCTACTTGGCCTCACCGGCCGCCGCACGGGTCAACGGCCAGCTGCTCGTCGTCCACGGAGGCATGGTGGCGGTCGTCGAACGGCCGCGGGTGGCCGCGAAGTTCGACAGCAAGCAGGACACGTTCACGTACGACGAGTTGGACGCGCTGCTCTCCCCGCACTACGCGGACCGGCCGGACGGAGAGACGTTCGCGGCGGCCGAAGTGCTGGGTCTCAAGCGGGAGTAGGGCAGCTGGGGGAGACGACACACCACGGCCCCGCCTCTTGCGTGAAGAGGCGGGGCCGTGTGTCGTTCAGGCCGCCCACTCGGTCTGTTCGACCGGCTTGCGGTGGCGGCCCTGGGGGGCCGCCTCGCCGTCGTGGACCGCGACCGGACCCCGGTGCCGGCCGTGGCCGGAGGGTTCCTGCACGTCGGGCGTCGGCTGGGTCGTGTTGGCGTCGTTCATCGGAAGTAACTCTCCCCGTCAACATGATCTTTCTTACAGCCGGGCGAGTTTAACCGGCGTCCCATGGGTCCGATCCAGGCGGCCACGCCAACCGGCACGAGTTCGTTACAAGCCGACGGGCGTGCCCGGCGGACCGTGCCCAAGTCGCGGGCCCAGCATCCACATCCGCGGCGTTGTCCTCACTCCCCGATGCCCCGCATCGACTCCCTCATGCGCGCCCCCCCGCTCGCCCGTACCGATCAGGTGCCGTGGCCTTCCTCCGGCCTGATCCGCCGGGCAGACCCCAACGGCGCCTGCTGCAACGGCACCGGACGCGTCGCGCCCGGGGCCGGAGGATCCGGTTCCGACGGCCGGCCCGACCCCGGGGGCACACTCCCCGACATCGCGGGTACGGCCGTACCGTCGCCGTCGACCAGGCCCGGATCCCCCGGACCGCCGTCCCAAGTCGCCGCCCCCGTCTCCCCCGAAGGCGCCGCCACCCGTGCCAGGCCGCACGGCGCCTGGGCCGTGGCGCACGGCAGGTGGAGCACCCCGTCCTCGGTCCAGTGCCCGGAGCCCGTCAACCACCCCTCGGGCGCCGGGAGTTGGTGGACCTGCCGAGTCGCGGGCCGCCACACGCCGACCCAGCTGCCGAGCGGGCCGTCGATCCGCAACGCCACCGCACAGCTCTCCGGCATCAGGACCTGTCCCGGCTGGATCGCGAACGGCGTGACCGTGCAGCCGTCCGCCCGCAGACAGGCCGGGAAGCGCACCGGCAGCGTGCTGCCCAGCACACCCCAGCCCAGGCGTTCCCGCCCCGGCGAGGGCGCGTCCGAGCGGATCAGCAGCAGCCCGCTGTCCGGGTCGGCGAGCAGCAGCCGGTCGTCGCTGTCCGCCGCGATCTGCAGCAGTGGCGAGACCTCGCCGGCCCGCTCCAGGTCCACCACGACCGTCTTGGTCCGCCCGCCGATCTCCCGGTCGAGCGCCAGCATCCGTGCCGTCCCGTCCAGCCACACCCCGCCCGAGCACCGCCCCGGGATCTCCGCGAGGTGCTCGGGCCCGAAGCGACCCCCCGCCACCAGCCACACCGCGCTCGAGTGCCGGCCCACGGCGAGGGCGTACGCCTTCCGGCCGCCCGGCGCGGGCGGCAGCAGCCGCAGCCGGGTGCCCTCGTCGGGGCACTCGACCGCGCCCAGCGGCAGTTCACCGGTGTCAGGGCCGGTCGGGTAGAGCAGGGAGAAGGCGTGCCGTCCGGCCACCAGCCGCCGGATGAGCACCCGCCCGTCACCCATCGGCTGGACCTCGGTGCCGGGTTCCTCCGGCTGGTTGCCGGGCAGCGGCACCGCGTAGGGCTCGGGGCCGTCCAGGGTCCAGCGCTCCGGGAACAGGGAGTCGCCGTCCCGCGCCAGTCGGGCGGCGTAGCAGCCGTCCACCGTGATCGCGCACCCTGCCGGCGGGGTCCAGCCGTCCTCGTCCGCCGCGGTGGGCTCAATCGCACAGGCTGTCATCGCTCGGTCACCTCCGGCGACGAAGGTAGTTTTCGTACGCACGGTCGTGAGACCGACAGACGGTCACTTCACACAAAGGGGTGGCCCAGGAACGATTCGCCTGAGGACCGCGGGGCGACTGTGCTGGCTGGGAGGGTGCTGAAGATCCCGGCCGGGCTCCCGGCGGCCGGCACGTACATCCGCCGCGTTGCCGAAATGCCCTGGTAGCTCCCGCTACGAGGGCACCCCGGCGCCTTGCGGCCGCACGCACCAGCCGCCGCCCGCTGATCCGGCCAAGATCTTCAGCACCCTCCGGGGCGGCCGACGACGGCACCGGTTCAGCCGGGGAGAACGGCCAGGTAGCCTTTGCCCGTGCCCCGTCTGTCTGAAGTCATCACCGCCCTGGAGAACCTGTGGCCCGCCGAGCGGGCCGAGTCCTGGGACGCGGTCGGAACCGTCGTGGGCGACCCCGATCAGGAGGTCGCACGGGTCCTCTTCGCCGTCGACCCCGTCCGCGAGATCGTGGACGAGGCGGTGAAGCTGGGCGCCGATCTGCTGGTCACCCACCATCCCCTCTATCTGCGCGGTACGACGACGGTCGCGGCCTCCACCTTCAAGGGCCGCGTGGTGCACACACTGATCAAGAACGACATCGCGCTGCACGTCGCCCACACCAACGCGGACACGGCGGACCCGGGTGTCTCCGACGCCCTCGCCGGCGCGCTCGACCTGCGGGTCGTCCGTCCGCTGGTGCCGGACCCGACCGACCCGGAGGGCCGCCGGGGCCTGGGCCGGATCTGCGAACTGGACCACCCGCTGACCGTCCGCGAGCTCGCCGCCCGCGCCGCCGAGCGGCTGCCCGCCACCGCGCAGGGCATCCGGGTGGCCGGCGACCCGGAGGCACTGGTGCGCACGGTCGCCGTCAGCGGCGGCTCCGGCGACAGCCTGTTCGACCAGGTCCGCGCGTCCGGAGCCGACGCCTTCCTCACCGCGGACCTGCGCCACCACCCGGCGTCCGAGTTCATCGCGGGCGCCGCCCACAGCCCCCTCGCGCTGCTCGACGCGGCGCACTGGGCCACCGAATGGCCCTGGTGCGAGCTGGCCGCCGCCCAGCTCGACGAGATCTCCGACCGCGAGGGATGGGACCTGAGAGTCCACGTCTCCAGGACGGTCACCGACCCCTGGACCGCCCACGCGGCCTCCGCCGCCCTTCCTACGAGCGCTTCGCGCCCCTCATCTTCTGACCCCCTGGGAGCCCCCAACTGAACGCCGCGCCTGCCGACCAGATCCGACTCCTCGACGTCCAGGACCTCGACGTACGCCTCCAGCAGCTCGCGCACAAGCGCAGGTCGCTGCCCGAGCACGCCGAGATCGAGTCGCTCTCCAAGGACCTCACGCAGCTGCGCGACCTGCTCGTGGCCGCGCAGACCGAGGAGAGCGACACCGCCCGCGAGCAGACCAAGGCCGAGCAGGACGTGGACCAGGTGCGCCAGCGTGCCGTCCGCGACCAGCAGCGTCTGGACTCCGGCGCGGTCACCTCCCCGAAGGACCTGGAGAACCTCCAGCGCGAGATCACCTCCCTCGCCAAGCGGCAGGGCGCTCTTGAGGACGTGGTCCTGGAGGTCATGGAGCGCCGCGAGTCCGTGCAGGAGCGGGCCGCCGAACTGACCGGGCGGGTCTCCTCCGTCGAGTCGAAGATCGACGACGCGACCGCCCGCCGGGACGCGGCCACCGAGTCGCTGGACGGCGACGCCGCCACGGCCACGAAGGAGCGCGAGGTCATCGCGGGCACGATCCCCGCGGACCTGCTCAAGCTCTACGACAAGCTGCGCGACCAGCAGGGCGGCGTCGGCGCGGCCAAGCTGTACCAGCGTTCCTGCCAGGGCTGCCGGCAGGAGCTGGCGATCACGGACATCAACGAGATCCGCGCGGCGGCGCCCGACACAGTGGTGCGCTGCGAGAACTGCCGTCGCATCCTGGTGCGCACGTCCGAGTCCGGCCTGTAGGCGACCGCGGCAGGGCACTTCGGCAAGCGGCAAGCGGCAAGCGACTTCGGCTATCGGTAAGGGGCTGACGGCGTGCGGGAGTTCATCGTCGAGGCCGACGGCGGGTCACGGGGCAACCCGGGGCCCGCGGGCTACGGATCAGTGGTGCTCGACGCGGCGACGGGCGAGACGCTGGCCGAGGCGGCCGAGTTCATCGGGACCGCCACGAACAACGTGGCCGAGTACCGGGGCCTGCTGGCCGGCCTGCGCGCCGCGCACGCCCTGGACCCGACGGCGCGCGTCCACGTCCGTATGGACTCCAAGCTCGTCGTCGAGCAGATGTCGGGCCGCTGGAAGATCAAACACCCCGACATGAAGCACCTGGCGACCGAGGCGGCCGGTGTCTTCCCGTCGTCCCAGGTGACGTACGAGTGGATCCCCCGGGAGCGGAACAAGCACGCGGACCGGCTGGCCAACGAGGCCATGGACGCGGGCAAGCGGGGCGAGCGGTGGTCGGCTTCGGCGTCTACGGCGGAGCCGGACGCGGCGGATGCGGTGGCCCCCCGGGGGGCCACTTGGGCGGCCACCCGGGGGGCGGGGGCTCCCGAGCCATCCGGCCTGGCGGGAGCCGTAGCGGGCCCTGGGCCGTCCGGTCCGCAGGGGGCAGCGGCGGGCTCTGAGCCGGGTCCGCAGGGGGCGGTGGCGGGTGCTGGGCTGTCCGGCCCTCAGGGTGCCGCGGCGGCTCCTGAGCCGTCCGTTCGGTCGGGAGCCGCCGCAGGCGACAAGGCTCGCACCGACGTCCGCGCCGCCCGCGCGGTGGCCGCCCCTGGCTGGGCCCCCGCCGACATGGGGGCGCCCGCGACGTTCGTGCTGCTGAGGCACGGGGAGACCCCGCTGACTCCGCAGAAGCGGTTCTCCGGCAGCGGCGGCAGCGATCCCTCGCTCTCCGACGTGGGGCGGGGACAGGCCGAGCGGGCCGGCGGATCACTGGCCCGGCGCGGCACCATCCAGGAGATCGTCTCCTCGCCCCTGACCCGTACCCGTGAGACCGCCGCGGCCGTCGCCGCCCGCCTCGGACTCGGCGTCACGATCGACGAGGGGCTGCGGGAGACCGACTTCGGTGCCTGGGAAGGGCTCACCTTCGGGGAGGTGCGCGAGCGCTACCCGGACGACCTGAACACCTGGCTGGCCGACCCGGACGCCGAACCGACCGGCGGCGGCGAGAGCTTCGTGGCGACCGCCACCCGGATCGCCGCCACCCGGGACAAGCTGGTCGCGGCCTACGCCGGCCGCACGGTCCTGCTGGTCACCCACGTCACCCCGATCAAGACGCTCGTACGGCTCGCCCTCGGCGCCCCGCCGGAGTCCCTGTTCCGCATGGAGCTGTCGGCGGCCTCCCTGTCGGTGGTGGCTTACTACGCCGACGGCAACGCGAGCGTCCGGCTCCTCAACGACACATCACACCTACGCCCCTGAACGTCCCCGCGTCTACGCCCCCGAACGTCGGCACTCCTACGCCCCCGAGCCGTCCCTGAGCCCCGCCGCGGCCCGCGCCAGCGTCTCGACCCGCGCCCAGTCCCGCGCCTCGATCGCGTCCTGGGGAAGCATCCAAGTGCCGCCCACACAACCGACGTTGGGCAGCGCCAGGTATTCCGGCGCGTTCCCCGGACCGACCCCGCCCGTCGGGCAGAACCGCGCCTGCGGCAACGGCCCGGCCAGCGCCCTCAGATACGCGGTGCCGCCCGCCGCCTCGGCCGGGAAGAACTTCATCTCCCGCACCCCGCGCTCCAGCAGCGTCACCACCTCGGACGTCGTGGACACCCCCGGCAGGAACGGCACCCCCGACTCCCGCATGGCCTCCAGCAGTACGTCCGTCCAGCCCGGGCTGACCAGGAAGCGCGCCCCGGCCGCGACCGACTCCCGCACCTGCGCCGGGGTGATCACCGTGCCGACGCCCACCACGGCGTCCGGCACCTGCGCGGCGATCGCCCGGACCGCGTCGAGGCCGGCGGGCGTCCGCAGGGTCACCTCGATCGCGGGCAGCCCGCCGGCGACCAGCGCCCGGGCGAGCGGTACGGCGTCCGCGGCGTCCTGTAGGACCACCACGGGGACGACGGGAGCGAGGTCCAGGACGGATACGGGCAGGGGCGACGAGGGCACGGAGGCGGACATGGCCTCATCGTGCCCCGGAGCGGCACTGCATGCAATGGTCGTTGCGCACAGTGCAACGCGTTCGATTTCGTTGCGCTCAGTGGACCTCGGTCACCAGCACATCCAGCGCCCAGGCGGTCCCCGCCCTCGCCGGCGGCTCCACCTCGACGACGTAACCCAGGTCCCGCAGCGCCTCCACGAGTTCGGCCGGCCCCTTCGGCACGGCCCCGGCCGACAGCAGACTGCGGACGATCTTCCCCTTGGTCGCCTTGTTGAAGTGGCTGACGACCTTCCGGGTCGGCGCGTGCAGCACCCGTACCGTCGCCGTCCGCCCGGCGACCTCGCCCTTCGGCTTCCACGCCGCCGCGTACGCCGAAGAGCGCAGGTCCAGCACCAGCCCGTCCCCGGCCGCCTCGGGCAGCGCCGCCGCCATCGGCGTACGCCAGTGCCCGCCCAGCGCGCCCAGCCCGGGCAGCCGCACGCCCATCGAGCAGCGGTAGGAGGGGATCCGGTCGGTGACCCGGACCGCGCCCCACAACCCCGAGAAGACCAGCAGGGACCGGCCCGCGCGCCGCTTCGCCGCCGTCTCCAGGGACGCCAGGTCGAGGGCGTCGTACAACACCCCCGTGTAGATCTCCCCGGCCGGCCGCGCGCCCGCCGTCCGCAGCTCCGTGTTCTTCGCGACCTCACCGCGCAGGCCCTCGCTCAGCCCCAGCACCTCGCGCGCCTTGTCCTCGTCGGCGGCGCACAGCTCGACCAGCTCGTCGAGCACCGCCGCACGGGCCTCGGTGAGCCGAGGCAGCGACAGCGACTCCAGCTTGAGCGGGGCGCCACGACCGGAGGACGCCTTGCCTTCGGAGGGCGGCAGCAGGACAAGCACGGATCGTTCTCCTTCGGTTGAGCTCCGGGACAGCGTACGGCGTGCCACCTGGCCGTCCCGGCTCGTGGGGCTGCCCGGCGGATCCGCTCGGAGACGCGGGGCTCGTCCTGCCAGTTGGCCCTCTCGCGTACCTTCCTCGACGTGTACGGCCTCGAGGACGAGCGCCGGCGGGCTTCGGTGGGCGCATCGCCGCCCGGGTCGAGGCCGAGCGCGACATGCACAATCGCGCGGGACGCGTCATCGGCCCGGGGTCGTGGCCGCGTCTTGAGATCGACTGGCTGAGAGACCACGCCGACGCCATCGACCGGGGCTTGGCAGCAACAGCTGACGGAACGAACGCGGCGTGACGACCACATGAACGACCACATGAACGACCGCACAGCAGTGGCGAGGCGGCGTACGAAGCCGTCGGGGCCGGGGAGGCCGTTACGCGTCAGCCGTTCTTCTACCGCGTAGGCGGCGGACGCGGACACCGGCGATCAGAAGGGCGGTACTCAACAGGAGGATCATCCCCGGGACCAGCGCCTTGAGTGCGACACCGCCAGAGGCTTCGGTGTCCACGACCGCGGCCGGGGCCATGCCCTGGCTGTGCGGGAATCTGATCTTCGCGTGGAACGTCTTGACGAGCAGTCCGCTCTTCAGTTCAAGGGTGGCACGCCAAGGGCCGTCGGCCACTTCGTCGGTCACCGGAATCGTCACCGGCTCGGACTGACGGGGTGCCAAGCTCGTTCCCAGCTGTACGGGGTAGGGACCCGCGCTCAGGTTTCCCGAAACAGAGGCCAGCTTCAGGGTGCCGGACAGGTCCAGAGCACGGCCCCCGGTGTTGATGATCTGTGCGCGGACGATCGCGCGCCCGTCCGGGCCTCGTTGAGCAGTCATCGTGCGCGCGGAGAAGTTGGAGGCCGGAGGGTTGTGGCCGCCGACTGAGAGATACATCCGGATGCCGGTGCGGTTCACCAGGGCGACACCACCACCTCGACTGCCACTGACCTGGGCCCAGACCACGCCATATCTCTCGCCCGGTGCGGCGTCCCTGGGCACCGCGATCCTCACGGTGTCGCGGACGGTGCCGTGGGCGGGGACGTCGAGCGTCCGGTGTCTCAGCCTCGTCCAGGACGAAAGCTCGTTCCGCGTCCTGCCGGCCGCACCCACGAACGAGCCGTGGGCGATGCCGGCGGCGGCCGGATACGCGTCGACGTGCAAGGTGTCATCGGTGGTGTTCAGCACTTCGATACGGCGGTGCACGGTCGTGTCCGGCGTCAGATTGTCGATGATGTAGTGCCGTGCTCGTGGATCATCGACCAGGTCGCCCGGGATGTCGACCAGGCGTACGCCGAAGCTTCCTGGGCCCGCGGCCGACGAACGGGCCGGGCCCGCTACCTCGGCCCGAGTCGGAGCAGCGCCGGTGGCCGCGATGACTGCCGCGGCCACCAGAGCCAGAACGGGAACGGAACCGCGCATGGTGGGGACCCCCCCAGGTGATGTCGGTGTGGCGATCAGGCCACGGAGTGGGTGATCGTCGAGCTGTAGGTGCCGGCCAGGGCGCCCGCCGGGATCGTGACGGAAATGGTCGGGTTCCAGACCGCGGTGTTGATTCCCGACACGCCGGTGGCGGTCTGAACGGGGCCCGGCGGATACAGGGGGCTCAGGTCGGAGTTGGTGACGGTGGCGGTGCCGGTGACGGTGGCGGCCGGAGCGGTGTAGCTGCTGGAACCGGGGGCGGAGACCGAGATGGTCTGGGGGCCTGTGAAGTCCACCGCGCTCGCGGTCACGACCCAGCCGGCCGTACCACCCCGGCTGTCCGACACCATGACGTTCCCCAGCTGCTGGCTGACCGTCTGAGGACTATTGCTGGCGGGCACGGTGCCCAGGCTCACAGGCCCGGTCGGCACAGTGATGTCGATGGTGCCTGTGGTGACCGCGAGCGTCACCGGCGTGGTTCCGCTCTGATCGGCTGACGCCGGCGTGGGGCAGGCCACGG
>Ga0307516_10006188_pt1 | contig 14090 bp, 12 predicted proteins | sample 19_EM_MG_FD_203310 | JGI IMG/M metagenome (GOLD analysis project Ga0307516, IMG submission 203310) | Populus trichocarpa ectomycorrhiza microbial communities from riparian zone in the Pacific Northwest, United States - 19_EM | ecosystem: Host-associated > Plants > Roots > Unclassified | place... | reverse complement strand
TGGCTGGGCCAGGCTGTCCAGGCCGGCCGAGCGCAGGAAGGCGTTGATCGCGCCGTACTGCGGGTTGTAGAGCCAGCCCCAGATCGAGGCCACCGAGACCAGCGGCAGGACCGCCGGCGTGTAGAAGATCAGCCGAAGGATCGGCTTGCCGCGGACCTTGCCGTTGAGCGAGACCGCCAGGACGAGCCCGAGAACGACGGGGACGACGACGGTGACCACGGCCCAGACCAGGTTGTTGACGGCGGCCTGGGCGACCACCGGGTCGCTCGCCATGTCCCGGTAGTTCTGCAGCCCGACCACGTTGTAGGTCGCGCTCAGGCCGTCCCAGTCGGTGAAGCTGAACCACAGCGACGACAACGCCGGATAGACCAGGAAGGCGAAGTAGGCCAGCAGGGCGGGCGCGGCGAAGCCCCAGGCGACCAGGCCGCCACCGTGCCTGGTCCTACTCCTGATCATTTCTGCCAGGCCTTGATGACGTCCTGCATCTGCTTGGCCGCCGCTGCCGGCCTGGTCTTGCCCTGAAGCACGTCGCTCTGCACGGCGAAGTACTGGTCTGCCTGCTTCTTGGGGAACGCCTGGTCCTGGATGGTGTAGAACGGTTGCTTGCCGGGGCCCTGCGACCATTCGTAGGACAGCGGCAGCGTGGCCTTGTCCGGCTCGGCGCCGGACACAACCGAGGCGGTCACCTTGAGAGCCTTGACCGTCTCGGGCTCGATCAGGAAGTCAAGCAGGGCGGCCGCCATGTCGGGATTCCCGCTCTTCGCGTTGATCATGTAGCCCTCGACGAAGCCGGAGTGGCGGGCCGGCTCGTGGCCAGTGGGGAACGGGAAGACGCCGAAGTCTTCCGACTTCTTGTTGCCGGCTTGAATGCCTGCCGCTTCGGTCCACGGGCCGGTGATCGTGTAGGCGGTCTTGCCTTGCACGTACCACAGCTCGACGTCGGCGGGGTCGAGGCCGACGGCGCCCTCGGGGATCCACTTCTGGTCCTGCCACTTCTTGAAGGTGGTGAAGGCCGTGACCACCTCGGGCCGATCCCAGCTTTCGGCGCCGGCGAGCAGCTTGTCGTGCAGGTCAGGACCGGACGACACTTCGAGCAGGTATTCGAACAGGCGCATGACGTGCCAGCCGTACTTGCCGGCGGTGCCCAGCGGGGTGATGCCGGAGGCGAGGAGCTTGGCGTTGGCGTCCTCGAGTTCCGCGTACGTCTTCGGCGGTGCGGTGATGCCGGCCTTGGCGAACGCGGCCTTGTTGTACCAGGCGCCGATCCCGAGGGCGACGAAGGGCAAGCCGCCCTTGACGCCGTCGAAGGTCATGCCCGAGACGGCGGCCGCGTTGACCTTCGAGTCCCACCCGTACTTCTGGTAGTAGCCGCTCAGGTCCATGGCCTGCTTGGCCTTGACGAACGGGCCGCCGATCTGGCCACCCCAGATCCGCCACACGTCCGGGCCCTTGCCGCCCAGCAACTCGGTGCGCAACTTGTCGGGGTAGACCGCGGCGCCGGAGCCGGGCAGCGAGTCGACCGTCGTGGTCGTGCCGTTCTGCGTGTCGAACTTCTTGACCTGGTCCCGGAGCAGGCCGATGGTCGTGTTGTCCTCGTAGGTGAACAGCCGCAGCTCCTTGGAGCCCGTACCGGAGCCGCCGGCTGTGCTGTCCGACGAGCCCGCGCCGGTGCAGGCGGAGAGCCCGGCGGCCAGGGCGGCGCCTCCGCTGAGGGTGAGAAATCTGCGGCGGTTGAAGATGTCGTCGGTCATCGTTGCCTCCCAAGGCCGAAGCGACGGATTTTGGCGAACATGTCCTCGAGCAGAAACCGGACGTCGACGGTCTCGACGACCCGGATGGGGTTGCCGGATCCCGGCAGGTAATGGCCCTCGCTACCGAAGCGCGGGGCCGGCACGGTGCGGAACTGGCCGCCGCGCGGGTAGAGCAGCAGGGAGATCGCCGGGGAGTCGCCCAGCGACCGGGACTCGATGGGTTCCGGATGGTATTCGGCGTTCCACTCGACCATCTGTTTGATCAGATAGTCGGCGAGTGCGGAGGTGCCGGCGATCTTCTCCTCGAGCTCGGCGTAGCTGACCGAGACCTGGGAGTACACATTGGACGGCACCTGCCACACCGTGATTCCGGAGCCGAAGACCACGTTGGCGGCCGCGATGTCGTTGCCGAGGTTGAACTCGATCCCGGGGTAGGTTTCGACACCGCCGTACCCGACACCGCCGATCCAGATCACCACGACGTCGCGGTCCACGATTGCCGGGTCGAGCAGGATGGCCGAAGCCATGTCGGTCAGTGGTCCGAGGAACGCGATGTAGAGCCTGTCGTCCGGGGAGGCGAGCTTGCTCTCCTCGATGATCAGTCGCGCGCCGGGGCTGTCCTGCGGTGTGGCCTCGTCGCCGATCGGCTCGGCGGAACCGTCGGCCACCGTGGCCTTGCCCTCCAGGTCCATGAGACGGAGGAGAAGGTCGATCTCCTCGCGCGATTCGGCCATGCTGCGGTCGCTGCGGCGACGGCCGAAGTGGGCGGCGATCAGCCCGCGGACGTCCAGGGTGGGTGAGAGCAGGGCGTGGACGATGGCGAACTGGTCGTCGGCCTCGTTCTTGGCGTCGGTGTTGACGATGACGCGGCGGCGATGGGCTGCTGGTGCCATGGACATTCCTCTGCTCCGATCACACGATGGTGAGAATCACCCGGTCGTAGCGGGTCAGCGGGGGTGCGCCGGTGTCGGTCGCCTGCACGATGATCGAGACGGTCTGGCCCGGTGCGGCGTCCGCGGGCACGGTGACCACGACACCTCCGCCGCTGCGGGCCGTTACGCCCACGGTGCCGGGGTAGGTGCCCTCCTCCCGGTACTGCCACCAACTGGTGGTTACGCGCTGGGGGTCCGAGGTGCGTGCCCGGAGCGTCACGGAGGTGCCAGCACGCGCCTTGACCGTGTCACCGGCGAGGATCCGGACGTCCGGAGCGTGGTTGCCCTGGCGGGTGAGAGTCCACTGGATGCGAGCCGCGAGGTCGTTCTGCGCGGCCGCCGCCCAGCGCAGGGTGGTGTAGTTGGGGACGTCGGCGCCGGCGGCGTCCTTCTCCGAGGGCACCAGCCGCCACAGGTTCGGCGTGGTGCTGACCTGGGTGGCTCGGCCGCCCCAGCCGCCGAGGCGTGGATTCCGCGGCGCCTGGATGCCGGTGTCGAGCAGCGGGTTGAAGGCGACGTTGTCGCCTTCGGAGATGAAGTCGTACTGGCCGAGCGGCTTGCACCAGCCGCCCGGGGCCAGTCGCGGGTCGCCGAAGATGTCGAGCGGGTCGCCGGGCATGGCCTGGCCGTCCAGCCAGGATCGGTACAGCGAGCCGTACGGGCCGATCTGGATGTTCCGCTTGATCCACGCGCCGGTGAAGTAGATCCGGTCCTCGGGCCGGCCGCGCACGTTGCCCTGCCCGCCCCAGTCGCAGTTGTAACCCCAGGTGGCGTAGCCGGCCGACAGCTCCATAACCCGGATCCTCGACCAGTGCGGGGCGATGTAGCCGGCGTACGTATCGTCCTGGAAACCGCTGGCCAGGATGACAGCCTTCGCGGACACCGCGTCCTGGACGCGCTGCCACTGCGGTGTACCGGCGTACCGCTCCTCAATGGACTTGAGGGCGCGGGCGATGGTGCTGGTGCCGCCCCACGCCTGCAGGTAGAGCGGCCGGCGGTCGCGGTCGAGCAGCAGGTCACGGATGAGGTTGGAGCCGGCGGTGTCGGCCGCCATCTCGCCTTCGAAGGCGATGTTGCCGGTCTTGACGAGGGAGAGCAGCCGGGCGGGGCTCGGATAGTCGGGGTCGTGGGAGCGCAGGTTCGGATAGACCTTCGCGTACGCCGGCAGTACCTGGTCCTGAATGGAGCGGGTGCCGGTCCACCGCCAGGACGTCTGCGGTGTGGTGTATTCGCGGTCGGGCCGGAAGAACTCGGTGCCCTTGCCGTCGCCGGCCCAGTGGAACTTGCTGCTGGTGTAGACGATGCCTTGGGTGTCGAGGTCGTTGGTGTAGAGCAGGTAGCGAATGAGCGAGGCGAGGTCGTCCTGCTCCATGTCGGTGGTGACGACGGTTCGCGGTTTGTCGGCGGGCCCGGAGGCCGCGGCCGGGGCGGAGACCATGGTGAACGCGGCCACGACGGTGACGGCGGCGGCCAGTGCGCGGGGGATACGCATGGCCTTTCCTATTCGGGTACGGGGCCGAAGAGGGCGTCCTGGACAAGACGCTGGGCGGCCATGGCGTCCTGGCGTTCCTGGGCGTCGGCGAGCGCTGTGGTGTCGAGCCGGTCGAGGGCGCGGTGGAGGCGTTTGAGGGTGCCGATCGCGGTGCGGGCCGCGTCGACGCTGTCCTCGCGGAACGGGAACTGGTCGAGCTGCCAGACACCGTCCCAGTTGTTCTTGCGCAGGGTGTGGAAGAACTCGAAGATCTCGGTGAGGTGGACGGTGCCGACGACCAGGTCGTCGTCCCAGCCGCGCAGGTTGTCGTTGACGTCCATGCCGTAGAGCCGGCCGTGGTCGATGATCAGTTGGGCGGCGTCGGCGGGTGATTCGCCGCCGTAGAGGCTGTGGCCGAAGTCGAGCAGGATGCCCACGTTGTCCAGGCCGATCTGCTCGATGCCCAGCAGGGTGCGGGCGGCCGAGTCCCAGGTCATCTTGACCCGGGGTTCGCGCGGCTTGTACTCGATGGCGAATTTGAGGTCGGGATGAGCGCCGGCCAGTTCACGCATGCCGTCGACGGCGAGCTTCCACAGGGTGCGGTGGTCGACCTGGAAGGGGTAGTCCCAGCCGTCCTGGCCGGGCCAGATCTTGACGTAGTCGGCGCCGAGTTCGCGCACGATGCCGGCGGCTTCGTGCATCAGGTCGAGTGCGGACTTGCGGACGGCGGGGTCGGGGTTGGTGAACGCGCCCCGGCTGAACTTGCGCAGGTAGATCTCCGGGGTGATGCCGATCGCGGACAGGTTCTGTGCCGCGAGTGCGTCCTTGACCTCGCTGAGGCTGACGCCGGGGGTGAAGGGGTAGTTGAGGTCGACCACGGACAGGTCCTCGACCTGCCCGGCGAGTTCGATCGCGTCGAGGGTGGTGCGGGCGGGGCCGTAGCCGTCGCTCGCGTACCGGTCGACGTAGGTGGCGAAGTGCCACAGGCCGGCGCCGAAGCGCGGGTACTCGGTCATTCGGACCTCCGTGGGTGTGGGTTGGACGGGGTGCGGGCCCGGGCGAGAGCGTCACGCCAGGCGGAGCGCTGGGCCGCGGCGTCGGCGTCGGCACGCGGCAGGAAGGTGTCGTATTCGATCGGCGGGGCGGCGTGGCCCGCGGCCACTCCGGCGAGAAAGGCGGCACCCAGCGCGGAGAGGTTGCTGCTGCGTGCTCTGTTCACGGGTACGCCGACGAGGTCGGCCTGGATCTGCATGAGCAGGTCGTTGCCGCTGGCCCCGCCGTCGGCGAGGAGCCGGTCGGCCGGTCCCATCGCGTCGACCACGTCGGCGACCTGATGGGCGATCGACTCAACGGCGGCGCGGGCCAGGTGGGCGGGCCGGGTGCCGAGGGTGAGGCCGCTGATGACGCCGACGGCGGTGTCGTCCCACCACGGCGCGGCCAGGCCGCCGAAGGCGGGGACCAGGTGCACGCCGTCGCTGGTGGCGTCGGCGGCCAGTTCCGCGATCCGCTCCGCGCTGGTGCCGAGCAGGTCGGCGAGCCAGGCGACGGTGGAGCCGCTGGAGCGGATGTTGCCCTCGACGGCGAGGTTGTCGTTCCAGGCGATGGTGAGGCAGACCCCGTCGTGGTTGACCGCGCCGAGCCGCATCACCGACGAGCCGGTGCCGTAGGTGACTTTGACACCGCCGTCGGCCTGGGCGCCGTGGGCGTACAGGGCGGCGTGCGAATCCCCGAGCACGGCGGTGATCGGCAACCCGGCCAGTACACCGCCCCGCTCGCCGATGCGACCGAGCTTCCCGGATGACGCGGTGATCTCGGGCAGCGCGCTTTCCGGGACACCGAACAGGTCCAGCAGTTCGGGGCTCCAGCGGCCGGCCCGGACGTCGAGCAACTGGGTACGCGAGGCGTTGCCGATCTCGATCTGGTGGCTGCCGGTGAGCGCGTGCAGCAGCCAGGCGTCGACGGTCCCGACCGCGGCGTCCGGGGTGCGGTCCAGTAACCACCGCAGTTTCGCGGCGCTGAACATCGGGTCGAGCGGGAGACCGCTGATCGTGCGTACCCGATCGGCATGGCCGTTCTCCCGCAGGCCGTCGCAGATCGGCTGGGCGCGCTGGTCCTGCCAGCCCAGCACCGGGCCGGCCGGTTGGCCGGTGCGCCGGTCCCAGACGACCGCCGACTCGCGCTGGGTGCTCAGCCCGACCGCGGCGACCGCGGCCGGCGGCACCCCGGCCAGGCAATTCGTCGCGGCGGTGAGCACGCTGTCGAGGATCTCGATGGCGTCCTGTTCGACCCAGCCGGGGCGGGGATAGCGGATCGGCACCGGCGCGGATCCGGTGTTCACGACCGTGCCCGACCCGTCGACCAGCAGGCATTTGGTGGAGCTGGTGCCCTGGTCGACGGCGAGGATGAGGTCGTCAGTCATCGGTGCGGGCCAGTTCGACGGCGGCCGCACGGATGTCCGCGGCGGTCAGGCCGAAGTGTTCCAGCAGGAACGCCGTGTTGCCGGTCGGGGCGAACTCACGGTGCACGCCGAGCATCCGCATCGGCACCGGGGCACGTTCGGCGACGACCACCGCGGCGACCGCGGCGCCGAGTCCGCCGGTGGTGGTGGCCTCCTCGGCCGTGACGATGGCCCGGGTGTCGCGCATCGCCTGCCGGATGGCCTGCTCGTCGAGCGGCGCGATGGTGGACATGTTCAGCACGCGCACGGACACTCCCTCCGCTGCCGCCTCCTTGGCCGCTTGCAGAGCACGGGAGACCATGGTGCCGGCCGCGACCACCGTGACATCCGTGCCGTCGTGCAGGCAGCTCGCCGTACCGAAGGTGAACGATCTTTCACCGGTGACGGCGGGCACCTTGAACCGGCCGACTCGCAGAAAGACCGGGGTGGCCGAGGTGGCGGCCCAGCGGACCGCCGACCGGGTCTCGGCCGGGTCGGCCGGCACCACGATGCCGAGCCCCGCGATGGCCCGCAGCCAGGACAGGTCCTCGATCGAGTGGTGGGTGGGTCCGAGTTCGCCGTACGCCATGCCGGGGCTCATGCCGCACAGCACGACCGGCGCCTGGCTGTACGCCACGTCTGCCTTGATCTGTTCGAGGGCGCGGCCGGTCAGGAACGGGGCGGCGGCGCAGACGAACGGTATGTATCCGCTCAGCGCCAGGCCGGCGCCGACACCGACCATGTCCTGCTCGGCGATGCCCACGTTGATGAGCCGGTCGGGGAATTCGGTGGCGAACCCGACCAGGTTGCTGGAGCCGACCGAGTCGTTGCAGACCGCGACGATCCGCTCGTCCGCGCGGGCCAGGGCGATCAGTTCCTCGGCGAAGGCCATCCGGCAGTCGAAAGTCTGCGATCCGGCGTGCACGGCGGCGCTCATCCGGCCAGCTCGGCGGTGGCGGCGCTGATCTGCTCGGCGTTGGGCACCTTGTGGTGCCACTCCACCCGATCTTCCATGAAGGAGACGCCCTTCCCCTTGATCGTGTTGGCGATGACGCAGGTCGGACGTTCGCCGCGGGGCGCGGTGAAGGCGTCCAGCAGGGCGAGGTGGTCGTGCCCGCCGACCTCGAGCACGTCCCAGCCGAAGGCCCGGAACTTGTCGTCGAGCGGGTCGAGGCCGTTGGTGTCCTCGGTGCGTGCGCCCTGTTGCAGGCGGTTGCGGTCGATGACCGCGGTGAGGTTGGACAGGCGGCGGTTCCCGGCGGTCATCGCGGCCTCCCAGTTGCTTCCCTCTTGCAGTTCGCCGTCGCCGAGCACGACGTACACGTGGCGCGACGACGCGGCGAGCCGGCCGGCGACCGCCATGCCGACCGAGACCGGCAGCCCGTGCCCGAGCGGGCCGGTGTTGGTTTCGACCCCGGGCACCTTGACCCGGTTGGGGTGACCGTTGAGCGCGGAGTGCGGGCCGGCGAAGGTGTCGAGTTCGGCGGCGGGGAAGAAGCCGGCTGCGGCGAGGGTGGCGTAGAGGGCTCCGGCGGTGTGGCCCTTGCTGAGGACGAGCCGGTCCCGGTCCGGCCAGTCGGGTTTCTCCGGGTCCACGCGCAGCACGGCGAAGAACAGGGTGGTGAGGATGTCGAGGACGGACAGGTCACCGCCCACGTGGCCCAGGCCGGCCCGGCCGATCATGTGCAGGTCGGTGGTGCGGGACTGGTTGGCCCGTTCCCACAGCATCTCGCGGCGGCGCTCGGGGCCGGCGTCGGCGAACTGCTGCCGGAACCGGCGCCAGTCGGCGGCGGTACGGGGGTCGGCGGCGAGCATGGGTGTCCTCTCTCGCAGGTGGTGACAGGTCGAAGCGGCAGGCCCGCCCGGATCAGCGGATCAGGAACCCGCGGCGGATCAGGAACCGGCGACGGTGAAGTTCTTGACCGAGCCGGCGTTGTCGGGGTTGACCAGCACGCAGTCGACGGACTGCTTCTCGGGCAGGTCTGTCTTGCCGGTCTTGAGGTAGGCGTCGGCCTGATCGACGGCCATCTCCGCGATCTTGCTCGCGGGTTGCAGCACGGTGGCCTTGATGCCGTCCTTGAGGATCGAGGAGACGACGTCCGGGCTGCCGTCGAAGCCGACGACGATCACGTTCTTCTTGGCGGCCTGCACGGCCGCGTACGCTCCGAGTGCCATCGTGTCGTTGCCGGCGATGATGCCTTTGATGGTGGGGTGCGCCTGCAGGATGGTCTGGGTCTTGCTCAGCGCCTCGGCCTGGTCCCAGTTGGCGCTCTGCTGGGCCACCATCTTCAGGTCCGGGTACTGGTCGAGCACACCGTGGTAGCCCTGCGAACGGACGCCGGCGTTGGTGTCGGTGGCCTTGCCGGTCAACTCGGCGTATTCACCCTTGCTGTCCATCAGCTTGGCGAACTCCTGGCCGCCGAGCCCGGCGCCCTGGGCGTTGTTGGAGACGATCTGGGCGACCGCGACACCGGTCTTGTTGATCTCCCGGTCGATCAGGAAGGTAGGGATCTTGGCGTCCTTGGCCCGCTGGATGGCGGTGACCGAGGCGTCGGCCCCGGCGTTGTCGAGGATGACCGCGGCGGCTCTGCGGGAGATCGCGGTGTCGAAGCCCTGGCTCTGCTTGGTGGGATCGTCGTCGTGGCTGAGCACCAGCGTCTGGTAGCCGAGCTTCTCCGCCTGGGCCTTGGCGGCATCCTGCTCGGCCTTGAAGAAGACGTTGTCCGGCGAGGGGGTGATGATCACGACCAGTTTCGCCGCGGCTGGGGCGCTGGCGTCCGATGACGAGCCCTCGTCGCTGTCACCGCCGCCGCAGCCGGCCAGGGCCAGCACGGATGCGGCACCGACCGCGACAAGACTTCTTCTCCACATGAGGGGATACGTCCTTTCACCGTTGAAGGAGCGAGATGATCAGGCCGTGCGCTTGGTGAGATTCGATTGCAGGCGTTGCTGCGCCTGCTCGGTGATGACGGCGAAGATGATCACGGCGCCCTTCACCACGGACTGCCAGAACGTGGAGACGCCGATCAGGACCAGGCCGTCGCTGAGGAAGCCGATGACGAAGGCGCCCATGACGGTGCCGATGATGGTTCCGCGCCCACCGGAAAGCGCAGTGCCGCCGAGCACGGCCGCGGCGATCGCGTTCAGCTCGTAGGTGGTGGCCGTGTCCGGGTACGCGGCGCCGAGCTCCGAGGTGAGCAGCAGGCCGGCCAGGGCGGCGCACGCGCCGGAGATGACGTACACCGCGATCTTGATCCGGTTGACCCGGATGCCGGCGAGGACCGCGGCCCGTTCGTTGCCGCCGACGGCGTAGATCTGCCGGCCGAACGGTGTCTTGGTGGTGACGACGATCGCGACGGCGGCGACCACGACCATGATCCAGACGGCCACCGGAATGCCGAGCAGGCTGTCGACGCCGATGAACCCGAAGCCTTGATTGCCGCGCTCAGGACTGCCGGCCAGATCGGGGTAGGTGCCGCCGTCGCTGTGCAACTGGGCGGCGCCGCGGGCCACGTACAGCATGCCGAGCGTGGCGATGAACGGCGCCACGCCGAACCGGGTGATCAACAGGCCGTTCACGGCTCCGACCAGCGCCCCGACCACGATGCCGAGCAGGATCACCACGGCGACCGAGAAGAACAGCGTCCCACCCGGCACGCCGAGACCGGTGAACAGCAGACCGCCGGAGACCATGCTGGCCAGGCCGGCGATCGAGCCGACCGACAGGTCGATGCCGCCGGTCAGGATGACGAAGGTGACCCCGATGGCGAGGATCGCGTTGATCGCCACGTGCTTGGTCATCAGAATGATGTTGCTCTGGGTCAGGTACTCCGACGACACCGAGCTGAAGAAGATCACCAGCAGGACGAGGACGACCAGCGTGCGTCCGCGTAGGAGCAGCAGCGCGGTCCTGGCCAGGACCGGGTTACCGGGTGGGTCCGGCTGTGGCGTCGCCGCGCCGGAAGCCGGTGCGGCGACATGTGTGTCGGTCATGAGCCTGCCTCCAGAACGCGGTCGGATGCGGAGGCGGCGACCAGCGCCTCCTCGGTGACGTCCGCCGCGGCGAATTCGGCGGTGATCCGGCCGCGGGCCATCACCAGCACCCGGTCCGCCGTGGCGATCACCTCGGCGAGCTCGGAGGAGATGAACAGCACCCCGAAGCCCTCCGCGGCGAGGTCGGCCATCAGCTCGGCGATCTGCGATTTGGCGCCCACGTCGATGCCCCGGGTGGGTTCGTCGAGCAGCAGCACCACCGGCTCGGTGAGCAGCACCCGGGCGAGCACGACCTTCTGCTGATTGCCGCCGCTGAGGGCGGTGACGGCGGCGGCCAGTCCTGGAATCCTGATCGCGAGTTCGGCTACCTTGCCGGCCGCGGTGCGCTGCTGGGCAGCGCCGGTGAGCAGGCCGCCGTGGGTCAGCCGGGCAAGTGTGGCGAGCAGGATGTTGTCGCGCACCGACATGGTCTGCACCAGTCCGTCCCGCTGCCGGTCCTCGGGCACCAGGGCCAAGCCGGCCTGCATGCGGGCCTGGACCGTGCCCCTCGGCTCGGGCGCTCCACGCACGAGGACCTCGCCGGTGGCGACCCGGCGCATCCCCATCAGGCATTCGAGCAGCTCGGTGCGGCCGGCTCCCATCAGTCCGTAGATGCCGACCACCTCGCCGGCGCGCACGGTGAGCGACACGTCGTCGACCATGACCGCGCCGGGGAGGCTCAGGTGGCGTACCTCGAGGAGGACCGCACCGGTCGGGGAGCTGTTGCGCACGTAGAGCGAGCCGGGCTCGCGGCCGACCATCTGCCGGACGATCCACGCGGTGTCGGTGCGGCTCATCGACTCGTGCGCGACCAGGCCGCCGTCGCGGAACACGGTGACCCAGTCGCCGATGCGGCGGAACTCGTCGAGCTTGTGCGAGATGTAGATGACGGTCACGTTCTGTTCCCGCAGGTCGGCCATCACCTCGAACAACACGTCGACCTCGTGGTTGGACAGCGCCGACGTGGGCTCGTCCATGATCAGGACGCGGACGTCCTCCAGCAGGGCCCGGCCGATCTCGACCAGCTGCTGCTGGCCGATCGGCAAGTCACCCACCAGGGTGGCCGGGCTCAGGCGGTGCTGGCCGAGCCGGGCGAGCACCTCGCGGGTACGGTCGCGTTGGGTGCGCTCGTCGACGAAGCCGCGGCCCCGGCGCAGCTCGCGGCCGGCGAACATGTTCTCGGCGATCGTCAGGTTGGGGAACAGGCTGAGTTCCTGATGGATGATGCCGATGCCGAGCCGCTGAGCGACGCGCGGGCTCGGCAGGTGCACCGCTTCGCCGTCGAACAGGATCTGCCCGGCGGTCGGCTGCTCGGCGCCGGACAGAATCTTCATGAGGGTCGACTTGCCGGCCCCGTTCTCGCCGACCAGCACGTTGACCTTGCCCCGGTAGGCGGTGAACGTGACGTCCTTGAGCGCCCGGACCCCGCCGTAGTTCTTGCTGATGCCTCGCGCGATCAGGACACCGTCCTCGGCCGCGGTCACGACGTCACCGTCAACTCGGTCGGAACCAGGAAGATCGTTCCGGGAGTCAGCGCGGAGAAGGCGCCGAAGAAGTCGATCTTCTTGCCCTTGATGCCGTCGAGGCCGACCTTGCTGATCACGTCCGTCTTGACCTGGTTGTTGATCTGGTTGGCGACCTCGGCGTAGTCGATCTGGTTGGTGAAGTCGCCGAAGGCGATGAATCCGACGGCGTCGCGCACCGCCGTGCCGGCGATGACCGGTCCGGTGGCGATCGTCAGCTTCAGCGGCTCGCCGTCCGGCCGGGTCATTTCGACGGTCATCGGACCGGTGGGTACGGACTTGTCGATATCCGTGACCGTGCCGGATCCCTTGACCATGAAGGCGTACGGGCTGCCGGTGCCGGCCTGGTGCCCGTACTGCCTGCCGGCCGCGGCGGGATCCTTCTCGATCGCCGCGGCGACCGTGGTCACGTCGACCGCCTTGTCGTGCACCGTCGGCACGATCTTCGCAGCCCAGCTATCGGCCACGTAGGAAGCCGGTTCGGCGGCTCCGGACCGCGCGGCTGCACCTTGCCCGGTCTTTTCGTAGACGTAGACCCCAGGCACCCGGCCACAGGCCGCCGTCAGGGCCGCTACGAGGAGAAGTGCCGCCGCCGGACGCATGATCGACATCATCTGAATACCCATTCACCGACGATTGTCCATGCAGCCACTGTGAACGCTCGATGTCGCGCTTGTCAACGGGTGACGTCGGCCCGCACCGGCAGGGCGCGGCATCCTCGGCCGCGCCTACCCGTCCAGGGCTGAATGGATATTCTCCTACCTGCGTGGCATCGCCGAGGTGGCGAACCGGGGACGCACAGGAGGCACTCGTGGTGGACGGTTACCCGGCGGCACGCGCGACCGGACTGGACGAGATCGCCACCGACCAGATCCGGCTGCTCACCAAGGTCGCCCGCATGTACCACGAGCGCGGCATGCGCCAGCCGCAGATCGCCGCGCAGCTGCACATCTCCCAGCCGCGCGTCTCACGGCTGCTCAAACGCGCCGTCGAGCTCGGCATCGTACGAACCACCGTGATCGCCCCGCGCGGCGTCTACGCCGAACTCGAGGAGCAGATCGAGCAGGCCTACGGGCTGACCGAGGTGATCGTCGCCGACACCGACGACCACGCCGACGAGGCTCAGGTCATGCGGGCGCTCGGTGCCGCCACCGCGGTCTACCTCGAGACCACTCTGATGGGCGGCGAGCGCATCGGCGTCTCCTCCTGGAGCTCGACCATCCTGGCCACCGTCGAGGCCATGCACCCGCGCCCGACAAAGGTCGCCGATCAGGTCGTGCAGATGATCGGCGGCGTCGGCAACGTGACCGCGCAGACCCAGGCCACCCGGATCACCGGGCGCCTGGCCGCCTTGACCGGCGCCCAGGCCGTCTACCTGCCGGCGCCCGGCCTGCTCGCCTCCGGCGACATGCGCCAGATGTTCGTCAGCGACCCGAACATCGAACCGGTGCTGCGGGCCTGTGACGACCTGACGATGGCGCTGGTCGGGGTCGGCAGCATCGAGCCCTCGCCGCTGCTGCGCGAAAGCGGCAACGCGGTCGCCGAGAGCGAGTTGCCCGCACTGCGCGAGGCCGGTGCGGTCGGTGACGTGTGCATCCGCTTCTTCGACGAGGCCGGCCAGCACATCGAATCCGAACTCGACGACCGGGTGCTGGGCATCGGAGCCGACACCCTGCGGGCGATCCCGCGCCGGGTCGCGGTGGCCGGCGGCACCCGCAAGAGCACCGCCATCAAAGCGGCGCTGCGTGGCGGCTGGGTCAATGTGCTCATCACCGATCTGCAGGTCGCGCGCAGCCTCATCGTCCCGGCAGCGCAGAGCTAAGCGCCTGATCATTGATCTTGTCCGTAACCCTCGGGTAGCCAGGGTGAGGTCCAGGGCGCGGCGGTGGTCAGGTTCTGTGTCGGGGTGCGGTGGCGGAAGAATGCGTGGGCTTGCTGGATCCG
>Ga0307516_10006187_pt1 | contig 14091 bp, 6 predicted proteins | sample 19_EM_MG_FD_203310 | JGI IMG/M metagenome (GOLD analysis project Ga0307516, IMG submission 203310) | Populus trichocarpa ectomycorrhiza microbial communities from riparian zone in the Pacific Northwest, United States - 19_EM | ecosystem: Host-associated > Plants > Roots > Unclassified | place... | reverse complement strand
ACCGCCTTCCCGACAAGATTGGCAGCAAGGTGCCGGCCATCGTCAACGCCAATATCGGCTATGCGTCGGGTACGACCGATGCGGGGCAGCCATGGTACCAGGATGGCTCGTTCACCTTTCTGTCTGACGGTAAGGTCAACACCGAAGCGTTTCGCGATTTCTCCGTGCGCGCGATGGTGGAGCAGGCGGTCAAGACCAGGCAGTTGGCTACCCTCTACTACGGCAAGGCACCGAAATACGTCTATTACGACGGCCATTCGCAGGGAGGCCGGCAGGGCTTCAAGATCGTTCAGGATTATCCCGAACTCTACGACGGGTACATGATTGCCGCGCCGGCCCTGAGCATTCCGATGTTCGGAACGACGGCCCTGTATGCTCAGCTCGTCATGAAGACTGACCTCGGATTTTCGGCCGCGAACAAGACCGAGGCTGCGGCGTTTGCCGCGAAGGTGGACGCTGCCAACAAGCGCGCCGTTGCCGCCTGCGACAAGGCGGGCCTCGGCTTCTTGCTCAATCCGTTCCAGTGCGACTATGATCCTGCGCGCGATGCCGCCGCCTTGTGCACCGGCGTGGCCGGCAACGGGGTGACCGGCAGCAACGCCGATGCTGCGACCTGCATGAGCCTGAAGGAAGCGATCGCGCTCGACAAGATCTGGTTCGGCGCCACGGCCGATGGCAGCTTCGATGCCGGACAATCGTCCGACAGCCGTGGCGGCAAGTCGCTCGGCACCGGGCAGCTGTGGTGGACCTTCGCCAGGGGCACGGCAATCGGCTCCCTGATCACCAGCGCCACGACGGACAACTTCGCGCTGGCCATGCAGGATGTGCGCTACGCCGCCGACGCCAGCACGACCTCGTCGATCCCGATCGCGAACGGATCCAACAAGGACAGGAACAAGTGGCTGGAGCTCGACTATCGCGCTCTGGCCGATGCCGTGAACAGATACGTTGCCATGCAGCCAAAACTGTTCAGCAATCTCGCCACCGACAATACGGACCTTGCAAAGCTGCGCGACCTTGGCCGCAAGGTGGTCGTGTACAATGGGCTCGCCGACGACGCGATCCCGCCCGCGGGCAGCATCAATTATCACGAGCGCGTGGTTGCGGCGATGGGCGGACATGCCGAGGTGCAGAAGTTCATGCGGATGTACCTGCTCCCGGGTGTGGCCCACAGCTCGCAGGGCCGCGCCTACACGGTCGGCGGCCGCAACGACGCCGTGCCGCTGCCGAAACTCCCCGGCAACGCCAACCAGACACCGACGCGCGAACAGGACCAGCTGTCCACCGCGCTGGTCGATTGGGTGGAGAAGGGCACGGCTCCCGGGGACATCATGCTGACGTCGCGCGACAACAGCGTCAGTTACCCCGTCTGTGTCTACCCACAAATGACGACCTGGAACGGCAGCGGACCGGCGACACAGGCCAGCAGCTACAGCTGCAAATAGGCCAGACCCCGGCCAGAACAGCCGCGTCGGCAAAAGCGCCGACGCGGGAATGGCGTGATTGAGCTGCTGCCGACTTAGACTAGCTGGCGCGCCGTCAACCTAGTCCCACCCTGCATTCGAACGGGGCTGCGGTACCCGACCGTCCGAATGACGTTGGGTCGCATTGTAGAACCGCTCGATGTAGTCGAACACATCAGGTCAGGCCCCGTTCCTTGTGCGATAGGCCGCGCCCGCTGTGCGCTGGTCTTGAGCGATGCGAAGAAGCTTTCCATCGCCGTTCCGCTCAGACGTTGCCTGATCGGCACACGCTGCAGACGATGCCACTGTCGACATCAGACGCTGGAACTCGCTCGTACCGACGAGGTGATTGAACAAGCGAGAAATGTTCGCCCTTGTGAAGGTTTGCGGACGCGGGCCCCATGATGGTGGCGCGGCGCACACCCGGGGGGCCGGCGTACGCAAACCTCCAAGGGAGGAGACCGCGGGAGATGTGGCGAGGCCGCGCGTCAGACGCTATGGGGATTTCGTCGCTGGCGGTCTGTGTCGGATGTTGGTTGAACGCGGTTTGCGGACACGATCGAGGAGGTTGGCGTCCTTGATCGGACGATCACGATGGGATCACGCGCCGCTTTCCGCGGTCGCTAGACAAGGAGTCTTCAATTTGAAGACTGCCTCTTCTGAGAGAAAGCATGATCGGCCGATGACTCAAGGCTACCTGCTCCGGCATCTCCGCGCGTGATCGGTATTGAGAACTGAAAGATAGCGCCGCGTGGCTTTGATTTTGCTGCCCATAAGCGGCCGCCATGCGCTTGGATTATTGACCGGCATATCGAGAGTCCCATGCCAAGACCACTGGACTTGCTCGTGTAGAAGGCGTCAAAGACGCGCTCAGAATCCGCGGGCTTGAGCCCGGGGCCCGAATCCTGAACCGCAACGATCACGGCCCCCGTGTCGCCCCCTCCGGTGCTGATGACCAATTCCCTTGGCCCTTCGCCGGCGCCGCTCATTGCCTCAATGGCATTCACGACCAGGTTGAGTATCACCTGCTGCAGCTGAACCCTATCTCCTTTGATCAGCGGCAAGCCTCCCGCAAGCTTGGTTTGGAGTAAGACGCCGTTCTTGGTCGCTTCACTACGGGTCAAATCGCCGATTTCGCGCACGGCCTCGTTGATGTCGAAAATCTCAGTGTGTGGAGCCGATTTCTTGATGAGGTTACGAATCCCGGCGATGATGTTGCCAGCACGACCGGTATCGCTGACAATTTGCTCAAGTGACTGGCGAGTATTTTCAAGATCGGGAGGATCCTTAGCAAGCCAGCGGAGCGCCGCACTGGCGTTGGCGTCGACAGCAGTGATGGGCTGGCTGATCTCGTGTGCAATCGACGCTGTGAACTGGCCCATCGTGGCGACGCGGTTCGCGTGCGCCAACTCCGTTTGCATCTCGCGGAACAACTCTTCGGCGCGCTTGCGCTCGGTCAGATCGAGCACGAAAGCCACCCCCTCGTCGCCGCCTTCTTCAAAGATCACCCCGCCGGCCAGCACGGGCACCCGGCTGCCGTCTTTTCTGAGATACTCCTTCTCATACGGCTGCACGCTCCCGGTCTGCTCGAGCTCGGGTGTCCATTCGTGATCGTGGCGGATGAGCCATTCCGGCGGTGTCAGGACCCTCCAAGAAAGTCCACCAGAAACGAGATCCTCTCGCTCGTATCCGACAATTCGGAGGAACGCGTCATTGGCCTCGATGATCCGACCTTCCAGCTTCCAAATGAAGATCCCGATGATGTTGGCGTCGACCAGGCGCCGGATCCGTCCCTCGCGTTCCGCCAATTCGCGGTAAAGATGACTATTCTCCAGCGAGATTGCCGCCTGGGAGGCGAGCAGCTTAAGCAGCGATGCTCGAGCCGGCGAGAATGCGCCCGGCGTCAGACTGTTTTCGAGATACAGGACTCCAATCAGCTTTGCCTGTCGAACCAGCGGCAAGCAGAAGACCGAGCGGCATTGTTTACGACTGAGATAATCATCCGATGAAAATTCATTGTGCACCAAGGCGTCGCTGAGCACCACGCTTTCTCGTGTTCGCAGCACATACTGCAACATCGTCAGCGGGAGCTCTGATCCCGTAGCAGCCGTTCCGATAAGGCAGACCTCGAGGCCATCGCGACGAGTCTTGGCCTCCGCTTCGATCCGGACGTCGGCGCCCTTGCAGAGTATCAAAAGGCCGCGATCGGCGCCCGCATGCTCGATCGCGATGGCCATGAGCTGTTCGATCAGCTTCTCGAAAACGATCTCACTCGAGAGGGCCTGCGACAGCTTGATCACAGTGGCGAGGTCCAGGTATTCGAGCGGCGCACCGATCGTACCGCCCCCGGCGGGCAATGGACCTCCTTCCCCAAGAAACGGATACAACTCATCGAGCTGCTTCACCTTGCCGAGCGCGCCCCAGCGGAGATAGCAGTAGCGAGCGTTCCGAAAAAAGGTCTGGGCGATCGTTTCGAAGCCGCGGTACGAATAGAACCGTCCCGCAAGTTCATTGCCGAGGCCCTCGTCCTGGATGAAGCCGTGCTCACGTGAAAGCTGAATGGCTTCCTCGTAGAGCCGCTCGGCATCCAACTCTCGGTGCTCGAGGCGGGCGACTTCGGCGGCAACCAAGGCATGCCTCTCTCGGAAGATCGCGGTGCAATTGTCAGCCCATTCACGCAGTTGCATCAGATGCGCCCTCAGCGCCGCCAACGAGGGACCATGCCGCGCCGCCTCAGCCGGGCTGCAAACGGCCGCAATCGCCAGCGCGCTGTAGAAATAAAATTCAGCAACGTGGATCTGGGCATCGGAGGACCATAGCAATGCTCGGGCACTGTCGGCCGCCGCGACCGCCACCTCATAGTCACGTGACATGAATCGGGCCTGGAGCTTGAGCACCCAATACCAGCAGACCATTGTCGCCATTCGATCCGAGGTCAACTGTGCCTCGAATGTCGCTTCATCAAATTCAGCCTCGCTGAACGTCGAAAAATGAGCGGTCCGCCCGCGCATATTCTGGATGAAGCGCTGCTGGCTGACGATGATATCCGCAGCGTCGCGAAAATTGACCTTACGGGCGAAGGCAAGCGCCGCTTCCGCCTCTTGCCATACCTCATCGAGGTGGTCCCCGCGGACGAGAAGGGCCTCTACTCTATAATTGTGACTGTAGCAGGCGAAGGTGTAGTCACCTGTGTCGAGTGCCGCTTGAAGTGCCGCAGCAGTGAGATCGGCTGCCGTCGTAACGTTCTGCGTCCAGAAGGCGAGTAGGCTTTTTGCGAGATGGACCTTAGCGTTATGCGCGAGGAACCCATGTTTCTGAACCAGCCGCACAGCCAGTTCGCCGAAGCGGTATCCTTCACCGTAGCGATGGAATACGGAGCCGAGGAGGACGCCGAACCAAGCGAAGCCGAATGTCGTGGCCGATGTCGTTCCGAATTTCAGGCTTAGATTGACCAGATAGCAGGTGTTGAGCCGCACCAGATTGAGATCGGTGACGTGTGCCGGTGCCGAGAGATCAGAGAGGACCGCCACCGCCGCGAGCATATCCACATTGCTCATAAGCGGCAGGTCGATCAAGCTCTCGATAGAGCGTCCGCCCAGATTACGCCAAACCTCTTCGTATGCCGTCTTGACTTGCTCATCGCTCGGATGCGCCGGCATCTCGATCCCGAACAGCCGAAGGCATATCAGCGCACTCTCAACGGCGCGCTGGTACTCTGATCTCATGACATGGAGAACAATCTGCAAGCGATAGACGGCCGCTCGATCCGTTTTCGACGCGACCCGGTCCAGCAGCCCCGCGATCAGTTGCTCAGCGATTTCGGGATTGCCGCTCAGGAACTCGCACTCGGCTCGTTCGAGGTGGAGGCCGAACGCGAGTTCGTAGTCTTGCTCCCAACCATCGGCCCCGAGCAGCGCGATTCCGGCCGCCAGATAGAGGCGGGCCGAGACGTAGGCTGTCGATGACTTGGCGCGTCTTCCAGCCCGCAGATTGAGCGCCGCGACGCGCAGCCGCTCGTCAACATCGGTGAAGAGATGCGCGTTACCGGCAAACTCTGCTGTCCGCTGGTCCTGCCCGCCGCCGGAAACGATTGAGACGCCGTGATTTAGCTGGTTGACTATGTCGAACAGTTGCTCGGCGATCTCATCCTGTGTCATGTGAGCGAGGAGCATCCGGCCGATCCCTACGTGGGCCGCCGCACGCCGGTCCTCATCGATCAACGAGTAGGCAGCCTCTTGAATTCGGTCATGCAAGAATTTGTATGAACCGTCCACGCGCATGATCAGGTCAGCCCGAGTCGCATCCAATAGAGCCTCGTCAAGTGCTTCGCGCGGGCCACCATGGGCGATCTGCAAGGTTCTTGTCTGGGCCAGGCTGCCCATGCAGGCAAGCAGCATAAGCAGTTCCTGGGTACTGGCAGGCAATCGCTTCAACTTGGCAACCATCAGGTCGACTACATTGTCGGTGTGCGGCTTGGCGCGGACGCGCTCCACATTCCAGTGCCAAGTGGCCCCGCCCGCGTCGTGCTGAATGAGCTTCTCGTCAGCCAGGACCGTCAGGAATTGAATGACAAAGAACGGATTACCGAGCGTCCTGCTGTAGGTGAGTTGTGCCAGCGCCTCAGCTTCGGCCGGCTCGCAGCGAAGCGTATCCGCCACCAGCTTTCGCAAATCTTCTTGAGTGAGAGGAGCAATCGGAATTTCATTTATGGTAACGCCGGCAATGCGGATGGCTTCGAGCTTCCACATCAGCGGATGAGCACGATCGACTTCGTTGCTGCGGTACGCACCGATCAACAGCAAACTCTGCATGTCACTCTGCGTCAGCAGATCTTCGAGCACGTCGAGCGTTGCTGGGTCGACCCATTGCAGATCGTCGAAAAACAGGACGAGAGGATGTTCCGGGCGCGCGAATGCATTGATGAACCGGCGAAGCACGACCTGAAACCGTTGCCGGGCTTCCTGTGGCGAAAGATCGGTAATCTTTGGCTGCTCTCCGATGATGAGTTTCAATTCCGGGACGAGGTCTACCATGATCTGCCCATTCGGGCCCAGCGCCTCGCCAAAGGCGTCTCGCCAAACACGCAGTTCGGTCTCGGTTCTGCCCAACAGCGGACGGATCAGATTTTGAAAGGCCTTCGCCAACGTTGAGTAAGGGATATCGCGCTCATACTGATCGAACTTGCCAGCTGCAAACAGCCCTCGCGACGGCGCGAGCACTTTTTGCAGCTCATTCACAACAGCGGATTTGCCAATTCCGGAATAACCCGACACGAGCACCAGCTCCGCCCGGCCGCCCTCGACGATCCGATCAAAGGCGGCAATCAGCGCCGAGACCTCCTTCGCCCGGCCATACAGCTTCTCAGGAATCACCAGCCTATCCGGCATGTCCTGTTCGCCAAGCTGGAAATTGTCGATGCGGCCTCGCGCTCGCCATTCCGCAAGGCAACGCCGAAGGTCGCTCTCAACGCCGGCCGCGGTCTGGTAACGTTCCTCAGCATTCTTGGCCAGAAGTTTCACAACAATTGCTGAGACAGGCAGAGGGATATTGTTGAGCCGCTCGCTGGGAGGGATCGGCTCCTTCGCAATATGGCAGTGGACCCACTCCATCGGGTCGGCAGCCGAAAACGGAAGGGAGCCGACCAACATTCGATAGAACGTAACGCCGAGAGCATAGAGATCGCTTCGGGAGTCGATCGAGCGATTCATTCGTCCCGTCTGCTCGGGCGCCATGTATGCCAAGGTCCCGGCTATGATCTCTGGCGGTGTTGACGATTGACGCTCACGGAGCAGGCGAGAGGCCATGCCGAATCCGAAGAGCCGTACTTGCCCGGTCGCTTCGTCCACGAGGATGTTGGCTGGATTGATGTCCTTGTGAACAAGGCCCCGTTCGTGCACTTTGCCAAGAGTGGTGGCCATGCTGATGGCAAGGGGAAGGAACCTCTCGATTTCCATTGGCGCGCCGAGAAGTTCTTCGAGCGGACGACCTCCGGGATCTTCGAGCACCAGCATGATGTGACCATGCTGGCGCACGAGCTTTAACGGCCGCGCCGCCCACGCGCTGCTCAACTGATCCTTCAAAGCGTATTCGTGCGCGAACCTTTCGAGGACCAGGGGGGGCGGATGCTCGGAGCGAGGAAGCACGGCCAGCACGGCCGGCTCGTCAGCGCGATTCGGTTGATTTCTGCAAAAGACACGTTCGCCGTCCTCCCAGGCAACGCGGAAGTCGAAATCCAACATCGCGCCGAACCAGGATGACGAGCTCAACGGACTGCTCCAATTGGCCCCGATCCTTCAGCAAGCATTTTCGGCACCTCACATCTTGCTGTTGCTCTTTCTTAACACGCAGGACAAGGCTCACCAATTGATCCGCAACACAAGCCTCACCAAATCTGCAATCGATTTCAGCGGAACGGAGAACGGCGTCTCAACAACATCTCGCAAAATGAAATAGCGTCGGCTGGCTTTGTCCATGCGTGCTCGGTTGATCGGTCCGGAGGTGCACATGAATACCGGCACGCGAGCGCCTTTTGCGCCCACCAGAAAAATTCGGGGTGTGCATCACCTGATGCACCATGGTAAGAGTCTTCGCTTGGTGCTGCAAGGCGGAAACCGCAATGGAATCCGATATCAAGCTCGCCTTCGACATCCTGGCCTTCACCTCGGTGATGGTGCTCATCGTGCTTGGTCTCGGCGTGATTGCCAGCATGATGGGCATTTTCAACTTCGCTCATGGCGAGTTCGTTCTCCTCGGTGCCTACACGCTCTACCTCTTTCACGAGCGCGCGCTCCCCCTGTGGTTGGGGATTGTGGCGGCACCGTTAGTGCTTGCGTTCGTCGGCCTAGTCCTCGAGCGCACCGTGATGCGTCGATTCTATGCCAACCCGATCATGGCGATGCTGGGCACCTTCGCGATCGGGCTGGTCATCCGCGAGATCATTCGCGGGCTCCTCGGTGGCCACTACAAAGCGATTCCCGAGCCGGTCTCCGGCGTGCTCTCGGTCGCCGGCCTCGATTTCTCGATATGGCGCACCGTCATCATATGCACCACGATCGTTGTCATGCTGGCGAGTTGGATCTTCCTTTCCCGCACCTCGATGGGCTTGCGCATCCGCGGCGCCCTCGAGAATCCGACGCTGGCGAGGGCTTGCGGCATCTCCACGGCGCGGCTTTATGCTCTCACTTTCGCATTTGGCTCAGCGCTGGCCGGCCTCGCTGGCGCCTTGATCGTACCGCTCTACGGGCTCTCCGCGGATATCGGTATTCGCTTTCTCGTACAGGCATTCCTGTCTGTCATGCTGGGCGGCGTAGGCAGCTTCGAAGGTCCCGTGCTCGGGGCCTCGATTGTCGGCGGTATGGCAGCCGGACTGCCCTGGGTGGTGTCTCCGGTCTTGGCCGACCCGCTGGTTTTCATCATAGCGCTCGCCATCGTGAAGTTCAGGCCGCAGGGCCTGCTAGCCAAGGGGAGACTTTAGCCATGTCCAAGCAGTCTTCACGCGTGCAACACTCACAGGCCATCGACCGCCGTGAGCTGCTTCGGGGCAGCGCAGCGCTTACCGCGGCCGGGTGGATCGGTGGGCTTGCCGGCGGCCTTCTCCTCCGCCCCAGATGGGCCCACGCCGATGGACCGATCAAAATGGGAATTGCAACCGATATCACGGGGCCGATAGCGCCTGGCGGCAACGCCAACTGGCAAGTGGCGCAGTACGCGGTCGAACAGATCAACCTTGGCGGCGGGATTCTCGGGCGCCCGATCGAGCTTTACCTCGAAGATACCGCCTCCGATCCAAAGGTCGCTGTCGGCAATGTCCGTAAGCTCATTCAGGAGTACAAGGTTGACGTCGTACTCGGCGGCATCACAAGCGCAATGCGCCAGGCGATCAAGGACCCGATCGTCAACCGCGGTCGCACCCTCTATATTTACCCGCAGCTCTATGAAGGGCAGGAATGCACCAAATACCTGTTCTGCACCGGCCCAACCCCCGCGCAGCAATGCGATGAGCTGATCCCTTATCTCATCAACAAGCTCGGCAGGAAGCGGTTCGCGATGCCATCGGCCAACTATGTCTGGCCGCAGCTGCTGAACAAATATGCCCGGAAGGTCATCGAGGCAAACGGCGGAGAGGTGGTGTTCGAGGAGTACTATCCCCTCGATCAGCTGGAGTATTCCGCGACAATCGGGAAGATCAGCGACGGCAGGGTCGACTGCGTGTTTAACACCATCATACCGCCTGGCTTGCAGCCGTTCTTCAAGCAGCTCTACGAGTCCGGCTTCCAGAAGAACGGCGGGATCCTGACCTGCGTCTATTTCGATGAGAACCTGCTCAACTACGTGCCGGCCCAGGAGATGGAAGGCCTCTACACCTGCCTTGATTACTTCCAGGCGCTTGACGACCCTTTCGACAAGGAGTTGCAGGCCGGATATGTGAAGAAATTCCCCAATACCAGTTTCCCTTTCACTGCTGGCAGCGCCGCCACAGGCATGTATCGCGGCGTGGAATTCTACGAGGCAGCGGTGAAGGCAACCGGCGGCAAGCTCGCTCGCGAGGAGGTGGCAGCCGCAATGGATACCGGCAAGCTCGAGAACGGGCCCGGCGGGCCAGCCGAGATGGTCCCGGCCAAGATGCATTGCAAGATGAACATGTACGTGGCGGTCTGCCGGCTCGAGGGCGACAAGACCAGGTACCAAGTGATCAGCAAAGCCGCTATGGTCGACCCGAAGGAATGCTAGGCGTGCATCATTCAAGCCCGAGACGTGAGGGCCGCGCTTCGGCAACTGCGCAACGCGGTAACTCGACCCCCAGGAGGCAAGGGCCTCGTGTCCGCACAGCAAAGCGTCGCATGCGATAGATCATCGTCGAAACGGGGCGGTGTGCGTCGGCCGCTCCGTATGCTGCCTCTCATTGAACTCGCCGTTCTCGTGATCATGGTGGCGGCGCCTGTTGCGCTGAACGAGCGTCCACAATTGATCACGCTCATCACCAACATCGCCATCCTCTCGTTGCTAGCGATCAGCTTCGATCTGTGCTGGGGCTTCTCCGGGATCATGACCTTCGGCCAGGCGCTGTTCTTCGGCGTGCCGGGCTATGTGATCGCGCTCGTCGGCCGCGATCTCGGGCTGAGCCAGTTCTGGCTCACGCTGCCGCTTGCCATGATCACCGGGCTGCTGCTCGCCTTTGTCGTCGCTCTATTCCTGCTCCTCGGGCGTCGCCCGACTCCAATCTTCATCGCGCTCGGCACACTCACCGGCTCGTATGCGGCCGAGCGTCTCGTCTCAGGGTGGCAGTATGTCGGCGCCGGCAACGGCCTTTCCGCAATCAAGCTGCTGCAAATGGGGTCCTATGAGTTCGTAGAAGGCACGGCATTCTATTCGCTCGCCTGCGTCATCCTGCTCGCGACTTATCTGGCTGCCCGCGCCCTGGTGCGCTCACAGCTCGGCCTTGTGCTCGCCGGCATGCGCCAGAACGAGGAGCGGCTCGATTTCCTCGGCTACCGCGTTCAGGTCTTCAAGGTGCTGGTGTTCTCCTTCGCCGGCATGATCTCCGGGATCGCCGGTGCGCTCTATAGCTACCATCAGGGCTTCATTGGTCCGGGCAACATGGGTCCTGGCCTCTCGACACAAGCGGTGATCTATTGCCTGCTCGGGGGCTCTGGTACCCTGATCGGGCCCGTGGTCGGCACGGCGGTGATCGAAATCCTGACGTACGAGCTGGCCGACATCGACAGCATCAGGCAGTTCTGGCCCGTCTTTCTCGGCCTCGTTCTGCTCAGCATCATTCTTTTCCAGCCGAGCGGCATTCTCGGCATTGCGGTGAGCACCCGCGAGCGGATCGGCTCTTACGGATTACGCCGCAAAAGCGCACGGCAGCAGGGTTGAATCGCATGGCCCTCCTGGAGGTCACGGCACTCACGAAGATGTTCGGTCAGCTCCGCGCTCTCGACGGGATCGATATTGCGGTGCGCGCCGGCACCTTCCACGGCCTTATCGGGCCTAACGGCTCGGGCAAGAGCACGCTGCTCAAAGCGATCGCTGGCGCTCATGCCCCGACCAGCGGCACCATCCGTTTCGATGGCACGGACTTCACTCCGGCACCGCCGTTCGAACGTGCGCGCGCCGGATTGAGTCTCAAATTTCAGATCACCTCGGTATTCCCCGAACTATCGACCTATGACAATGTGCTGCTCGCCGTTCAATCGCGAGAAGGCCTACCGTCGCTGCTGAGCTCGCGCACGCGTCGCACCCTCGACAGCGAGGTGATGGCGGCGCTCGATCGCTTCCGCCTCGCCGATAGAGCCGACGATCTCGCGGGCGAACTCAGCCACGGTCAGCAACAATGGCTGGAGATCATCCTGGCGTTGACGAGTCGGCCCAAGCTGCTCCTGCTCGACGAGCCGACCGGAGGGATGAGCCCGGAAGAGCGCCGCGTCACCGGCGAGCTGTTGCGTCCGATCAAGTCGGACTGCACGCTGGTCATCGTCGAACACGACATCGACTTCATCAAGAACCTGTGCGATTATTTGACGGTGCTCTACCAGGGCCGCGTGCTGGACGAGGGTAGCGTCGGCCAGATCGAGCGTTCGACCAAGGTCCAGGAGGTCTACACCAGCCGTGTCTGACGGACCAAGGCTGCTCGATGTGCAGCATCTCAACGCCGGCTATGGCCGCAGCCAGGTCCTCTTCGACCTGACCATGCTGGCGCCGTCGCTCGGTGCGGTGGCCATTCTCGGCCGCAACGGTGCGGGCAAGAGCACGTTGCTCAAAACGATCGCCGGCGAGATCCGCCCGATGAGCGGCATCATCCGGTTCGACCAGCGGTACGCCGCGGAAGAGGCAAGCGAGCGCCGCGTGCAACGGGGTCTTGGCTACGTACCGCAGGAGAACGCTACTTTCGGCCGCATGACGGTGCGCGAAAACCTGCTGCTCGGCGCAATCAACCAGAGGGACAAGTCGGGGATCGATCGGGTGCTTGCGATCTTTCCCAAGCTCGCCCAGCGGCTCGGCCAAACGGCGGCCACCCTGTCGGGGGGCGAGCGGAAAATGCTCGCGATCGGGCGCGCGCTGGTCGGGCGGCCGAAACTGCTCATGCTGGACGAGCCCACCGAAGGGGTGTGGGTCGGCGTGATCGACGAAATCGCCGAGCAGCTGGCAGAGCTTGCCAAATCCATCAGCGTCATTCTGGTTGAGCAGCATATCGAGCTCGCGCTGTCCGTTGCCGAATATGCCTATGTCATGGATCGCGGTTCGATCGCACTCGAAGGCTCGTCGGGGCGCGTCCGTGCTGATGAAAATCTGCTGCGCTATCTCTCGCCGTGAGGCGAAGGCGGCGCCGCCGTCGGTATTCCGACGTCGCAAACAGGGAGAAGATCCCATGGCGGTTCAAGTCCCAACACCTGACCAACTCCGTGCCGTCGCCGACGAGATGGGCTTGTCCCTGACGAGCGATGATGTCGCGTCCTTCGTCAATCTCATGCGTCCCAGTGTCGCCGCCTACAACGTGGTCGACGCGATGCCCGATAACTTACCCGTCGTGAAATATCCGCGGACGCCCGGCTATCGTCCGCCCGGCGAGGAGAACAAGCACAACGCCTGGTACGTCAAGACGGTGGTCAAAGGGGCATCAAGCGGAAAGCTGCACGGCAAGACCGTGGTGCTCAAGGACAACATCATGCTCGCCGGCGTGCCGATGATGAACGGCGCCTCCACCCTCGAAGGTTACGTTCCTAATATTGATGCCACGGTGGTGCAACGGATCCTCGATGCCGGCGGGACGATCGTTGGCAAGGCGCATTGCGAGTACTTTTGTCTCTCGGGCGGCAGCCACACCTGCGCGGCCGGACCGGTGCACAATCCTCACAAGATGGGCTACTCGGCCGGGGGCTCGTCATCGGGCAGCGCAGTACTGGTCGCGCTCGGCGAGGTCGATATGGCGCTCGGCGGTGACCAGGGCGGATCGATCCGCATGCCGTCATCGTTCTGCGGGACCTATGGCATGAAGCCGACGCACGGCCTCGTTCCGTATACGGGGATCATGCCGATCGAAATCTATGTGGACCACACCGGCCCGATCACCTCAACTGTCGCCGACAACGCACTGCTCCTGGAAGTACTCGCCGGCCCGGATGGCTATGATCCGCGGCAATACAACGTGGAGGTTCACCCGTACACCACGGCTGCCGACGGAGGCGTCAAGGGCATGAAGATCGCGGTGCTCAAGGAGGGATTCGCGCAGCCGAACGCAGAGGCGGTCGTCAACGAGAAAGTCCGCACTGCGATCGACCGTCTGGAGGGGTTGGGTGTCGAGATCCGCGAGGTCTCGATCCCGATGCATTTGATGGCAGGCGCCATCTGGATGCCGATCGGGGTCGAAGGTCTTACCCAGACCATGATGTGGGGCGACGGCTACGGAGTGAGCCGGCCCGATCTCTATGTGACGAGCCTGATGGATTTCCACCGCGGCTGGCGGGCGCGCGCAAACGAACTCTCCGAGACGACCAAGCTCTTCACCATGTTTGGCACGTATATCCGTAAATACTATGGCAGCCGCTATTACGGTAAAGCGATGAACATCTGTCGCCGGCTGACCGCGGCCTACGATGCGGTGTTCGCCGAATGCGACCTGCTGGCCATG
>Ga0307516_10006185_pt1 | contig 14092 bp, 8 predicted proteins | sample 19_EM_MG_FD_203310 | JGI IMG/M metagenome (GOLD analysis project Ga0307516, IMG submission 203310) | Populus trichocarpa ectomycorrhiza microbial communities from riparian zone in the Pacific Northwest, United States - 19_EM | ecosystem: Host-associated > Plants > Roots > Unclassified | place... | reverse complement strand
CCGCAGGGCATCCCCGCCGAGATCGATGTCAACGAATACAGTTCGGTCGTTGCCGTGCTCGAGGAAGCCTGCAATCGATTCCGCCAGCGGCCCGCGTTCCATAGCATGGGCAAGACGATTTCCTATGATGAAGTCGATCGCCTGAGTGCCGCGTTCGCGTCCTACCTGCTGAATGTCCTCAAGTTGAAGAAAGGCGATCGCGTCGCCCTGATGTTGCCCAATGTGCTGCAGTACCCGATCGCGATCTTCGGCACGCTGCGCGCCGGGCTCACGGTGGTCAACACCAACCCCATGTACACCGCGCGCGAACTGAAGCACCAGCTCAATGACTCGGGTGCCGTGGCCATCGTGGTCCTCGACAATTTCGCCAGCACCGTGGCCGACGTGCTGAAGGACACCGCGATCCGCCATGTGCTGACCACCGGCGTGGGCGATCTGCTCCGCTTTCCGAAGGCGGCCATCGTCAATTTCGTGGCGCGTTACGTCAAGAAGATGGTGCCGGAATACCACATCGGCGGTGCCAGGCGGTTCGCCGATGCGCTCGCGGCCGGCGCGCGCGCGCCACTGTCCAAGGTCGAGATCGGGCACGAGGACATCGCGTTCCTGCAGTACACCGGCGGGACCACCGGCGTCGCCAAGGGCGCCATCCTCACCCACCGCAATCTGGTGGCCAACATGATGCAGTCGGGCCTGTGGATCGGACGCAATTCCAAGCCCGGTGAAGAGGTCATCATCACGGCCCTGCCGCTTTATCATATCTTCGCATTGACGGCGAACGGGCTGGTCTTCATGCGCCTGGGCGGGCTCAATGTACTGATCGCCAATCCACGCGACATGAAGGGTTTCGTCGAAGAGTTGCGCAAGCACCGCTTCACCGCGATCACCGGTGTCAACACCCTCTTCAATGGCCTGCTCAATACCGCCGGCTTTGCCGATCTGGACTTTTCGACGATGCATCTTTCCCTGGGTGGCGGGATGGCCGTGCAGCGCGCGGTCGCCGAGCGCTGGAAGAAGGTCACCGGCAGCACCCTGGTGGAAGCCTATGGGCTCACCGAAACATCGCCTGCGGTGTGCATGAACCCGCTCGACAACAATGAGTACAACGGTTCGATCGGCCTTCCGATTCCATCCACCCAGGTCATCCTGCTCGACGACGACGGAAAGGAAGTGCCGGCGGGAAGTCCGGGCGAACTGTGCGTGAAAGGCCCACAGGTGATGCGCGGCTATTGGCAGCGTCCGGAAGAGACCGCCAAGGTCATCGATGCACAGGGCTGGCTGCACACCGGCGACATCGCCACCGTGGATCCGAAGGGCTATTTCTTCATCGTCGATCGCAAGAAGGACATGATCCTGGTGTCGGGATTCAATGTGTATCCGAACGAGATCGAGGACGTCATCGCCACCCTGCCCGGCGTGCTCGAAGTGGCTGCCGTCGGGGTGCCCGATGACAAATCCGGCGAGGCGGTCAAGGTGGTCATCGTGAAGAAGGATCCGGCGCTCAATGCCGAGGCGGTCAAGGCGCATTGCCGCGTACACCTCACCGGCTACAAGCAGCCGAAGATCGTCGAGTTCCGTGACAGCCTGCCGAAGACCAATGTCGGCAAGATCCTGCGCCGCGAACTGCGCGATCCACCCAAGCCGATCGCCGCCTGATTCGCGCGTCGATCACCGGCCTCAATCGTCGGCGTCGATCGAGCGCGCACGGCGCAGCGTGCCGCTGCCGAAGCGCTGGTTGAGCGCATCGGCCAGCCGGTCCTTGCGCAGATCGGTCGCTTTCGCAAACAGATCGGCGTGCGCCGGTACGCCATCGAAGCCGCTCAGGGTCACGCCGATCAGGCGCAACCTCGGCGCGGCCTGATCGTTCCACCAACGCTCGAGCAGGCGGCGCGCCGCGGCGTGGATATCGTCGGTCACATCGCTCGGGGATGCGATGTGCATCTGCCGCGTCTCGGTGTGGAACGGGGGCGTGCGCAGCTTCACCGTGACCACATTGCCGCGCAGCCCGGCGCGACGGCAGCGCTCGCCGACCCGCTCGCTGAGCTTGAGCAGCCAGGCGCGCGCATCGGACAAGGTGTCGAGGTCGGTCTCGAACGTCGTCTCCGCGCCGATCGAGCGCTCCTCGCGATGAGGCACGACGGCACGCTCGTCTTCACCCCGGGCGAGTGCCTGAAGCAGCACCGCTGCATTGCCCACCGCACGTCTCAGGCCGGCCGCATCGGCGATGCGCACGTCGCCGATGCGCTGGTAACCGGCACGCTCGAGTTTCTCCTGCGCGACCTTGCCGACCGTCCACAAACGGCCGACCGAAAGCGGATCGAGCAGCCGCTGGCGATTGTCGGTATCGATCTCGAACAGTCCATCGGGCTTGCCCAGTTCAGTGGCCAGTTTGGCCAGCCACTTGTTGTGCGAGATGCCGACCGAGCAGGGCAACCCGGTCTCCTCGCGGATGCGCTGCTTGATGCGCCGTCCCATCTCCACCGGCGCGCCAAACAGGCTGCGGCTGTCGCTGACGTCCAGAAAGGCTTCGTCGAGCGACAGCCCTTCGACCAGTGGCGTGAATTCGCCGAGCACCGCGAAGACGCGGGCCGACACCTCGACATAGCGCGCCATGCGCGGTTCCAGATAGACCGCATCGGGACACAGCTGTCGTGCCTGCGCCGTCGGCATGGCGGAGCGCACACCGAAGCGGCGCGCTTCGTAACTACAGGTGGTCACCACGCCGCGCCTGCCGAGGCCTGCGACGATCACCGCCTTGCCGATCAGCGCGGGATCGTCGCCCTGCTCCACCGACGCATAGAACGCGTCCATATCGACGTGCAGGATGGCGCGCAGGGAAGACACGGTTCGATACTCGGATCCATCTCAGGAAGCAACCAGGAACAACACGTACAGCGGATCAGGATTCGCGGCGCATATACGGGAACAGCAGCACGTCGCGGATCGACGGCACGCCAGCCAGCAGCATCACCAGGCGATCGATGCCGACACCCAGGCCACCGGTGGGCGGCATGCCGTATTCCAGCGCACGGATGTAATCGGCGTCGAAGTGCATCGCCTCGGCATCACCGGCGTCCTTTTGCGCGACCTGCGCGTGGAAACGCGCGGCCTGGTCTTCCGGATCGTTCAATTCGGAAAACCCGTTGGCGAGTTCCTTGCCGTTGACGAACAGCTCGAAGCGATCGGTGAGCTCGGCGTCGTCATTGCTGGCGCGCGCCAGCGGCGACACCTCGGTCGGGTAAGCGGTGATGAAGGTGGGCTGGATCAGGTTGGCTTCGACGCTGCGCTCGAAGACTTCGAGCATCAGCCGCCCCCAGCCGAAATCCGCCTTCACGTGTATGCCCAGGCGCGCGCAATGCGCACGCATCGCCGGCACGTCGCGCAGGTCGTCGGCGCTGATCTCCGGATTGAAGTGGCGCACCGCCTCGTCCAGGCGCCAACGCCGGAACGGCCGGGACAGGTCGATGTCGCGGCCTTCCCACGCGAACACGGACTTGCCGCAGACCTCGGCGGCCGCGCTCTGGATCATCCCTTCGGTGATGTCCATCACTTCGGTATAGCTCGCGTAGGCCTGGTAGAGCTCGAGCATCGTGAACTCGGGATTGTGCCGCGTGCTGACGCCTTCGTTGCGGAAATTGCGGTTGATCTCGTACACGCGATCGAAGCCGCCGACGGTCAGGCGCTTGAGGTAGAGCTCCGGCGCGACGCGCAGGTACATGTCCATGTCGAGCGCATTGTGGTGCGTCACGAAGGGGCGCGCCGTGGCACCACCCGGGATCGGATGCATCATCGGCGTTTCCACTTCGAGAAAATACCGTTCGTCGAGATAACGGCGCAGGTGCGAGATCACCTGCGAGCGCAGCCGGAAAACCGCGCGCGAACCTTCGTTGACGATCAGGTCGACGTAGCGCTGGCGGTAGCGTTGCTCGACGTCGGCCAGCCCATGCCACTTGTCGGGCAACGGCCGCAGGGACTTGGTCAGCAGGCGCAGCACGCCCGCCTTCACCGACAGCTCGCCGGTCTTGGTGCGCATCAGCGTGCCTTCAGCGGCGATGATGTCGCCGATGTCCCAGGTCCTGAACGCGTCGTACACCTCGCCCAGCGCCGACTGCTGCAGGAACAACTGCACATCGCCGCTGTGGTCGCGCAGCTGTACGAAGCTTGCCTTGCCCATCACCCGCTTGGCCATCAGGCGCCCGGCAACGCGCACGTGGCGGCCAAGCGTTTCCAGGCCCGCCGCGTCCCATTGCAGTGGATCGGCATACGCCGATCGCAGATCGCCGGCGAAGGCATCGGGACGGAAATCGTTGGGGAAGGCGATGCCCTGGGTGCGCAGCGCGTCGAGCTTGTGTCGGCGCTCGGCGATCAGGCGATTTTCGTCTTCGGGTGCCAGTGCGGCGTCGGCCGGGGCGATCGGATCGGAAGGAGATTGGGACGTGGTCATCGAAGGCCCGGGGTGTTCAGCGTAGAGGTGAGCGGGAAGCATGGATGACTCGCCGCGAGAGTTCAATCGAGCGTATGCGGTGCGCGCGCGGACATGTCGATATGGTTGCGCCGGTCTGCCGGGGTTCGCTGCGCTCGCCACGGCGCGAGGAATGTCAGGTCCGGCCTCCACATCGGCCGCGCACATCATGCCTGCACATCCGGACCAGGGGCGGTCGAAGCGCCGCCACGGGTTCGTGGGGTTCCAGGACAGGCGCGATCAATCCAGGCGCTTGGCGCCGGCTTCAAGGCCCGCTTTCAGGCTCGCGGCGACGAATCCATCGATGTCGCCATCCAGCACCTTCTGCGTATCGGTGCGCTCGACGCCGGTACGCAGGTCCTTGATGCGGCTCTGGTCGAGGACGTAGGAGCGGATCTGGCTGCCCCAGCCGACATCGGCCTTGGTCGCCTCGAGGGCGTTCTTCTCGACATTGCGTTTCTGCACTTCGAGTTCGTAGAGCTTGGCCTTGAGCATTTTCATCGCGCGATCGCGATTGCCGTGCTGCGAGCGCTCGATCTGGCAGGCGACCACCGTATTGGTCGGGATGTGCGTGATGCGCACCGCCGACTCGGTCTTGTTGACGTGCTGTCCGCCGGCGCCGGAAGAACGATAGACGTCGGTACGCAGATCCGCCGGGTTGATGTCGATCTCGATGTCATCGTCGACTTCAGGGGACACGAACACCGAGGTGAACGAGGTGTGGCGGCGATTGTCCGAGTCGAACGGTGACTTGCGCACCAGCCGGTGCACGCCGATCTCGGTCTTCAGCCACCCGTAGGCGTATTCGCCCTCGACGCGGAAACTGGCGCTCTTGATGCCGGCCACTTCACCGGCCGAAGCTTCCATCAATTCGGTCTTCCAGCCACGCGCCTCGGCCCAGCGCAGGTACATGCGCAGCAGCATCTCCGCCCAGTCCTGGGCCTCGGTGCCGCCGGCGCCGGCCTGGATGTCGACGAAGGCGTTGTGCGCGTCCATCTTGCCGGAGAACATGCGGCGGAATTCGAGCTGTTCGACGCGCGCCGACTGCGATTCGACATCGTCGCGCACGGCCACTGCGGTACCTTCGTCCTGCTCGTCGATCGCCAGCTGGAGCAGTTCCGACGCTTCGCTCAACCGGTGCGTGAGGCCGTCGATCTCGCCGACGATGCGCTCGAGCGTGGCGCGCTCGCGGCCCAGTTCCTGGGCGCGCTGCGGGTTGTCCCAGATGCTCGGCAGTTCGAGTTCGCGGCCTACTTCCTCGAGCCGCTCGCGCTTGATTTCGTAGTCAAAGATACCCCCTGAGCGACGCGACGCGCTCGCTGAGGTCGGCAATCCGGTTGGCGATGGGGTTGGTCTCGATCATGACGATGCCTGCTTCAAAAGACCGTCATGTTACCAGCAGCGGACTGCGCGACGCAGGCGCGAGCGCCGGCTCGGCGCAGGCCAGCGCGTGCCGGATCATCAGCCGCAGGCGGCGCTCATCGCGCCATTCGTCGATGAAGGGCTGGTAGGCATAGTGCCAGCGGCCGCGCGGCAGCACGCCGTCATAGCCGCCGAAGTGCACCGCGTCGAAGGGCCGGCCCGACTGGGCGCAGCGCAGGCGCAAGCCGAGGTGACGCTCGCCCATCACCCGCGCGGACTCGACATCGAACTGGCCGTCGAACATCGGCTCGGGGAATGCCTGTCCCCAAGGTCCGCCCGCGCGGATCGCCTCGGCCAAGGCCAGATCGATCTGCGCGGCCGCGAGCACGCCATCGCTGAGCACGCAAGCCTCGAACAACCGGGGATCGACGCGACGCGCGACAACCACGAGCAAGGCCGCCGAGAACGCCTCGAGGTGCCGGTGCTGCAGGGTCAATCCCGCCGCCATCGCATGACCGCCGAAGCGGTCGATCAGCCCCGGGTGCAACGCGTCCACTTCGGCAAGCAGGTCGCGGATGTGCACACCGGGAATGGAACGCGCAGAACCTTTCAGTTCCGTCGCAGCGTCGCCGGCAGGCGCGAAGGCGAACACCGGACGATGCACGCGTTCCTTGATCTTCGACGCCACCAGGCCGATCACGCCGGCATGCCAGCCGGCGTCGTACAGGCATAGCGCGGCCGGCCATGCCGCGGCGTCGGCGTGATGCGTCGCCAGCCATTGCTCGGCTTCGGCGACCATGCCGCTCTGCAGGTCGCGGCGTTGCCGGTTGATCGCATCGAGTTCGCTCGCATGGCGGGCGGCCATCGCCGCGTCGTCGCACAGCAGGCAGAGGATCCCGATGCGCATGTCCTCGAGGCGGCCGGCGGCATTGATGCGCGGGCCGACCACGAAGCCCAGGTCGGAGGCATCGATGCGTGCGCAATCGCGACCCGCGACGCGCACCAGTGCCGCCACGCCGGCGCAGGCCTGGCCGGCATTGATACGGCGCAATCCGGCAGCCACCAGGACGCGGTTGTTGTGATCGAGCGGCACCAGGTCGGCCACCGTGCCGACCGCCACGAGATCGAGCAGACTCGACAGATCGGGTTGTGCTTGATCCGCATAGCGGCCCAGGGCGCGCAGCTGCGCACGCAAGGCCAGCAGCAGGTAGAACATCACGCCGACACCGGCAAGCGCCTTGCTCGGAAAGGCGTCGGCCTGCAGGTTCGGATTGACGATCGCGTCGGCCTCGGGAAGGCACGGGCCGGGCAGGTGATGATCGGTCACGATCAGCTTGCAGCCGAGGGCCTTTGCGGCCGCAGCGCCCGCCATGCAGGCGATGCCGTTGTCGACGGTGATCAGCAGGTCCGGCGGCGCCGACGCGAGCTCACCGACCAGGGCTGCGCTCAGCCCGTAGCCATGGATGAAGCGGTCGGGCACGCGAAACGCCAGCCGCCTCGCACCGAGCAGCGCGAGGCCGCGCATCGCGACTGCGGTACCGGTCGCGCCATCGCAGTCGAAGTCGCCGACGACCAGGATCGATTGGTCGTGGTCGATTGCATCGACGAGCAGGCGGCAGGCCGCTTCGACGCCACCCAGCGTCGCTGGCGATGCCAGGCGGGTCAGGCGCAGGTCCAGCGCATCGGCATCGTCTATACCGCGCGCGGCATAGACGCGTGACAGCACAGGATGCAGGCGCGCATCGCCGAGCAGCGGGTGATCCGCCGGCACGTCGCGCTGGACGATCTGCCGCGGCTTCACGCGTGCCCCTTGTCGCGGGCCGGCATCGGTGCGAGGGGCGCGCGCCAGAATCGCCAACGGTGGCCGCGGCGCAGCAGGAATGATTCTCCGCCGCCGAAACGCACGAGCCAGTCTTCCACCCGCGCGGTACGGAGCAGCGCCAGTGCAGGTTCGAGCCAATGCGTCGCGAGCACATCGGCGGGCACCAGGCGCAGATCGAAGACGCTGTCGCCCGGTCGGGCGACCAGGGTCAGCGAGTCCGGCGGCACGGCGATCGGCACAGCGGCCTGTGTGGCCAGTCCGCGCAGCACCGCATCATCGCTGAACATGCGCGCACGCAGCGGCTTCACACGGTTGGGCAGGCGTCCGCCGCCCCAGAACCACACGCTGTTCACCGGGGCCAGGCCGGCGGCTTCGCGACGCAGGTTGATGCGGTGCTGATGCAGGCTCATCTGCGCCTCGTTCAACAGGCGGCGCCAGCGTTGCCCGGAACTGCCCTCGGGAATATGACGTTCGACATCGTCACCGAGCACGTCGATCGGCGGCGAGAAACGCGGCGTCTCCGAGCCCAGCGGCAGTTTCAGGTACCAGCGTGCAGGATGTGGCATCGACAGCTCGACACCGGCGTCGCCGAACAAGGGTCGCAGCACGGCGGCGAGGTCCTCGGCATCGGCGGCGGACAACTGCATGTCCCCGCAGGCCATCATGCGCAGGCTGCTCATGTCCGGCTGCAACCAGCACGGATCGGCGCGCAGCCAGGTGTCCAGCCCGGCATCGCCGACGTCGGCATGCCGCGTCACCGCAGCCGTCGCAAAACGCGCCGGGACGACATCGAACGCCGCCAGCGCGGGATCGGCGAGGTCGCCCGATGCATCGGGCAGTCGGTCGGCGCGCCCCAGCGCTGCCCACAGCGGATGCTGTGGCAAGGCCATGTGCAGACGATCACGTCGCGGCAGCAGCAGAATCGAACCGGTCATGGATGGACCTCGCATGCCTGGCAACAGTGCCGGCCGGTCATGCCCGCCCGGCCGGCGTGCAACGCGGTATCAGACGTAACGCACGCCGACGATCTCGAAGTTCTTGGTGCCGCGCGCGGCAACCAGTTCGACGGTGTCGCCTTCGCTCTTGCCGATCAGCACGCGGGCCATCGGCGAATTCACCGAAATCAGGTTCTGTTTGATGTCCGCCTCGAGCTCACCGACGATCTGATATGTGACTTCGTCATTGCTGTGCAGCTCGATCAGGTCGACGGTGGCACCGAACACGATGCGCGAACCGGCATTGAGCTTGCTCACGTCGATGATCTCGGCGAAGGACAACGCGCCTTCGAGTTCCTGGATGCGGCCTTCGGCGAAGCCCTGCTGCTCGCGCGCGGCGTGGTACTCGGCGTTTTCCTTGAGGTCGCCGTGGGCGCGCGCCTCGGCAATCGCCTGGATGATGCGCGGACGATCGACGCTCTTCAGTCGCTCCAGTTCGGTGCGCAGGCGCTCGACGCCGGTCTTGGTCAACGGTGCTCGTTTCATGCGTGCAAAGCCTTGTGCAGTTCCTGCAGGGAGTTCACCCTGCCGGTGTCGCGGTGGTCCAGCGAATGCACCAGCGCGCGGGCGCCGGTGACCGTGGTCGAATAGGTGACGCGGTGCTGGAGCGCACCGCGGCGGATCGAGAACGAATCGGCGATCGCCTGCTTGCCTTCGGTCGTGTTGACGATGAAGACGATCTCGCCGTTCTTGATCATGTCGAGGATATGCGGCCGGCCCTCGGCCACTTTGTTGACCCGTTCACAGACCAGCCCCTGCGTCTGCAGGTGATCGCTGGTGCCCTGGGTGGCGACGATCGAATAACCACGGCGGATCAGTTCGCGCGCGACATCGACGATGCGTGGCTTGTCGGCATCGCGCACGCTGATGAACACCTTGCCGATGCGCGGCGCCTTGATGCCGGCCGCCTCGTGCGCGCGCGCAAAGGCCTCGCCGAAATTGCGGCCGACGCCCATCACTTCGCCCGTCGAGCGCATTTCCGGGCCGAGGATCGGATCGACGTTCTGGAATTTGGCGAACGGAAAGATCGCCTCCTTGACTGAGTAGTAGTCCGGAATCACTTCGCGGATGCAGCCCTGCGCGATCAGCGAACGGCCGACCATGCAGCGTGCGGCGATCTTCGCCAGCGGCACGCCGGTCGCCTTGGACACGAACGGGACCGTGCGCGACGCGCGCGGATTGACCTCGAGCACGAAGATGGTGTCGCCCTGGATGGCGAACTGGGTGTTCATCAGCCCGATCACCTTGAGCGCGCGCGCCATGCGGGCCACCTGTTCGCGGAGACGATCCTGGATCTCGGGGCTCAGCGAATAGGGCGGCAGCGAGCAGGACGAATCGCCCGAGTGCACGCCGGCTTCCTCGATGTGCTCCATGATGCCGCCGATGAACACATTGCCCTCGGCATCGGCGACGACATCGACGTCGACCTCGACGGCATTGTCGAGAAAGCGGTCGAGCAGGACCGGTGAATCATTGGAGACGCGCACCGCCTCGGTCATGTAGCGCTTGAGGTCGGCATCGGAGTAGACGATCTCCATTGCGCGGCCGCCGAGCACATAGCTCGGCCGGACCACCAGCGGGTAACCGATCTCGCGTGCCAGCGCCATCGCCTCTTCGGGATGACGCGCGGTGCGGTTCGGCGGCTGGATCAGGTCGAGGGACTGGATCAGTTTCTGGAATCGTTCACGGTCTTCGGCCAGGTCGATCGAATCAGGCGAGGTGCCGATGATCGGTATGCCGTTGGCCTCGAGCGCACGGGCGAGCTTCAACGGCGTCTGTCCGCCGTACTGCACGATCACCCCGAGCGGCTTTTCCTTGTCGACGATCTCCAGCACGTCCTCGAGTGTCAGCGGCTCGAAATACAGACGGTCGGAGGTGTCGTAGTCGGTCGAGACGGTTTCCGGGTTGCAGTTGACCATGATGGTTTCATAGCCGTCCTCGCGCATGGCCAGGGTGGCGTGCACGCAGCAGTAATCGAACTCGATGCCCTGCCCGATGCGATTGGGCCCACCGCCGAGCACCATGATCTTCTTGCGGTCGGTAGGCTCGGCCTCGCATTCTTCCTCGTAGGTCGAATACAGATAGGCCGTGCTGGTGGCGAACTCCGCCGCGCAGGAATCGACGCGCTTGTACACCGGCCGCACGTTCAACGCGCGGCGCAGATGACGGATCGCATCTTCATTGGTGCCACTGAGCGTGGCCAGGCGCGCATCCGAGAAACCCTGGCGCTTGAGGTGGCGCAGACGATCGGCATCGAGCGCAGCCAAGCCACGCTCGGCGACCTGCTGCTCGGTTGCGATCAGTTCCTCGATCTGCACCAGGAACCAATGATCGATGCGGCACAAAGCATAGATCTGCTCGCGCGAGAGGCCGGCACGGAACGCATCGGCGACATGGAACACGCGATCGGGACCCGGCTCGCGCAGCTGGCGCTTGAGCTCGACCAGGCCGTCTTCGCTCGACCAGTCGATCTCGGTGGGATTGAGCCCGTCCTTGCCGGTTTCCAGCCCACGCAAGGCCTTCTGCAGCGATTCGGGGAAACTGCGCCCCATCGCCATCACCTCGCCCACCGATTTCATCTGGGTGGTCAGCCGCGAATCGGCGGCGGGAAACTTCTCGAACGCGAACCGCGGGATCTTGGTCACCACGTAATCGATCGCCGGCTCGAACGAAGCGGGCGTGCGGCCCCCGGTGATGTCGTTGCGCAGCTCGTCGAGCGTGTAGCCCACGGCCAGCTTGGCGGCGATCTTGGCGATCGGGAAGCCGGTGGCCTTGGAGGCCAGCGCCGAAGAACGCGACACGCGGGGATTCATCTCGATGACCACCACGCGGCCATCTTCGCTGTTGACGCCGAACTGCACGTTCGAGCCGCCGGTGTCGACGCCGATCTTGCGCAGTACCGCGATCGAGGCGTCGCGCAGACGCTGGTATTCCTTGTCGGTCAGCGTCTGCGCGGGCGCGACGGTGATCGAGTCGCCGGTGTGGACACCCATCGGGTCGAAATTTTCGATCGAGCAGACGATGATGCAGTTGTCGGCCGTGTCGCGCACGACTTCCATCTCGAATTCCTTCCAGCCGAGCACCGATTCCTCGACGAGCACTTCGCCGACCGGCGAGAGTTCGAGGCCGCGCTTGACGATCTCGATCAGCTCTTCACGGTTGTAGGCGATGCCGCCACCGCTGCCGCCAAGCGTGAAGCTGGGCCGGATGATCGTCGGGAAGCCGACCTTGAGCTGGGCGTCGAAGGCCTGCTCGATCGTGCGTACGACTTCGGCACGCGGACATTCCAGGCCGATCTCGATCATTGCCTGGCGGAACAGCTGGCGATCCTCGGCCATGCGGATGGCATCGCGCGAAGCGCCGATCAGCTCGACACCGTATTTTTCCAGCACGCCGTTGTCGGCGAGGTCGAGCGCGGTATTGAGTGCGGTCTGACCGCCCATCGTCGGCAGCAGGGCCTGCGGCCGTTCCTTGTCGATGATGCGTTCGATGGTGCGCCAGTTGATCGGCTCGATGTACACGGCGTCGGCCATGTCCGGGTCGGTCATGATCGTCGCCGGGTTGGAATTGACCAGGACGACGCGGAAGCCTTCCTCGCGCAACGCCTTGCAGGCCTGGGCCCCGGAATAGTCGAACTCGCAGGCCTGGCCGATGACGATCGGGCCGGCGCCTATGATGAGGATCGTACGAATATCGGAACGCTTGGGCATGAGCAGTTTCGCCCCGCCGCGAGGCAGAGCAACCGGTAGCTGGGGACGGAGCGGATTCTAGCGGTTCGGGGCCCCACTACCAAGCAATGACGCGCACCGCGCGCATCGCGATGTTCGCATCAAGGTGTCGGTGTACCGGCCGCGCCCTGCGCATGCGTCCACACGACCTTGATCTCGGCGATGGTTCCGCGCGGCATGTCGAGCTCCAGCTCGCGACCACGCTCGTTGACGAGCACCTTGAGGCCGGTGTTGAAGAAACGCTTGAGCACGCCTTCGCGCGTGGAACCCAATGCGGTCCGGATGATCACCCGCTCACCCACGACGTACGCCAGGTCGTCATAGGCCACCACTTCGATCACCGGCGCCTCGGGCGTGGGCACGCGGCCATCTTCGCCTGCCACGGTCACGGTGCTCTGCGCATCGACGACCACCGCCTCGATGGACGCGTCGGGCGCGAGCGCGTTGGGATCCTTGGCCGCCTCGGCCATCGCGGCCTCTTCCTCGGGCGAGATGACCGCGGGGGCGATCAGCGGTGGCTCCGGCGGCGGCCGGTCGTCGCCGCAGCCGCAGAGCACGACCAGCGTGCCGATCGCCGCCAGGCGCAGTGCCATCCGCCAAAAATCTTTGTTGCGCATCATCGTTCCGTCAGGCCGCGCGGGGGGCCGCGTCCCTGGATGTTGCCATCGCGGCGAGGAACCGATCAAACAACCGCGTCACATCATGGGGACCCGGGCTCGCTTCCGGATGTCCCTGGAAGCTGTAGGCGGGCGCGTCGGTCAGCGCGATGCCCTGCAGGGACTGGTCGAACAGCGAGCGATGCGTGGCTCGTACGTTGGCCGGCAAGCTGGCCTCGTCGACCGCGAAACCGTGGTTCTGACTGGAAATCATCACCTGGCCACTGTCGAGGTCGATCACCGGATGGTTGGCGCCATGGTGGCCGAACTTCATCTTGGACGTGCGCGCGCCCGCTGCCAGACCCAGCAACTGGTGGCCCAGGCAGATGCCGAACAAGGGCAGGCGGATCCTCAGGAACTCGCGAATGGCGGTGATCGCGTACACGCAGGGTTCCGGATCACCCGGGCCATTGGACAGGAACACGCCGTCAGGACGCAGGGCCAGCACATCGGCTGCCGTGGTCTGCGCCGGCACGACGGTGATGCGGCAGTCGCGGTCGGCGAGCAGGCGCAGGATGTTCTGCTTGACGCCGAAGTCGTAGGCCACCACATGGAAACGCTGCCCGCCCGGCCCGCTGCCGCCGCGGTCGAGATCATGGCTGCCTTCGGTCCAGGCATGGCTGGCCGTCACCGACACCACTTTGGCGAGGTCCCGTCCCTTCATGCTCGGGCACGCGCGCGCCTTCGCCAGCGCGGCGTCCACGTCCGCCGCCCCGGCGCCGGCGACCAGGCAGCCGTTCTGCGCGCCCTTGTCGCGCAGGATGCGTGTCAAACGGCGCGTATCGATGTCGGCGATGCCCAGGATGCCGTGACGCTTGAGATAGTCGTCCAGCGATTCGGTACTGCGCCAGTTGGAGCTGTACGAGGTCAGGTTGCGGATGACGAGGCCGGCGGCGCAGACGCGCGGCGACTCGACGTCGTCGGGGTTGCAGCCGGTATTGCCGATGTGCGGATAGGTCAGCGTGACGATCTGGCCGGTGTAGGACGGATCGGTGAGGATTTCCTGGTAGCCGGTCATTGCCGTGTTGAACACCACTTCGCCGGTGGAATGGCCTTCGGCGCCGAACGAT
>Ga0307516_10006184_pt1 | contig 14092 bp, 15 predicted proteins | sample 19_EM_MG_FD_203310 | JGI IMG/M metagenome (GOLD analysis project Ga0307516, IMG submission 203310) | Populus trichocarpa ectomycorrhiza microbial communities from riparian zone in the Pacific Northwest, United States - 19_EM | ecosystem: Host-associated > Plants > Roots > Unclassified | place... | reverse complement strand
TAGTCTCGTGCCAAGCCTGTGCGTCACCACGGACTGGGAGTCGGTGACTCATCGGTTCTTGGCGCCGAGCGCGGCAGCCACAAAAGCAGAAGTCGGTAGTCTGGCAGTCCATAGCGACCCTCTTTTGTAGCCACCGCCGGCGTCCTGACCGACATCCTTTTGATCGATATCTTCGTCACATGGCTGACATGGTATAGTACTCGCCGCCGGCGTCCTGACCGACATCCTTTTGATCAACATCTTCGTCGCGTGGCTGACATGGTATAGTAGTCGCCGCCCGCGTCCTGACCGACATCCTTTTGATCGACATCTTCGTCGCGTGTCTGACATGGTATAGTATTCGTCGCCGGCGTCCTGACCGCAATCTTCCCCATCGACTCCTCACTCGTCGCGTCTTACTACCGTACCTGCCGACGCGTCTAGACCGCCAAACTCCACTCCGAAATCTCACTCGTCGCGCCTCACTTGCTATCTTACGTGCCGCCTGCGTCCTGACCGCAATCCTTTTGATCGACATCTTCCTCGCGTGGCTGACATGGTATAGTAGTCGCCGCCGGCGTCCTGACCGACATCCTTTTGATCGACATCTTCGTCACGTGGCTGACATGGTATAGTAGTCGCCGCCGGCGTCCTGACCGCGATCCCCCCCGTCGACACCTCATTCGTCGCGTCTTGCTATCGTACATGCCCCCGGCGTCCTGACCACCATGCTTTTGATCGACATCTTCGTCGCGTGTCTGACATGGTATAGTAGTCGCCGCGGGCGTCCTGACCGCGATCCTCCCCGTCTAAACCTTACTCGTCGCGTCTTGCTATCGTACGTGCTGCCGGCGTCCTGACCGCCATCCTTTTGATCAACATCTTCGTGGCGTGTCTGACATGCTATTGTAGTCGCCGCGGGCGTCCTGACCGCGATCCTCCCCGTCTACACCTTATTCGTCGCGTCTTGCTATCGTACGTGCCGCCGGCGTCCTGACCGCCATCCTGTTGATCGACATCTTCGTAGCGTGTCTGACATGCTATAGTAGTCGCCGCGGGCGTCCTGACCGCGATCCCCCCCGTCGACACCTTATTCGTCGCGTCTTGCTATCGTACGTACCGCCAGCGTCCTGACCGCCATCCTTTTGATCGACATCTTCGTCGCGTGTCTGACATGGTATAGTAGTCGCCGCCGGCGTCCTGACCGCGATCCCCCCCGTCGACACCTTACTCGTCGCGTCTTGCTATCGTACGTGCCGCCGGCGTCCTGACCGCGATCCCCCCCGTCGACACCTTATTCGTCGCGTCTTGCTATCGTACATGCCCCCGGCGTCCTGACCACCATGCTTTTGATCGACATCTTCGTAGCGTGTCTGACATGCTATAGTAGTCGCCGCCGGCGTCCTGACCGCGATCCTCCCCGTGGAGACCTCACTCGTCGCGTCTTGCTATCTTACCTGCCGCCGCGTCCATACTGCCAACCTCCTCACCGCAATCTCACTCGTCGCGTCTTGCTATCGTACGTACCGCCAGCGTCCTGACCGCCATCCTTTTGATCGACATCTTCGTCGCGTGTCTGACATGGTATAGACTCGTCGACCGGGCTTGCCGCAACCACCAGACGCCGGACTTCATCGACTGCGCTCGACACAACCACTTGATTCCGGACTTCGTCGAGCGGCCAACCTGTAGCCACTGTATGCCTGATATCGTGGAGCGCTTGCTGTAGCTACTGGGTGACGGATATCGTGGAGCGCTCGCTCTACCGTCAAGCGGGCTTGCCGCAACCACTTGGCACCGGACTTCGACGACTGCGCTCGACACAACCACTTGACGCCGGACTTCGTCGAGCTGCCTCGCTGTAGCTACTGGGTGACTGACGTCGTCGAGCGCATGCTGTAGCTACTGGGTGTCAGACTGCGTCGAGCGGGCTTGCCGCAACCAGTAGATTCCGGATTTCGTCGACTGCGCTCGACGCAACCACTAGACGCCGGACTTCATCGAGCGGCCTCGCTGTAGCTACTGGGTGACTGACGTCGTCGAGCGCCTGCAGTAGCCACTACGTGCCTGACGTCGCGAGTGCCCGGCATAGGCGAACGTTGTTTGCCAGCAATTGCGAAAGCAAAACATTGACGCTCTTCAAGAAACCTGCCTTCGTTTGATTACTCTACTTCGAGATCGACCGCCCGAACCAGTATCATTGAAAGGCTAGCTACCACACTCGTCGTTGTCATTGCCATCCACATCCTTTTCCAAGCTGTCATCGCTTTGAACAGCCACTTCAGTGTTCCACTTGTTGACAGCTCTCTTCAACTCCTCTATCCACCTGTCCTGGTCCACATCAGGGACAAAGGGAGCAGCCGGCTTTCTCTGCCTTGAAGCTAGAATAGCCTCAACGACGCCACCGTACATGACCTTCTCACTCCCAATGTCGAACATATCCACCGTTTCCCTCACCCCAACTTTCGCACCACCAGGGCCGACGGAGCACCTTCCTGGTTGCGGCGTAAGGATCTTTTCTCGGAGTAGCGTATTCATCACCACTCGATCGGAAGATTCTTTCTCTTTCAGCTGACAAATACGTGAGTAAGTATGCAGCGTGTCTGTACTGCGATTTTTTTTTTGGTACGGGTACCAAAAAATAATTGGTGTGGTCTACTTAGGTACTTACTGACGCCTAAACTCGTGAGCCAGTTCTTCCAGACCCACTACTGAGTAGTAATATTGCCGAGGAACGAGGCTAATATTACGTACGACTGGATTGGGTCTGGTGCGAGACAAGGAAGGCGCCTAATACGAAATCTAGGGGTTGCTGCTTGAATGCCACCCCATTTTTTCTATTTGGACTTTGGTAGCTAATGACTGCCGCCCTACAACTACAACGTCTCCACTACCGCCTCAGCGTGCCTCAAGCCGGCGAGGCCTCCAACTTTGAAGCACACCTGGAATGGGTGTGCGACACCCGGCACCTTCAACGGTTTGACCTTCTCGGGACCACTCATTTTAGAGAACTGAAGGGCGGATGAGTACAGCCTAGTTGGGTTCTGGGAGTAAGGGGTCCACCTACCGTCTCATTATTCCCCCCACTCGCATAACCTCGAAGGATCTTTGCAGCCAGGAATTTTTCCAGGCTCTCAGGGAACCTCCTGGAATCCACCCTATTGTGGTAGACAAACTGTGCAGTTAGTGCTAATTGGGTGCGCTGTGGGTTGCAGTAGAAGTCCTTACCTGTTTCCATTCATCGCCGTGACCGACATCAACCATTCCAGCAAGATCCGCGGTGCTGAGAAACACCTGAAGAACACCAACGCTTCTGTTGCCGTCGTCCAAGCGTCTAGCCATCCGCGCGTAGTATGCGGCTACGGCGCGATCGGTGGCGAAGTATACCGCGCTTTTGGCTGAGAAGTCGCCGGGAGGAGGGTGGTTGAGGGCCTGCGGAGTCCGCGCGCATTTGGTTTCCACATCCATATCCAGGTAATTCTGGATCTTCAGCACGTAACCTCCGTAGTACAACGCGATATAGCTCCCGGGGGTAGAAATCCTGTCTTTCGTGGCGATTGCAACCCGGATTTGGTCCTCAGGGGATGAGGCAGCGACAAGATTACCTCCGACGCCTGTCGAAGCTGACGCCAACGGTGCACTAGCTGCCGCGGATGAGGACACCTTTCCACTGGCGCCAGATGCAGAAGCAGCTATCCGTGCTACTACCATTGCTCGTCCCTAGCTGCCAGGCCGTTAGGATAGTACATTCAATCAAACGAAACGACGGAAGACTCACTCGAGGAACGCATAAAGGCTTCCTTGAACGCGCATGTCCACCCAAAACCACAGCGGCTCGCTTGAAACTAGCCACCACCATTCGGGATCACTCATCGCAGATGCGAAGGTCTCATTCATACCAAATTTCCTCGCAGCACTCTCATAATCATCCGGAGTTTCTTGGAAATGCCAGTCAGCTATCCAGCCTTCCAGTAATTCTATAACGCTCTGGAGAATACCATAGTAACCCGAATGTGTATGTACGGCAGCCCCTAACCGCTGAGTGATGAGATAAAACTCATCATCCTCGTCCTCGACGAACTGGCACGCATCGATCCATTTCTCCGCAGCCTCGGGTGCAAGTCCGTATGCCTGAAGCAGTCACTTGGGATCCATGAAGTGTATCGGATATTTCCCAGCCATGGTGTCTACGAAACGTTAGGAGGTTGATAAAAGCCGACTTGGCCGCCGTACTGGGAGGACTAATTACCGTCCTCCATCCTCCTTTCCGCGCCAGGCTCAAGCCTTCGGTCTATTACTGGCGGTAGAGTAGAAGGTTCCTTATCGTCGAGACCATCTGTCCCTCCGCCCGCCGTATTCTGCTCCAGAGAAATCAAGAACCGGATGTTTGCTCGAGCAGAAGCCAGTTCTCCGATCAGCGACGTGCATCGCTCCCTGATGGCTTTCATCTCGTCCGACTTTCCGGATCCCCGCGGACTCCTGATATCCAACACCCACGTCGATAGGTCGAAGTCAAAGATCCGAGCCTCCCACAAATCGCCCGGCGAGAGCATGTTGGTATCACGAAATTCTCTGTAGGCGGCAAAGAACTCTTTGGAAGCCTCGTGCAACCTCTTATACTGCACGCCATGGGTGAAATCGCTCGTTTCGAAAATCGAGAGCGCCTCGTGAATTTCATTGAGCCAACGATGCGTGAAGCTCTTTACCCATAGTTTAAGGTGCTGCGTCCGGTCCTGCAACATGGTCACCCGGTTGGCATCGAACGGAATCCGTTCGGACGTGTGCGCCGTGCGCGGCGAGGAATCTGGCACCGTGAAAGCGTCGACAAGGTCCAACGCCATAGCCTTACGACTGGCTCTGCTGACAAGATCTGGCGACTGGCTTCGACGGCCGGCTCTGACCATAGCATCCGACGACTGGCTCCGACGACTGGGTTTGAAGGCGATGGACGACGAGAGCCCGAGAGAAGGAGAGTGTGTGAAGCGTGAGGGAGACAAAGGCATTCTCACATCAGCAGCAAGTCCGAACTCTTGTACACGCCGCCCAACTGAAGCCGGCTTCATGCCGGCTGTGAGTTGTGGCAGCCCTCGGGGAGGTCCCCGCGGCACGGATCCATCATCCCCCATCGCCGATGAGTCCTGGCTCTGCCTGTCCGTGGTAGGCGGTGGGCGTTTATCCGTGAGCTGGCGTGGCGGTGGCTGCTGCAACGAAACCGCGTCCGGTAAGTCTCCCAGCTTCTGCAATGTAGTTAGGACTAGTACCTCGCGAGTGGGGGCTACCACCGTAGGATGGGGCGTTTGCTGTATCTTACCGACGTCGAGCGAGAGGGCAGGTTGCTCCTGCACCGCCTTCTGCTGCGAAACGGCTTGCGCGAACAGCTCGCTTCGTCACAGCCCGCCGGAATATAGCTTGCTTTGGGGATTGACGACGGGGGCAATCTGCTATTGGGAAAATAAAGCAGGCGCGCCGTGGAGGGATAGAAGCTTGAGGCCAGGGCTGGGTAGGGTATGGAAGGTAAAGGGTGAGTACTGAAAAGAGGGGGGGTAAATTGAGTTGTGAGTTATGACCCTGCCGTGGAGAGTGCTATGTAAAGGGTAGAGTGTCGGACACTTAGACAAGGTAGTGCCTTGGCGTTTCTTGGCATTTCTTGGCAAAGGTCGCAAATTTCAAATTTGGTGACTAAGCGCGAGTGATGTACTGTGATCACCAAAATATGCACCAACCCTTGTCTCGCACCAGACGTTAGTGCCTTGGCAGTCTATTTAATTTATGCCTTTGGCACTAACGTCTGGAAGAACTGGCTCCCGAAAGGGGGGGTGTTGTCAACGCACCAATTTCCCACCTAAATTAGAATTTTTTATTCACCACAAAATTGGAGACCTTCATATAGTGACAGCAACAACTATAGAAATGGCAATATGTCTAACGAAGTACTCCAGAAAAACCAGTGGGATCACATTTCACACGTGAATAAAGATCCTAGCAAAACCATCGCAATAGAACACCGCAAGGACGAAGAAACCTTATTCAACAAGACTAAACTAGTGAACAGGCTATCGACAGTAGCACTCAGCTGTATTTCTACAAGCCCATGGACTCACGAAGATTGCATCCCGCCGTATCGGCTAGACCAGGAGCGGCGGTCTGGGAATGAATGGGAGATGAGGTGGTGCTGTTCGCAGCGGTCGTAGGAGTGCGATTGGTAATGGTCAGAGATTCAGCGAATGCAACCGAATCCCAGGAGGCATTACTGGTACTGCGTGTAGCCAATAGGGAAGTAGGAGCCTGAGCGCCACGCGAAACAGGTGTAGCAGAGCGGTGTGTTCCAACAGAAGCAGCCTGCAGATTTGCTGGGAATCTTCTACCATTGCTGGCGTTCGCACCACCAAACCTTGAGAGATGCTGTGCGCGCTTGAAGTCCATCTTGCTGCGGAGACTCTGGGGGACAGCCGGCCGGCGCAAATCAGGCTTCGGCTCTGGAACTTCAGCCAAGTTGGAGGCCATCAATTCTTTTTGCTGTTTGGCAGCCAGCACTTCAGCCATCTCAACGGTCTTGCCCTTGATTTCCGCGAGTAGCTGGTTGTCCCTCTTCACCTTCAGTATGGCCTCCTTAAGGTCACTGTCAGCCTTGTTGATGAGATCTTGCTGATGCTTCCAGTACAGCAGATGTTCATCAATGCTGCAGTTCGAAGCGGCAAGGTACTGGCGAGCCAGGGTGGAGAACGCAAGTGGACTGAGTCTGCCAATGCTGATGGCTCTCTGGGTGATCTCGCTCCAAGCCCTCTCGTAGGTAAGAACAGCCGAGACGGCCAGATTGTCAGCTTCTTCCTGCTCGGCACAAAGTGCTTCAGCACGCTGAAGCATTTCGGGAGGTAGAAGTATCTCTTCGCCGGGAATCTCCAGTTCCACGCTCATACCAGGGTCATCATTGGGGTCATATTCGGAAGTGAAGTATCGTCCGGTCTGCATGTCTCGGTAGACTGGGATTCCGTTCTCCTACTCGGGATCATCACCATACTCAGTGGCGACGAATGATGAATCACATCAGCAAAAACTCGAAAAAATGCTCCCGGTGCTTCGGGTGCTCCCGTAAGCTTTATTAAGCTTTATTAAGCTTCTGTAAGAGAGAATTTATATTTTGCTCCCATAAGGATTTGGAAAAAAATAATCTCTTTTATTTCCACTAAAACGCCGAGAAAGGAAATTTAAAATTTGTGTCTCACTTGGAAAAAAAGCAATATACTTCAACTTTTCAGATTTTTGCTGATGCAGCAGCAATGTCATTGGGATCCTGACGGTTCTGCGTATTGTTATTGTCAGAGACATGAACGTTGTCACTGTCACTATCATACAACTTCTTATTCTGGTAGTCCTCATCCAGTTGAGACAGTTCCATGGTAAGATTAGGTATCACCTCGAAGCGATCATCTTCGGGCTCCTTGTCATGCTTGTCGTTATCGTGATTCATCAGGAAAAAAAGTAGAGATATATTGCTTTTTTTGAGTCTGAGACATCCACTTTCAACCACTTTTCTCGAGGTTTCAGGTAAAAATAGAAAAAAAAAGGTTTGGTTTTTTTTCCTGATGTTGTTGATGCTGCCAGCCAGTTGTGGGTTATTTTGAGTCGCAGTATGAGTGATATCGACAATCGTATCGGTCGTCTGGTCAGAATGGGGCTGCTGTTTGGAAGGAGGGTGAGATGGTCCAAGATAGAGCTCAGGGTCTGGAGAATCGTATTGACTTAGACGATGGATCAGGGCAATGGATGCGGCAGAACAGTATCGCCTGGAGTAGTAAAGCAAACGTATCTCCCAACGTTTACGATCTGCTACGCTGGGCATGTTCGGTGAATCCACAGGATAGACAGGGGCCGTTTTGCGGTTTGACAGATCGGAGAGGAACTTCATGTGGTTAGTTGCACTGATGTTTCGCTGTGCAATAGGCCCAACAGTGAGTTGTGTTAGGAACTTGCAAATCAAGTTGACGCTACAGTCTCTCATGGCATCGTGTACAGCGCGTCCAATCTGATTGCCTGGCTTCCACTGGCTCGGGTTCCAGTAATCGGGATGGACAACATCTTGAACAGAAGCCCACAAGCCTGCAACATCCTCGGGCTGAAGATTCAAATCTTCCATGATGACATCGTAGGTAACCTTCGGGATGCGCTACATAGAGCCACTAGACCTAGATATGATGTCAGCAAATGAACGACTAGAGTACCATACAAATCAATGCATCTTGCAGGGGAGGATTACGCTGCATACCTAACAAGCTGTTGATCTGCCAAAAATGACAATCCGAACGGCCCATCCATCCATACTCTGGCTACGCGTTCATGAGTGTGGCATATATCGCTCTGAAGTTCCAATAGCATCCGATAGACATCACTCCTCATAGCGTCAATGTCGACAACATTTGAAGTGGTTGGCATCACGACCGAAAAAATCTTGTCAATATCCGATGGGGATATCACACGAGTGACATACATCATTGTCGCGAAAAGCCACCTCATCTTGGCTGCCCATTCATTTGACGTCTGGAAACATTATGAGTTGGCCTGAATCCAGGTACCAGGATATTTTCATGAGGGAACGTACAACAGAAGCCTGGAGACTGAGTACTAGAGTGTTCGGCAGAAGCCCAGCGATATCATCCTTAAGCCAAAGAAGTGCATGGGTGTATCCAGAAGGAAAGGCTACCGGACTCGCTTCGCCAGCCTCAGTGTCAGGTGCCGGCATAAGGTCCACCATGCGGTGCTTCTGGACAGCAGCACCCGAGGAACTGCTCTTGCGCTTGACCGAACTCATCAATATGTGCAGTTTATCAATCGATTGCTTGTGTCGGTATGAGAGGTGGGGGGCGGTGAAAGGGGAGACGGGTTGAAACGGGAGGGAGCGGTTGTGAATAGTTGGGTTGTGTTGTGTGGGAGGTGAAGGAAAGCAAGGACAGAAACAGGTGCTACGACAAGGAGTAGACGCTAGTGAGGAGAGGGCATCAAATACCGTCACTCAATGATGTGCGAGCCTGCCTGTCCACAAGCCCGCTCGACGAAGTCTGATACTCAGTAGCTACAGCAAGCGCTCCACGAATACAGTCACCCAGTAGCTACAGCAAGCGCTCCACGGTATCAAGCATCCAGTAGCTACAGCTAGGCCGCTCGACGAAGTCCGGCGTCCAGTAGTTGTGTCGAGCGGAGTCCACAAAGTCCGGTGTCAAGGGTTGTGGCAAGCCCGGTCGACGAAGTCTGATACTCAGTAGCTACAGCAAGCGCTCCACGGATACAGTCATCCAGTAGCTACAGCAAGCGCTCCACGGTATCAGGCATCCAGTAGCTACAGCTAGGCCACTCGACGAAGTCTGGCGTCCAGTAGTTGTGTCGAGCGCAGTCGATGAAGTCCGGTGTCAAGTGGTTGCGGCAAGCCCGCTTGGCGGTAGAGCGAGCGCTCGACGACTAGAGTCACCCAATAGCTACAGCAAGCCCTCCACGATATCAGGCATCCAGTAGCTACAGCTAGGCCGATCGACGAAGTCCGGCGTCAAGTGGTTGTGTCGAGCCCGGTCGACGAAGTGGTCAAGTGGTTGCAGCAAGCCCGGTCGAGGAGTCTGATACCAAGTAGCTACAGCAAGCGCTCCATAGTATCAGGCATACAGTAGCTACACCTAGGCCACTCGACGAAGTCCGGTGTCAAGTGGTTGTGTCGAGCGCAGTCGATGAAGTCCGGTGTCTGGTGGTTGCGGCAAGCCCGGTCGACGAGTCTGATACCCAGTAGCTACAGCAAGCGCTCCACGACTAAAGTCACCCGATAGCTACAGCAAGCGCTCCATAGTATCAGGCATCTAGTAGCTACACCTAGGCCGCTCGACGAAGTCCGGCGTTAAGTGGTTGTGTCGAGAGCAGTCGATGAAGTCCGGCGTCCGGTGGTTGCGGCAAGCCCGGTCGACGAGTCTGATACCCAGTAGCTACAGCGAGCGCTCGACTGTAGGAGGAGGATTCCGGCTGCTGCGGGCGCTGCGGACGCTACGCCCAGCGGGGTGTCTAGAGTTCGGGTGACACGGACAGTGCTACGGGAGTGTGACATAGGGCTACATAGGATAGTCACAGTAGACAGTCACAGGCGGCGCACGGACACTGGTATATAGTGTCCGGCGCTTGCCTCTCTAGAATGGACATGCTTCTTGCTACCCTTCAACTGGTAGCAACACTTCTTTCTGTGTTTGTGCCCCGCGAATCAAGCGGTGAGCCCACACCTTCCCCCTTGGCATTCTGAGAAAGGTGCGAGAGCCATACCATTTATTGGGCATTCCGAGCGAGGAGCGAGAGCCCTATCCTATTCGGCATTCCGTGCGAGCTGCGAGAGCCCCCTCCTCCCTCTCTGTCGACGCTTAATCCCACCAGTTTGGTGAAGGACGGGTACCCAGAAGCATCAGCACGAGTTTTCTCTTGTCCGCCACTCCAGGGATAGCAAACAGCGACTCTCGCGCGAAAAGTAGCCGCAGGAAGGGCGGCAAGCGGTAAGCGCGGGGGCCGGCAGTTCGGGGCCCAGTCCCTTACGTCTCCCACTTTAAGAATAGCACCAGCAACAGCGCTGACACTGGAAGTTGAAAAAGAATAAATATGTCGGTTCCACAGGGTCTCTGGCCGGAGCCAAGCGAACTCTTCGAATGGTTTGGTGAGGCGAACCTGTCGCGGGACGGCCAAACCACAGTCGTCGCAGTGGCAGCCGAGGCCATCCAGAAGGCCTATACCGAATGGCACTCCACACACCGTGAGGCCTCCGAGAGGATCGACGAACTGCTGCAGAGCACCCAAGACACCACTACAGACAGGGTGGATGGGGCGCTGAAAGCGAGAATCAAGCGATTGGAAAAGGAGTTGCGGGCAGCACGGGAAGGTGCAGGAGAGGCAGTGGACCTCGAGAGCCAGCTCCTGAAAGCCCAAGGAGAAGTCGTTGAATGGAAGACCCGGTTTGACGAACTTTTCGAAATGAATAAGCGCACCAATAAGCTCATCGACGACAACAACACCCTGCGAGGCGACAGCGGAGCCGCGCAAGTCCGGAACACGGTTGTCCACAAGATCAAGCCCCGCGAACCCGTTGGTTTCGATGGCTCCCAGGACCTGGAGGTAGTAACACGCTATCTGGACGAAGTGGAACACTATGTACGCCAGGGAGCGTCGATGTTGCCGAAGGCCTCGCTCGACAGCCAGCGCCTGGACACGGTGTGGCGGTTCTTCTCTGTCAAAATCTTCCGTTGGTTCCAGACAGTGATGAAGAAACGAGGGCTGGCAGCCATTCCACCAGCAGATAATGACTATGGCATTACCTGGACGGAGTTCAAGACGCTATTCAAGGAACAGTTTGTCCCAGAGGTCGCGGTGTCAGTAGTTCGCAAAGAATGGCACGCGCTTCGGTTCAACAGGCCGCAGGTTCTCAAGTTTAACAGGAGGGCTCTGGAGTTGATCGAAATCCTGGGAGGATCACTGTCGATTAGCAGGGAGAACCCGCTCTGGGAGAAGTACCTACGAAAGCTTCCAGATGGCATTGCAAGCGACGTCACGCAACAAGCGCAGATTATGCGCCGCGTTAACAAGACCAACCTGTCGCTTGGAGATATGATGGACATTGTCGCGGAATGAACGCTCCCATTCCTGCCATCGGGAACAGGACTCCCTGGTGCGGTCACCATGGCGGCGGCGACCACGTTGGCGGAGCAGGGCGACCCGATGGATCTCAGCAATGCAGAGCTCGAGGATATCAATATCATCGATGAGAAGACCCAATTCCACCGCTGCCGTGGCTACGGACACATTGCACGAAACTGCGCTACCCCGAATACGAGTAACCATGCGGAATGGTTCAAGGACCGAAAGGAAGGAAGCCACTCCCAGCGCGACGGAAGCTACTCTCGGCGTGATGGAAGCCGCTCCCAGGCTGACGGAAGCTACTCTCGGCGTGACGAAGGCCGCCAGCACCGCGAAGGATACCAGCAGTGGCATCGCGAACTGCCGTCGCAGCGTCCGCCCGCACCGAGACAGCCAATGCAACGCTCGCCAACGTCACGTTGCCAGGACCTCTACCCGACGCAGAAGGGGCTTGGGACGGCAGGCAAGCTTTACATGGTCGGCGAGGATCAGCGTGTCTATGCGGTTGACAACCTCGAAGCAGGATCGGGCGCTTACTTTGAAGGAAGTTGGGATGACGAGGACGAGAGGGAGTCGGCCAAAGGACAGAGGTTGGTAAATCTGGGAGAAGTGTCCGATGAGGAGAAGGGCGAGGGGTTGGGAAGTGACGGAGTGGGAAAAGACAGACAGTAGAAGTGATGGAGCGTCCTTCTACTAAGGAAAGGGAAGCGGCAACTTTATACCTAACAGATCTTAATGGAATGAAGAAAAATGGTGATGAGAATTCAGATCTGTTACGTAAAAGTTAAAACTTCCCGTTCCAAAACCCGCTCAGCATACACCCTTATGGATCCAGGTGCATCGCATTGCTATATTGATTCAACATACGCGAAGCAGCTGGGACTACCTCTACGCCATACTGGCCACATGTCAGTGATAACGGCCGGCACCAAACACCCAACCTCCGAGAGATACCAGGTCTGGCTGGATGGAAATATTCGTGGTATCGCAGGAAACTATGCTGCCATCACAGGATGGTACACACTTTTTGATCTCAATGGTGCTTACGACCTTATTGTGGGAAAGAACTGGCACTCGACGACACGCCATATGGTGGATTCAGGTAACGTGCTCCACCTGCTGGACGAGGAGCGTTCGGCCGATGGGCGCATGGCATTCGTACCCAGGTTGGCATTAAAGGGACTCTGGCCACACCAAGGACGATACTGGGAAGTTCAGAACCATTGGAGGTCAGTGGCTCGTGCGGCGTCCATCAACCTGATATCCGCAGAGGAAACCGGCCGGTCGAGGTCGAAGGCTAGTAAGGACAGAATATTCGTTTTCGATGTGCGAGAACGGAAGCTGGGAGAGGAATTCGGGGAAGATGAATCCGTGTTGGCAGATCTGGGTAAGTGGAGAGTCCAGATCCGACAGGAGTTCGACGACCTGTTCCAGCCACCAAAGGGAGTGCCACCGCCGGGAGAACACGATTTCCGTATCCATACGGATCCCACAATGAAGGTTCCGCACCGCCAGCCGTACCGTATGACACAGGCGGAGAGGGCAGAATTTGAAGTCCAGATAAGAAAGCTGCTAGCCAACGGATGGGTGACGAATTCTCATTCACGCTACGCAGCACCGATCATCTTTGTGAAAAAGCCGGACGCCACTCTCCGAATGTGTGTTGATTACCGTGGCTTGAATAAGATAACCGCCAAGGACCGATACCCATTACCGTATATTGAGGATCTGCTGGATAAACTCCATGGGGCACGGGTCTTCACCAAGCTGGATCTGGCCAGCGGATATCACCAGGTACGGGTACACCCGTATGACTGCCACAAGACGGCGTTTATAGCGCCAGACGGCTTTTATGAGTACAAGGTCATCCCTTTCGGTCTGGCAAATGCCCCAGCCACATTCATGCATATGATGCACAAGATATTGCATCCCCACCGACGAAACGCAATAGTGTATCTGGACGACGTTTTGATCTTTTCGAAGACGTTGGCCGAGCACAAGGCACATGTGGAGGGCGTACTACGGGCTTTACGGAACGCGAGGCTGCGTCTCAGCGAGCCCAAGTGCGTGTTTGGCACTCTGGAAACGTCGTTTGTAGGTTTCAGAGTGAATAGGTACGGCATTCACACTGAGGAAAAGAAGGTCAAAGCAGTACAGGACTGGGCAATACCGAGAACGCCAACAGAACTCCGGGGGTTTCTGGGGCTGGCAGGCTACTACCGGAAGTTTGAACCCAAGTTTGCACAGCGCGCTCATCTGCTACACGACCTCGCAGCGAAATCAAAAAATGAATAAGTGTTGACCAACCGGCACAGAGACCAGTTTGAGGACCTCAAGAAAGCCTTGACATCCGCTCCGGTTCTGGCAACGTTGGACCCGGATGCCGACTTTATCCTCCGGACGGACGCGTCAGATACAGCTATCGGAGGTGTATTGGCCCAAAAGCAGCTGTTCGAAGGGAAGATGGTGG
>Ga0307516_10006183_pt1 | contig 14093 bp, 20 predicted proteins | sample 19_EM_MG_FD_203310 | JGI IMG/M metagenome (GOLD analysis project Ga0307516, IMG submission 203310) | Populus trichocarpa ectomycorrhiza microbial communities from riparian zone in the Pacific Northwest, United States - 19_EM | ecosystem: Host-associated > Plants > Roots > Unclassified | place... | reverse complement strand
GGACATACGTCCTTGGAAGTTGTTCGGCATTGTGGTCGTGGTGAGCGGTGTTTGAAAAATGTGGTGTGGTGGCGGGCGACGCGTCGATGAGGCTAAGAGTACGGAAACTTTTGGCCTAGTACTTTATATTGGTCTTTATCCCGCAACAAACTTAAACGATATAGATATGTATGTAAATTTGGGGGAATGTATAATCGGCGATGATATAAAAGATTGTAGCGTTACAGGAAATATGGGAAGACTGAGCAACTCAGAGCGTGTGCTCGGGCTTGGGCGATATTGAACACCAAACTGGGTTTTGCCGCCCGGTGACGATGACGAAGTTGGTCGAGTGTACAGGAATGGAGCATTCAGCAGCAACAACATTAACCTCGTCGGCCTCAGAAAACGTTCAGCAGCTAAAGCACATTCCCTGAGCGGATCCACTGTAGATCCGGCACATCCCTCCAACTGCAGTCACCCTTATCGGTCCATAGCATCATACCACCATTAGAGTAGTTCCATTAGATTCCTGCGGACATGGGTCAACATTGTATGCGAATAAAAAGTCAACACGGCCAAGGAATGCCGTTTTATTCTCCTCAAACCCACCAGAGAATCTCGCAAAATTCGATGAACCTCGGCGTCAGCTCGGTCGCTCAATAGACATCCAACATCGGCAAAAATCTATGAAAATATGGCAGCTTCAAAAGTCAAAAGTATCAGACAAATACTGCCTTGCCTTCCCCGGGAATCTTGTACTTTTCATCGGGGTGTCCGATTGGTGGCATCCTGAGTGGTAACCGGGAATCGCCCTTCTTCCCGTCGGCTATAGCAGGAATCGCAAGCTTGGGATCCGGTTTGGCAATAGCGGCTGCTACCGTACGAACTTGATTTGCCTGATGCATACCATGGTAGGTTGGATACTAAGGAGAAAACGACTTGGAGGGATTTACGATTCGTCGTTCGGAAGCCGTGACTGTAGTGTGTCTAGCGCTTTCTTTTGTTTGTTCGTTTGTCGCGTGCGGCTTAGCTAGACCATGACGATATGCACACTGTCCGTTTTCCGTCCTCAGTCCGCCCGAAGGCGGCTCGTTACAAGCTCCCCTTTGCCCTCTGCCCAAGCCTGCCCCAAGGAGATATACGGCGCACTAAGGAAATTCTGAGAAAAGGCAAAAGAAAGAACAAAGGAAAGCCGCCCCCACATCCCACTTCCCTTCTGCAGAGGCCATGAAGGCGGGTGTCGGAAGGAAGAGCGGTTGCTCCTCGTCCCAGCACCCAGCTCCTCAGCTTCTTGCCTCCCCAAGCCAGTGGTGGAGAGGAAGTCCAACATCGGCTGGCTGCAGCGCTCGCCGGCGAAGAGATCCCGAAGCTTGAACCGGGCCCCTCTCTTCGCGCCTCTGCCCACAAGATTTTCTGATGGTGCTCCCAAAGCGAGGCAGCACTTAGAGAGGTGCTCCCGCGGCTGGGTCCTGTAGGGGCGGCGTCAGTTGAAGTGGGAGTGCTTTGCTTTGTTTTGTCATTATTCGCATGCGACCTATCTAGATCATGGCGATCCACACAGTCCGTTTCCGTCTACTGTCCTCCATTTATTTGTTTGTCTTTCGTTTTTCCTTCTTCGTTATTCTCGAATGCTTACACAATGTGGCTCTCCTCCACCCTCCGCCCTGGCCTGGCCTAAAGAATAAGAGATGCATTTAAACCCCGACCCACTCCCAATCCCATTCCTCTCCTCGGTCTCATCCTCCTGCTCCCGAAGCTCCAACTCCGGCGCCCCACCCATGACATCCTCTTTAGCGCTCTCTAACCACACCCTTCGTCCCACTTCCGTAGCAGAAAGAAAGCCCAAGATCGCTTGACTACAGCGCTCGTCCGCAAAGAGGTTCCGGGTTTGGGCCGATTTTTGCCTCTCCCGGTTTGCTTCCTCACCTCTGCCCACAGAATCTTCTGCAGGCATTTCCGGTGTGGGCAGCACTTGGAGAAGTGCTCCCGAGTCCGGGTTTGATATTGAACCTCCAGCATTTGGTCGTCGGCCGCTTCTTTGTCCAATGGAGGTATTCCTGTCAGACAGTGCCCGGTTTTCAACTGGTGAAACCTGCCGGCCAGCCTCTTCGAACACCCATCCACCACTCTATTCGGACCCTGCTTGTCTGGCATCCTGTACTTCTGTGCTGTGATCCGACCCTTCACCCAGCACCGAGGCTTCGCTTCACTTCTTTTTCGAGATCTCCCGTTGAAGTGGGAGTGCTGGCGATGATGATGGTTCACTGATCGCATGCGACCCTGTCGGATTATGGCGATATTATGTACAGTCTTTTCTTGTTTGCCGTCTGCCGCGACCTCTCACAGTCCGCCGGCGGCGCGCGACAACCCCCCCTACCCCCGCCTAGCCGATCCCCAAAATATCGCAAGGAAAAGAATGAAAGAATGAAAAAGTTCCGACAGGCAATTGCATCGCGATCCAAGGAAAAGACTCTTGCTCCCACCACCTGCTCCTCTTCATCCTCCGCGCCCCCCCGTCTTCCAGTTTTTCGCCCTCCCCTTGGCCCACGCCCACGTCCTCACTTCTGCGCTCCTCGCCCTGGGCCCCACCTTGCAGTGAAGAGTGCAGTCCGAGGAGTTTGCAAGCCGATAGTTGATCACGAGTGACATCCCATGGCTCCATCGCCGATCATCTACGCTTCCGGAATAGTTTCGGCAAAATATGAAGCCGTGGACTGGGACCGTGCCGGGGCCCTCACGCTGACTCACTGCTGCTCCGTAATGGGCACCTATATGAGCGGGTATCGCACGGTCCGCAGAGCGCACGGATTCACCCGTGCATCGTTCACCGTTCCGAACTACTCAGCGCTCTGGAAGAAGCAGGCGCGGAGGGAAATGGCTCGGACGGGTGCGGCACACACAGCATGCAACGCCGGGGACTGCCCCCCCTCCCCCACCTCCGCCGCCGAGTTCGGCACTGGTCTAGCACCGCAGATCGCCCGAGCATCGCGAGTCCAGGTCCGGCCTCCGTTTCCCCGACCTGCGACCGACCGGAGCCCGACCTCCACGGCCTTCTGTATCGCTAGTCAGCCTATCTGGGCTATGGCGATGACCACAACCACTGCGCCGAATCAAAGTGCGAGTGATGTCCTGTGCGCCCTCAGATCTGCACCGGTGACTCATCCAATATTCGACGCCCCTCACCGGATGAATCAGCAGCCGGCACAGAACCGCCGCCGCACTCAGCTCCCAATCGCTTCTCGGACTGTCCTGTCCAGCAAGGTAGGTACACAGCTTTCGTCGTGCCGGAGCTCCGCCGCTCCACCGCAACTCCGCAGGTTCTCAAGTGCACCCGCCCGCCTGCCGCCCACGGTGACTCATTGCCATGCTGCTGGTTTTGGGTGCAAATACCTTCCGATTTTCCCTTCGATTATCCGTTGGGCAGCCGACATCGGTGCGGAGTTGTGTTGATCTCCGACAATTCGTCTACATATGCGTTTGACTGCCACTATATCGGCTCCGGACGTTATTACTCATGAGTTCGATTCACGTGTCGTTTCCACGGCACGGAAGAGAGAAATAAATTACAGATGGAAAAGAAAACCCCCCCAAAGAGATACAAGCCATATCCTTCCCCGCAACAAACAACTGTTACAGAATTTCCTCTATGCAGTCCCCTCCTTCGCGTTCTCATTAACTTTCCCGTGGAAACTACTCGCCGGCAGCATATTAAGATGGTCCTCCTCCCTGTCAAGCCGCTTGTTCTGCAGCCAGAAGATGTTACCGGCGAGGAACGCCAGGACCGCGACGAATCCATAGTTCCAGATCAACAGGGGGTCCTCCGCGAGCGCGACGAGCGCTTGACCGAGCGCGGACGAGATCGCCGACATGAACAGGAAGACGGCAGTAACGAGCGAACGCATGTTGCGGGGCGCCTTGGTGAAGGCGTACTCGAGACCGGTGATGGACGCGAAGATCTCAGAGAAGGCGATGAAGAGGTAGGCGCCGGTCTGGACCCAGACGTTGATGGGAGATACTCCGTCACAGCTGTTAGGGTGATCGCCACAGGGGTTTGTCTTGTACACGTAGTACTGCGTCACACACGACCAGATCATGGCGCAGCTGCCCATGAAGAATCCCATCATGATGCGCTTGATCGGCGTGAACTGGATCTTGTTCCTGCGGAGCATGGGGTAGACTAGCTGATCGCAGATGGGGATGAAAATGATCAGGGTGAGGGGATTGAGGTTGGAGAGAATGTCGTTGGGGATGCCGTGGAGCTCCATGGTCGCCGCCTGCGAGATCAAGTTGTTGGTCATCTGGTTGTATGCCATCCCTAGGACATGTTAGGTTTGCATCTCCTCGCGTTCGATGTTGTCGACGACTCACAGTATACGGGATACCACAGGAAGACCTTGCAAGCCATAAGCCCTCTTCGGACCTGGTCAACCCACTCGTCGTCGAAAGTCATCCAGACAGGGCGCTGCGAAGGTCCGAGGTTGCTGGGTTTGACTCTCTCCCAGAAGTTGTCCGCGTGCATGTTACGGTAACTACAGCACATCAGCTTCCGCTACCCCGTTCGTTTTGGGCTTCAGGCTTACGTTCTGACGGGGTTGATCGACCACCTGCCCCTCATCGCCAACCCCCAGACCTTCACGGCTTTGGCAGTGACATTGCCGGTAGGCGGGCTGCGCTCGTACTTGTTGCGGCAGACCCACATGACCATCGGACAGAACAGGAACAGGATCGTCGGAAGGGTAAACGAAAGCCAGAAGCCAACGTTCTTCTCAGCGTCTGAACGGAGACGGCATCAGCACATGTCGTGGACACCCATGACAACAGCGGGGAATACTCACAAACCATGATGACGGATCCGAGCAAAGAGCCGACGTTGATCATCATGTAGAAGTACATGTAGATCCGCGAGATAGTGAATGTGGGGTCCACGATGACACGCTCTCCGGTGGGGAGCGTCTTCACGGTCAGACCCAAGTCCTTGTACTGCTCGGCGATCAAAGGCGAAATGTTGGACTTGAAACCTCCGACTCCAATGCCCATGACCACCAAACCGACGGCGAAGCACGCAATGGAGCTGTTCGGGTGTACGATGACCGGGGGAATGGCTGAAACGATGAGAATGACGTGTCCGACGACGGCGACACCGATGGCGACCATGATGGTCTTGTAGCGACCCCAGTACTCATCAGCCATGTAGGCTCCGAGCAAGGGCGTCAGGTAGGCCCAGAAGGTGTTGACTGAAAGAACATCCCCGTCAGTCCTTGGCGCGTGCTAACGCCATCAATGTGCAGATACGTACATGTCGTCAAACCGGTGGAGGCACGCTGGCCCATTCCCAGAGCTCCCGACTGACCCTCAAAGCCAGCTCCCGTAACGGATCCCGCGGGCATATCCTGCTGGATGAAGTTGACGACTGCACATCTGTCAGTACACCCTCGCCCCGAACGAGATATCAAGGCTCCATACACACAGCGGTGGTTCCGTAGTACGAGAACCGCTCGCACAGCTCGACTATGGCGATGGTGTACGCCGTCCATGGCACCTTTCCGGAGATACGGCGCAACGTGTGCAGCTCGTCCTCGTTGGGGTGATTTCCATCCGCAGTCGCCTCGGTGTATACGGTGTATAGGGGAAGGTTGTGGTCGCGGTCGTGGTCGTGGGATCCTTTCTCGCTCGGCAAGTGCTCCGGGGGTGCCTTCTCTTCGATCGGCAGCACGGGCAGATGCGCCTTGGCGGCCTCCACGGCCTCGAGGGCGCCGTCGTTCATTGCTGCTGGTGTAGGGGATGGGCTGCTCTAATCTCAGAAGCTTGTCGGGACGCGAATCTGGAAGTGCAGCAGTAACTGACGAGAGGACGAAGGAGCCGAAAACGGGAGAGGGAGGCTGGGTCTTTACGTTGTTGCGTCTGCGTCCCAGGTCCAGTGGCCGAGCTCCTACCAAGCCCCTCGCTCGGCGGTGGAGGGCAATCTATCTACTGCCGATGCAGTGCCTGGTAACAGCAGGTGGCGGGCTCTGACGCCGCCTCCCCATCTCCCACCCTTACAGTCTCCCACCCTACTCTCTCCCACCCTTACTCTCTCCCACCCTTACTCTCTCTCACGCGCTTTCACGAGCCCTTTGTGTTTCTCACGGCAGCAGCACTAGCCAATCGCACCAAACCAACCTTCTTTGTGTGGGAGTGGTTCGAACTCCCAGTGGCTAGAGCAACCTACGTCGACGAATCCTGGAACCGCAAAGCCAGGAGGGTACATAGCGACAATGCTTGTCTCCACTCCCAAGACCATCATAGTCTACGCACCACTCCCGCTAGCTCCCCTGCCATGTCAGGATCCCTCGCAGTCGGAAACCCGTTATTATCGCTGCTAGCGATAACGGCGGCACAAGATCTGGACAGCGGTGCAAAAAAGACAGTGCTTTGGGCCTTTGGCAGCTCAGCAGGAAGCGGGAGGCGGCCGACGAAGCTCACACGACTGACAGGCTGCATCCTGGTCGCCTGATAACCGCCAACAATCCTTCATATAGTCCGTTCTCCTCACACTACCACGCCATTCACGTTGCCAAGCACACACACAACAGTTCAATGGCCACTAACAGTCTCGATATGGTATACGCGCGATCTGCAGGCTCGATAATCCCCGAAATGCCGAAACTCTCTTCGCAACCACCCTACTACCATCACACGGACAGCCGCGAAACGGAGGAGGAGTTGGCCACTGCGGCGTCGATTGTAGTCGAGACGGGGCCAAGCTGTGTAGGATCGCTGTCTGTGTGGGGAGGGGAGGACATTCGATCGTGTGCGCTACATGTACCACCCGCCTTCCGCGTCCAACCGAGGCAACAAGGCAGAGCATGTGCTGACGACCCTCAGATCCTTCCCCAACGGTTGGTACTCCGTACGCCGGCGAGTCGGCAAGTTGCAGTGCCCTGTTGGTCGGATTCACCGGTGGACGGTTCCGATCTTGCCCACCACCACAAAGCCTTTCCGCTTCTTCGCATCTATCAGCCATGTGCGTCGCAGTGGCTGCAACCTACATAGTTGCAAATTGCCTGCGCAGTGGGGAAGGATGGTGTGATGCTGAGGTTACTCCAGCGCGTTGTGCGACCAGCCGAATGTTTGCCAAGGGCACCTGTCCGTAAGACATGCCGTTGGACGCATTCCCGCACGCCCGTTCACCGCTCGCCGCTCGCCGCTCACCCTTCCTCTCCTCCACTTCCGCAAGACGATCGAACTCAGAGCTCGCCGTCCGTCTCCAGCGCCTGTATTCATTCCCGCAGAGAATGGCAGGACGAGCCCAACTTGCCACGTCCCAATCATGGGAGGTTGCCCACCCCCGAATGCGGCGGGAGGGTAAGCAGTGGACTGCACACCGCGCGCTACACGGCATTCCAGAAATCATGCGCAGCAACCCACTGCGGCGCACACTTCCGCTTGCGGCAACTTACGGCCGCGGGCGCATTGGGGAGATTAATGCCGGTCGATAAGAAGCATCAAGACTTCCCACTGGGAAGGGAACAGAGGTCCTGGGGCAAGGCTGCCTTACCCACCTCTGTTTTGGAATTCCGAAGCACCGATTCGATGCTGCCGGTATGAGAGTGATGGTGGGGCATATGTAGGATACGGTGTGGCGAATTCAATCAGCCGGCGTCTCGCGTTCGTCGTGTGCGCTGTTTCTGATTTCACTTCTCCCTCCGGTCATCTTCCCTGCAATCGCCGCACTCCACTCGCCACGGAGACAATCAGCATCGATCACGCTCCTCGCGGTATACGACGCCTCCCCGCACTACATTCCAGGACTCCATCCACTGCAGTTGTCAACGGCAGTGACGCTCTAGCATATCATATTTATATCTACTCCTGATAGATATAATAATCCCCCCGGGGTCGAATGTGCCAGCATAGGATAAGTGGCTAGGGCTGTCTGCATTCCAATCTCTCCAGATGTTGACCCGAAGCGGGCAAGCGAGGGGTAAGCGTTCGATCGCAGAATCCCATGCGCACGAACCGAGGCATCGAGACCAACCCTTGCCCTGTCATCACCCTAGGAAAGCGAATGGTTCCGCAGAGGGAAACGAAAAAGAAAACAGAGAAAGGGGAAAGCAGGTTTGTTTGTTTTTTCGGCGCGGAAAAAAAAAAGAAAATGGCGGGATTGGACGGGCCTTCACCGGGTACACCCGCAGCCGATGGCTCCCTCCGTTTTTTGTGGTGATGCCCAACGTGCTCCGGGATATGACGTCGTGCTGTTTCGCCGTTCAGATATCCATGTACAGGTTAAACGACGAAGTTTTCCACAGATGCCAATAATACTTTTCTCACCACCCCTTTTTCTTTGCCTCTGAGCCCCGGGACTTCGCTCCTCTTTCGAGCTTGCCCACCGACAGTCCAGGGCTGGTTCACGAGCCCTACACTTTTGCTTGTCCGCGGTGTCCATGTGTATACCGCCATCAGCCCAGATCAATCCCGCACGCAGTGAGCAGTTGCCCTCAGTGTGCAGCCCGCCCGTAGCAGTTACCAGCGGAAGTCGCTCTTTGTCGCCCACGCTCCACACCACCACGCATCACCAACTAGCTGCAGCCGTTGATCATCTGTGCGTCTTTCATGCAGCTGCCGCACATGCTTTCCCGCACCGGGACGCCGAAGCCATCCCAGGGAACCCGTGGAGGAGGAGGAGGAGGAGGAGGAGGAGATACGTGCAGCCCTATCGACGGTACCGGATGACGCTCCGGAAACTGGTATCGGCTATTTCCAATTTGATGGTGACGATGGATATCTAGGCAGGTGCTCCGATGGCGGCCACCCGGCTTGCGATACTTCCCAGTCTACACCCAGCTGCAGGAAGCAGTCTCCAAGCTTCGTTACTCAACCCTATGCAACAACGGCCCATCGTCTCAAGCGTGTATTAAGCGCTGCGCTCCCCGTGGAGACGGAGACGGCGATTGGCCCCTATGCTCGCTGCTCGTCAGAGCACAACCACGCGATTGGGGAGTTCCGCCCCCACCCCTTCCCCTATGTCGTGTCAGCCACGGTCAGTCTCGCATGAACATCGTCGCGGACGGACTGGAAGCGGAGGGAGCTGCAGGTTTGGATGTTTGTCGACGTTACGTACGTACACACCACGCGTGTCATGGGCTGGTACTCGGTGCGGACCGCCCCTGCCGGAGCGAGGTACTACATAGCTACAGGCATAGTTAACGATTCATCATCATCACCACCAGCATCAGCTATCAAGCATAGGGGGAAGCGCGCTCGAGTTCTAGGTCGTCTGCGTCTGCGAGTGGCGTCACCCTGCTGCTGATTCCGTGGCCGGCCTCGACCCGAAGACGGCAACGGATGGGCTGTCGACGCTCATCCAACCACCCGCCGCGCGGTGAAGCTCATCGCTGTTGAGATGGCAGTTTTTTTCTTTTTCTTTCACCGTTGGAGTAACCCAGGGCTACACCTCCACGGACAGGCTTGTCGCTTCACGCGTGCCGGATGACGCAGGAACGGCGAATAGAGCACTATCGGTCGCCACTGACGACGTCTCACCGCCAGCGGCCCGCCCGCAGCCATTCTTCTGCGACGGACGTAAGCGAGTCTGACGGTACTCGGTGTCCCGCAAGAATTTGGCTCCAGACCTAGGGTCGTATGTTTATGTAGTTACATACATACCGTCAGCGTCGCTGATACTTCAAGCACGCCATCGGCCAAACCCAACTCTAAAATTAGAAAGACTCATCCTTAAAACTAGAAAATCACCCCTACATATGTATGTATGTAGACCATAGGTACTCCCACAATTGTACAAAAGTGAATCCCTCCGACCAGAGTCGAACTGGTGACCAACGGATGACAACTTTGCAATTACAGTCCGGTGTGATACCAACTACACCACAGAGGGAATTCATGGTTTGATGCTTTCCAGTCGCCTATAGTTAGTTACTACTGTAATAGCAGCTCATAATCTGACTGCATTCTATGTTCGTGTCTCCAAGAGTATCCACATCGTCGTTCCCCGTCGACATCCATTCAACAACGTACAAGCATCACAGGCAGAAACCATACTCTTTCCATCTCCTCCCCTCGCAATCCCAGAGCCTACGCGTGCGGCTCCAACACTACCGCAACACTCAACAAGCCGGCCAGCAGCCCCATCCTGGTATCGAACCTCAGCGCCGAACCACGGTTCTGCAGCTCCGAGCCTTTCAGTGGCGTCGGGTGGACGAGGACGATGTCGAAAACCCGCGTCGCCGTGGCGTATGGCGCGTTTCCGCCGCCGAGCGTGACGATCCCGGTGGTAAACTGGGTGACTACCCGGCGAGGCTCTTCTTCTTCCTCGTCTGCGGCCGCGTCGGGTCCCTCGCCATGGGGCTTGGCGACCTCCGGCCCAGGCTTCTCCCTGGTCGTGGATTTCTCTTCTTCGTTCTCGGGTTCTTCTCCCTGACCGTCGGTGGCCGCGAACGTTCCGGTCGTGGATGGTTCGATAGTGATCTCGACGGCAGCGCCCCCGAACCCCTCGGTAACGATGCCGCGTTCTGTCTCCGTGACCGTCAGGGCCCGCGATTCGGATCCGAAGCCCTCGCTGAGTTGGCCATGCTCCGCGCTGTTCTCCGCGGCCCCTACTATGACCGTGACGGTTTCGTGTACAGTGCAGTTGCCGATGCTGCGGGTATCCGAGTTGGATGGAGCCCCGGGGGGATCGATGGCAGGATCGTCGCCGAAGTCACCGCCCGCGGCTTCGAACGAGCCTGCTTCCTCCGCCCAGTCAGTCTCATCGGCAGCGGACGCATGCAAGGTTGACAGCCTTGCCTCCTCGAAAGGAAGTATCTCTTCGTCGCCCTCCAGGTCCTCGAGCGTTTCGACCTCCGTGGAGTCGACCGTATCGCCCAACGAGGAGTGTTCCGCCTCCTCCTCCGGCGGTCCATCACCGCACAGTGATTTTGCCCGGATTTTGGCCTTGATCTCGCCGCGGGGCAGGACCTCCAGGTTCTCCCTCCTCGCCGCCGCTACTAGTGGCACCGCTCCGGTTTGCTTTTTTTCTTCCCCACCTCCGTTCACCCGTACTTTAGGGCTGCGAAGCCATTTCAAGCGCGCCTCCTCCTGTGGGAGCAGCATCCCGTCCTCCTCCAGCGCCTCGAGCTTGTTGAGCTCTTCGGCGATTTTCCGGCGGTGCGTTTCCAACCCCGTAGCCTTGACCGGGGCCGCGCCGGATCCGGTGGGGCTGACCGGCTGGTATCCCACCCCTGTGGTCTGGGTTACAGCTTTGTCGGGTTTGGTGGGATCGACGTGCTCCTCCGAGTCCGGTTCTCCGTCGGCACGGCGAGTGATACTTGGCCGAGCGCATGCCGCCATGTGAGTCGCGAAGATCGATGCCGGCGTGCCCTTTGCCGCACAGAATTCCGACACACCATCCCCCGTAGCCGCAGCGTCTTTCCCCGGAAGTACCGGTGTCCCGTTTGCCGCGCCCCCGATCTCCGCACCTGTGCCCGTGCCCGTATCGAACGTGGAGTCGAGAGCGGCCGTGGTATCATGCACATCCGCGCTGGTGGCGTCGCTACCTTCACTCGGGCCAGCGATATCAGATGTCCACTCCAGAACAGCAGGAGAAGAAGCTGGCGACTTACCTTTCAGGACAGCAGAGACGGAGACTACTGCACACGTTGGGGCTGTCGCCGCCGCGGCCGTGGGAGTAGCAGCGCAAATGGGAGTCGGAAAACCATGCGGTAGCCTAGTGCTAATCCAAGCTGCCGGGCCCGTGATGCTGACCGCTGAGTTCGGGGAGAGCACGGGCTCTGGAGATCCGCCGACGACAACCCGTGGGGAAGCGGCGGTGACGACAATAAGAATGCCGTAGATAAACATGACGCGAGGAGTCGAACAACACGATATGGGATACGACAAAGGGTGAGATAGGGGGACAGACGTCGCAGGTATGTAATGGTGGATCGCCGGCGGCTGGTGGGCGTGACTGTGGGTTACGGAGGCCGGCGTGACGGACATGCTTGGAGGGGTGGACGTCCGAGTAGCCAGCTCTAAGCGGTCGGCGAGACATACTGAGCCGCTCCAAACTAGCAGTCGCACGGTTGGGTCCGCACGCACCGGCACGTCCGGAAGAAATCGTCCTCTGCCCCAAGAGACGGCACGTAGGTTAGAAGCCGCTGCCCGAGGCTCCATATTCCACTCAGGATTCAGGGTGCGGTTGGCCTCTGGAGCCTTGAGCTTACCCACAGCCGAACTGCTTAGCTCTGGGCGCTGTCCCTATCTCGTTTCGAGCAAGCAGCAGAACCAGCGCTCGCCGTGCTTAGAGAGACGGAGCGAGGACAGGTAATAATGGGAGTAGAACTCGCTCCTCGCTCATTTGTTCCCGCTTGTAGCGTAACCCGCTTTCATCTGGCCCGCTACCCCCCAGCTGCCATGTGTCTAGCTGGCTAACCTACAGCCTTTACATATATCCTATCTATATACATAGAGCAGAAATCCTGTTGGCTGTCCGATGAGGATGGCGAGATAAGATAAGATGGGATCGTGCACATGATGCTTAATAAGACTAGGAAGAAGCCGGATGACTAACCACATGCGAGCCAACTAAGCAGCGGCCAGAGGGTTGGACGCAACCCAGAGGACTTCCGGCGCCTCTCGCCATGTTTCCCCCAGTCCAGCCTACAACAATCGGCGCGTACATCCTGGAGATCCTATTCAGACCGTTCCCCAGCTTCGCGGCTGTGGAGAGTCCCGGGGGGGGGCGTCCCGCTCCTTGCGGCATCTGCAGTATGTGCTTGCGATGCATAGCCCATTCGTTTTCCCCTTACGCACAGCGCTGCAACAAGACAGTCTACCAGACCCAGGAGATACCAGGCGCGGCCCCGCAAGTTGCCTCCCACGTATTCGTCTGTTTGTGTGTGGCCACGAGCCGAGAGTAGTCCCTTGCCCACCGTTCGATACAGTTGACCTCTTCTGACCTTCTTGCAGATAGCCATCGAGTAGCGTGAGTACGGAGCCTAGTACTGTAGCACGATGGGGGGACAGAACTGCGGCCTTCTTCGCCGAATTTTCCCCGATGCCCTGGTCTGTGTTCGGAGGAAATCCACGCTGGCAGCATCAACCACTCGTCGATGGAGGAGATTGGGCAAACCAAACGCTCCCGATCCGGTCGGCGGGTGTCAGGTCGGGTCAGGGAGTCTTGCGGCAGCGGCGAGAATTTCAATCTGTCCGGTCGACTCCGGAGGGCAGAGGAGCAACCAGAGACTAGCGTACCGGCCCAAGGCCGGCGTGATGGACGGCGAGAAGTCAGTGTTGAAATGAAGTCCGGAGATGGCGGCTCCTGAGCACCGTCTCGGAGGGCAGTCTCCTGTCGAGCCCCTGGGGCCCCTTGTATATAAAGAGAACCTTCTGTCCGCGACGATGATCTTTATCTTCTGACAGCCGGGGAGTGAAGCTACACCCAACCGAATCGTTGCTTCCGAACGCCAGATGCTAAGCTCGCCTGATACGGACTGGATGTCGGCGGACAATAGCCGGTCCACATCCCCTCTCGGCATGTGCGTACTGTCACCTATCCGGATGGAAGGATCGTAGCTTGACTATTCTTTCTCTCACCGCATCCGTGACTGTCACTATAAACGTGTTTCTCCCCTGCCGGCGATATCCGGGAATAGAATGGCACCCGGGCCCTTACTCCGCTTGAACAGCATCACACCGTGCATCGGAGGACGCATCGCAGATGGCTGGTCCGTCACAAGTACAGCCATCTGCGGGAGGTCCCAGGCTGGCAGAAAGCCACAATTCCGTCGGACCTCTTCGTGCGCTTGTCTGCGAACGGGTGGCTTCGCGAGTTGGTGGCGGCCGAGGGATAGGTGGTAGCAACACCGTTTCACCCCTTCTTCTGCAGACGTTACTCGGGCCACTGGTACGCGTGCGGTGCATCCCGTACGGCGCCACCCCCATCCCAGCTTTGGTGAACAAGCGCAGGACGTGGACGCGGGCGCGGATTTTTGCTTCCGCCGTACGCCGGTGACCTGGCGGCTCCGGCGTCGGCGGATGGCCAGTAATGAGGCGTGGGAATAGGGGCCTCTTTAGAAGGAAGGTCATGGCCGTGGTGGGGGGGGGGGGGGGGGGGGGGCGGAAAATTTTTAAAACGC
>Ga0307516_10006182_pt1 | contig 14093 bp, 11 predicted proteins | sample 19_EM_MG_FD_203310 | JGI IMG/M metagenome (GOLD analysis project Ga0307516, IMG submission 203310) | Populus trichocarpa ectomycorrhiza microbial communities from riparian zone in the Pacific Northwest, United States - 19_EM | ecosystem: Host-associated > Plants > Roots > Unclassified | place... | reverse complement strand
GAAGACATAGAAGAGAGTTGCTGTGATTGGAGGGTTTTGTAGCGGGCTTGAAGGTCCTCATGCTCACTTCGAGCGGTGGAAAGGTCGTCTTCCAGATGCGCGATACGGAGGTTCAAGGAGTTTCGTTCGGCTTCGACCTCTTGGATGACTTTCCTCAGGTGATCCACGGTGGTCTTGGCAGCTTCGAGATCGTCGTCAAGTTGACGGTGAGCATCCCCGTTCCCGGAAGCCTCTTGACCGAGCCTCTGGATAACCCCCTGCAGCTCCTCTACGCGTGATGAAAGAAGTTGGCAGTTGCGTTCCGCCTGGTCGTACCGCTGGACCGCCTCCAAAAGGTGTGATTCAGCGATGCTCGCTCTTCGATTTGCGTCCGCGAGAAGTTCTTCGTTCACCCGTAAAGAAGCACCCGATTGGGCCGTCAGGTACTCACTGTTCGCCCGAACGTGATCGACGACGACAGAGAAAGCGGAAGCAGCAAGCTGAGAGCGCCTAACCTCGAGCTGAGAGTCCTCCACCTTTGCCAGCGCCATATTCGCCTCCTCACGCAACTGCCGGATTTCTTCCTCGAGATTTGAGACTTCGAGGGATCTATCGGACTGGGTAGTTGAAGAGAGAGTGAGGATTTGGCGTTGGAAAGCTTGAACCGCAAACGTGTGCTCGACCTGAGAGAACTCCAGATGACCTTTGACGTCATCCCGTTCCCCGCGAAGTCGATCGATCGTGGCAAGAAGACGTTCGACGACTTCATAATCGACCGGCTGCTGGCCAATGGAGGTACGTCGATTTGACCGGGCGTTATCCGGACGTAATGGTGTCGACCGAATGAGGTACGTCAGATCGGCGTCTTCTTCCAAGAGGTTGTCTTCGAAAGTTTGTCGGGAGATCGACTGTCCAATAGTTACGGGCAACCGGAAGGTAGACTCGGCGAAAGCGTTCTGAGCTTCCTCCACCTGTTGTAGTAGTTCCCTTGAAGTAGATGTCAGCTTTGTGGGGGAAGGGGGGACAGGGTTCGCACTTCTCCTTCAGCTGTAACTGTCGTATCTGCTGTTGTTGAGCCTCGTTCTCAGCGCGGACGGCTTCGAGCTCGCCCAATGCTGCATCCTTCTCCCCGACGAGGTCAAGGTTCACCGCCTCAGCCTCATCCGCCTTCTTCGTCTCGGCTCTCAGCTTCTCCTCGGTCTGAACAAGCGTTGATTGCATTCGCTGAGCTTGGGCGACCTGCCTCTGGAGTTGCTCCATCTTCGCGGCGTCCTCGTCGATCCTATCCATGAGTTGTTGCTCCCTACTCACGGTCCCCTCTCCGGTTTGCTGCCTGAGGTACCCCAGCTCCTCACCCATATCGTCGACCTTGTCCTGCAGCTCCTTCACCTTGGTCTGCCAACTCCGCTCGTTTGCCACCTTCTCGTTCTCCATCTTCGTCATTTCGGTCTGGAGATGGCTGACCCGCCTCTCAAAGGCTTCAGTGTCTGAATCGTGTTTGGCAGAGATGTCGCGGAGTCGTTCATTCTCCTGTTTTAGCCAAATAAATTGAGGGTCGGTCGTGACGGTCGAAGTAGAAGTTCGGCCGTTCGTAAACTTCGGACGAGGAGCCGCCTTTAGTTGGTGACATTCGAATTCCAGTTCTTGGATCCTCGACTGGAGTTGGCCGTTGCGTTTCTCGAGCGTCGACTTCTCCTGGAGCCGTCCATGCTTATCCCCCTCTGTGCGGGCCGTTAGGGAGTCGATCGTGGCCTGAAGATCTCGGACGACCCTCTGTTCCGCCTTGAACCTCTCCTGTAGTTGATTCATGGCAAGCTCCAGATTGTCGTGAGCAGTCTTCTGGTTTATGCGTGCCTCGGAAGTTACGCGCAGTTCTTCCTCGAGCTTGACTCGTCTGTCGGCTTCGGACTGAAGCTGTACTTACATAAGAGCAATATTCCACCCAAACTACGACGGAACGCACCTTGTGGTTTGTCTCCTTCAACGTTGTATCTCCAACTGCTCTCTGCTGAGCCGCCTGGTCGAGGTGAACCTGGAGCATTGTGATTTCATTGTCTAGACGCATTCGTTAGCCTGGGTGGAATGACGCCGAGATGAGATGGTACGGTACCTTTTGTGGAGATCGTAGCCTTGAGAGCAACAACTTCATCGCTATCGTGGTCGATTCCAAGGTTCACGGTGGACATCTCGAATCAGCGCCTGGTGCCGTCCGGGTGACGGCGTAGTGAAGGTGCGAGGGTAAAGAGCGAGCGTCGCGCTCTGGAAAGTATCCGAGAATGACAGTGGCCCACAAACAACAAGTAGAACCAAGTCTGTCGCGTGATCATGTGATCGCGTCGGGCAATTTCCTGAACCGCGTTTGGAAAGAACTTTGGTTGAGGTTCCCACGATTGCTCCCTCTCTTCTCCCGGTCGCGGAGCGGCGGAACAATGTCGCTCCGCCAACTCCGCTGGCTTTCTTGACATCTCAGCTGGGCTCTTGTTTAACACCTCGTTTGCCGGTACTGCCCTGAGGATCCCCAATATTCCCAATCACACCTCTGATTCTTATCTCCCAATGATTGAATCACCGAGGTGTCTTGATGTCGTTTCGGCTTACACGCGGACGGGTGGATTCTGGTTTGGGAAGGACGAAGATTACGCGGGCCCAGAGCGTTCTCTTTCTACTGCCTTGAGGCGGCGCGGCAATAATTCACCCTTCTCAATCAACCGTGGGTGCCGGGGTCCTTGGGGCTGTTCTAGCCCTTGCCCAGGGATGCAGGGAACGTCTCTTGGATACATTTTGAAATACCAACCCCGTGAGGGTGTTTGAGGTGCGCGTTCCCTGCACGAGGTGGTAAGCTCAGTATCCATCCTCGGTTTTAATGACATACGATAACGTCCCCGTGGGTAGACCACGCGACGACACAGTATTTTCTCATGGAAATCCTCTTATCGGATACCGTTTTCGGCATGTTGACACCCGTGTGGTGGTGTGATGGATGGATGGTTTACGTTTGGTGAAAGCATGAGCAGTTGGTTCATTTTCTTGACCCGATGTGCCTGGGATCGTGTCGGTGGGGGACCATCCGACATGTTTGACTATGTCATGCCGGAAGAGGATCGGTATGACTGAAGCATGCCATACTCCGGTACGGAAGCAGGGGGAGCTACATCTGGTGAAGCACAAACACGCACGGACATCGTGTTGTGCCACGGTGTCCGGCTCTACCTTTGACTCGTCAAGAGGGTTGATGGGTAGATTCAGGCGATCGTGACGGCCGCAAATAGCACCAACAATCCCCATATGTTTATTTAAGCTACCCAACAGCTGATAATCAAGAACATTTTGTTGGAGTTTATGCTTCCGGGTAATCAGACGGGGCGGTGATGCCTTCTGGGAGTGATCCCACCTCTACTTGGTGTCAGTGGGACGAGATAAGGCTCTCCGGGCGATCCTAGCCAAACCGGTGAAAGCCCGGAATACAATTGCTGCGACCACCCGAGGGATAGCCCACCTCGGGGATCATTCACGGCGGCCGGTGAGCGCATTGGGGGAGTGATCCGCAGGGCACAAGCGGGGATTGTCGGGGGTGGTCAAAGGGTAAAGGGAGAGAGAGATGGGGTGAAATATTAACTCATGGGCAGAAGCACACTGTCTGAACTCGTGCGCGGTCCTATACGCGGGGAAGAATGAGCTCGGCCAACAATGGACCGGTGCTGTGACCCTGGCGGTCGGCTGTGCACGTGAGGGGGAGTGTTACTTAAGTAGGCGTCACGCCCTCCCATCCATTCTCCTCTCCTCAATTGTCCCAAGCAGGCCCTCGTCTGTCTGGAGGATCTGCTGCTCGTCGGCCGTCGCGCCCCTTTTGTCTTATATCCTCTTTCTTCTTCCTCTCTCTCAAAAGCACGCAGGTCGTCATCCTCCTTTTGCCCCCAAGAACTCATCATGCAGTCAACCACCCTCTCCCGCAGGAGAAACACCCCCGCCAATCTCGGTATCAAAATCGCTCCTCCTCCAGCCAACCTGCCCACCGTTGTTGCCGAGGGAGACACCCCATTTCCATCAGGTCCCCCTTCCGAGCCCGAGTCCGTATCACTTCCTTCTCCAACCAAACCTCGATCGGTTAGGAACGTAAAACGACTCTCCCTCACCCTCCAAACCAAGCCGTCCATCGGTTCCCTCTCCATTGCTACCCAAGACCAGCCCCCGGTCCCTCCTTCCCCCGCCCTTGAACCGCGCAGGCGCCCTTCGGTTGTCTCTCTCCCAGCAACCACCATCCTCCGGCAACGTGAAGAAGAGTCTCCGTCTGTCCCTTACGCCGATGGCCCCATAGAGATCCTTCCTGGCATCTGGCTGGGCTCTGAAGATTCTGCCCGGGACTGGCGCGGTCTCATTAAACGAGGTATCAAATCCATCCTCAACGTCGCAAAGGAGGTCACATGCCCTATCGATGCCTCCACTTCGCGGCCCCTGCGCTCTTCCGTCTCCACCTCCGATCTATCGGTGGAGCCTCAGGACAGCAACCCTATCTATTTTCCGGCTCATATCCCCAGCGGCCGGCCGGGATTGCACTATCTCAAGCTCCCGTGGTCCCATGGGCAACCGGATTTGGTCAATGTTGGACTTCCGGCAGCTTTCGATTTTGTGGACAAATCAACTGCACGCGGGGATGGCGTTTTGATCCAGTCGGTCTTTTTATTATCTTCCTCCCTCCTTGCCGACCACTCACGTGGAATGCCGATCATCATTTCAGTTGCCAATGTGGAATCTCACGATCCGGGACGCTAATTATTGCTCTCGTCATGAGGGCTGCCGCCCGATGCTCGACGGCCGTGCCGTCCCAAGTGTGGGCACTCAAGGGTATGCAAGGCGCGTACTCCTATGTCAAGGAAAAGAGTAAATGGGTTGGCCCCAACATGTCGTATGTCGTCTTTCACTTGGATTCCGTTGTCAAGCTGATGATCATTCTTCCCAGTCTCATTTATCAGCTGCTTGACTATGAGAGGGCGTTAAAGTCCGGCGGTGCCAACTCGCCAACCTTTTCTGATCGATCTTCCATCGTTGCCGCGGAGGAAGAAGAATGGGGCCGCCGCCGCTCCATGCTCGACAATGACCCTTCCGATGCTGATGTGGAAGAGGACAGGGATGTGACCGAGGTTGCCCGCGAAGCCCGCGCCCTAGACAAAGCGATGGAAGACCGCGTGCTCGCCCGCAAGTCGTCATCTTCTTCTATCGCTTCCTCTGGTTTGGGAATGGGCGTCGCATGGAAGAGTCGCTATGGTGGCAGGAGGCGTACCGGATCGATTGCCAGTAACCTTACCAATGGCAGTATCCTCAGTGAAGATCTTGTTGAGGAGGAAGAGGAGGAAGAGTTGCTCAATGTCGGTGGTGGATTTGACAATGACAGCCGAGAAAGTGATGCGACCTCCCCAGACTCGCAGCACGAGGAAGAGAGCGTGAACAGGCTTTCGTTTATTCCACAAACCGCTCGTCCTACCATCCAGCGCAACCCTTCCGGCCCGACTTCTACTCACAAGTTCCCGCGGATACCAACAACTGCTATTCAGGCCACGTTCGACCTTCCCCCGTTGCCGAGGCCTCGCCTATCCTTGAAAGGTCGGCGTCGACCCCCACCTCTGTCGATCTTACCAACTGTCCCCTCATCTCCCATCAACCCTGGAGTCATAAAAACCTGTCCTCCTCAAAGGACACAGAGTTTCGCGGAGCCCCGCATCTCAGCACCTGCGTTGCTACCTACACGGCATACTCCGCCCAAGCCCGCCGCCCCCTCCCAGCCGCTTCCCACCCCATCGCAGACGTTGTTCGTTTTCCCACCTTCGCCGGACGCTCTTCCTAGCGCTGCACCCTCAACGATGATTCTCACTCCGAGCGTGAATACCCTTGCGTTCCCAAGCATGAAAACTCCGCGCTTGTCGATCAGAGGGTCTCGTGGACGCCCCCGGTCCTTCATCGCTCAAGCGACTCCGACCACGGCCTTCTCCCTTGTCGATGTCCGAGGATGGGTTGGTATGAAATAAGTTTGTCGTGTCATGCTTTCGCCTTGCTTTCTCGTGCTCCTAATGTGTCTGTCGATTGCCATCTCTTCCGTTATTTGCGGTTCGTTGTTCACTGTCGATGCATTGCTATCTTTGCCCACCTGCTGTCGCCCCATTTTTCTCTGACCGCAGGTATTTTGTGTTTATTGTTGCTTTTACCTATCACTTGCACGGATCTGGACTTTTTATTTCACTCTTGCAACCCTGCAAACCTATCCCCTTGGACTGTGTCTTTCTTATTCATTGTATTATTATCACGCGCATATCCCCTTCTCTCGTTGCTTCATTGCTTGTCGCTGTCGTTTCAGCCGTACTACTACCTTTTCATGACCTGATCATGCTATTATTGACATACCCTCTTCTACGGTGTCTGGAGGCGTGCCGTGGGTCGTTGCGCAATAAAATGAATAAAATGTATCCACCTTCTCAAGTGTGAAGACGGTCAGATAAGCCATAGGCTGGATGGGCATGACGAGAACTAGCGAGACCCGAAAACCCTTCCAACGCTCTTCTTGACCGCTCCCGTAAGAATCTGACCCCCAATACCGCCGAACCCCATGTTCCACCCCACACCGCTGTCCCACTTCTCCTTTGCGTCCCTGTCCCTGTTGGCGTTTCACGAGAATTAATGAAAAGATATGGAAGAACGGAAGCCCTGTCGTGCAACTCACGCGTACGTGAACCCGATAACATTCGTAACGTTGAAGATCAACGCGAGAATCGTGGTCGGTACGGAATTCAGATTCAGCTTGACTATGGCGATGATCAAAAGCCCGACCCAAAGTACTGGGAATGCGTATAAAGCGACCTGTTCGAGAGGCTGTTGGATATGGTCGCATGGATCGCCGGAAATGATACTCACCCAGAACATTCTATGCGACGACGCTGTTTCAGCGGTTGAGTGCAGTCGGAGAGGAGTGTGCACGCTTACCTGGAATCTATGGGGTTCGCAGGTCGCGATGGCTGTTGGTTGACAATTTAGGGATATTGCTTCATCAGTCGCATCTAAAACGCACATCACGGCTCTCGAATACCCAGTAACTCTCTCCATCATCGTCGACCTGCGGTATGCGGGGGCAGATACAGGCGCGTCAGAAGGGCAACCGGGAGGCGGGAGGCGCGTAACCCACCTGGTTCCAGTACCGCAGCCCGACAAGGACCCTTCCAGAGACATTCTGGAATAGAACGCGCGTATCAGCGGCTGTCATGATTCCGGATATGAACCAGCCTAATTCACTCTACAGTTCCAGAAGTCCATCGAAAGCAACACCACCACGATTACTGTCTGGGGGGTCGGAGGGGCGGTTCACGTCAGTCGCCAATTCCTCCCCTCCATTCTTGGAAATGCGTTTGAGATTTGGTACGCACCGATAAGACGTAATTGTTAAAATACCCGCCGAGGATGTACATCACGATGGCGGCAATCCTGAAGAGGTAGAGGAATATGAGGGCGATTGGATGTGCCGACTGCAGATTATTCCGCCCGTGGATGAGTGAATGATGGGATGGACCGGAACAGGTTCCCACTCACCTGTCTTAGGATCCCAGCGATACCTAAGAACGCACGCAGACAGACGTCAAAATGATTCGGGTCCTTCGAGGCTGTCCCCACACGCACCAGACTCGGCATCTGAGGAAGTAGATGCGTACTGTTCGGAAGCGCGATTTGTTGGTGTCAGAACGACTGGCTGATGAGTCGTGCCCTTCGGTTGTGGCTGTGGAGCCTCCGAGGGTTCGTCTGGCTCGATTGTGTCCAGCAATGGCGTGTTCACGCCGGCGCCGCTCATCGTGGAGGGAGTTCAATGCGTGGATCGGAAGTGATCGAGGCAGCAGTGTGTGTGACAGCAGCATCCCCCATCCATCACCCGATCCCGACCCGAGCCCGCCCTGCTGCACAAAGTCACATCCCGTTCGCCTCAAAATCGCCCTCTAGATGGACGATGGAGACTCCTGAAATTTCAGAATCCACTCCCCTTCTTCATTCGCCACCCCTGCCCTGCATTCGCCTCGTCATCGACCGTTTGCTGGCCCAGTCAAACACGACGCCAACCGCAGCCCATATCCTCGCTCAGTTCCCACATCGCGATTTCACCCCCTCCTACCAAACCGCCTTCGCCCTCATCACCCTTCTGCAGATTGAGGGCGACGCTCGAAAACAGCTGGCTCGCGATGATTCGTTGAGCCTGTGGGAAACGTGGGATCACCACGTTAGCACAGAGTTGGTCATAGGGCATTGTGCCTCGCACGTCCTGGAAGTTTGGTCGAATTTCCTGCAGGTACAAAGGAGCAACGCCGACCTGGATGCTTTACTTTGGACCAAGTTTCCTCTCGAGGTGGGCGGATATACCGCCGTCTGTCGTACGTTTTTGTACCTCGGTTCCGATCTTTGAAAAACTCAACACTCGTCCCAGTCGCCGATTTGCTTTGTCAGAACGTCGGGGATGGGCTGTTGGTACACCCACTCTTCATCTCCTCTATCTCACGGACTTGGAAGTACGGCCGGGTGATAACCCTACCACCGGACTCCAGCTTTCCCTCTCGTTTGTTGTATAGAATGAAATCTCTGGGGACTCCCAGGTATGAATACCAGCTACCCGCCCACGAACGAGGTTGACAAGTTTTCCAAGGGTCCTGCATTTGATGAACCTGTTGATGTTGTTCGTGTACTTGGCCACCCTCGTGCAGTACGTGATGCACCCAACAGAGAAGGCGAGCGTCGGTCGCCGTTCCTTAGGACCCCAAGGTGTATGCATTGTTGTCTACTCACTGGCGGCTTCTCTCGGAGAGCCTGCTACTTGTTTCCCCTTTTACCTGGTCTCCCTATGTTTTGCGGTCTCGCGGGGACCAATCCCAGGCGAGGCTTCATACACCCTGACACTTCTCGCAATCCTCCTCACCACCCTCCAACTGCACCTACCCCATCCACTGAGTCCCATTCACCTCCTACCACCGCAGGGTATCCTTCCACTATCCACCTTTTTGTTGGACGGCTTTACTACGGTATCCGCCCCTGTGATTCTCTTCTTCGCCCCATTGCTAGCCATCTCATCATACCTACTATCTTCTGCACTGGTGGACGTGCTCACTGTAAACCTCAAGCCGGCGCCCATGGAAGCCCGGGCAATGTTCCTATCCTTTTCTGGTTTCGTGCTACTGCTCGCGATCTCCTCCCTGACCTTTGCGATCTTGTCGTCCGGCCGACCATCACAAGGGAATTCCGGCCCCACCGACCGTTGGGACCGCTACTCCCTCAGGGTCGGACTTGAATCTAGGAGGACATTTGTACGGACTGTCTCCAAATACGCCTCACCTTCCTATTTTCCGTTTCCGTTCAACATCATTTCCCTCATTCTGGTGGGGATACCCCAGGTTCTTATCTTGTTGCTCCGGAAGTCGGAGTGGATCTCGAGGATCCACAAATTGGAGACGGCACTATGGTCGGTGCTTGTGCTACCTCTGTCGTGCGTCTTGGCCGGGTTTTGGTTGTGGGGGTACGTTTGAAATGTAGGCGAGTTGTCCGGTTGAATTTTGGAATTATTCTCTGTAGGTGTACAATTGTCCGTTACATACAAGGTATTGGCCATAGAAAGCATGTTGTAGACGCCGCTGCCGTAACGTACAGCGATATCTTACGACCGATTTGAAGCAAAGTCATTCGAGGAAACCGTTCGTTCTCAGCATGGCCCGTACTTGTTCGGTATCGGCTTTGATATCACCGTTCAGGGGTGAAAGTTTCAATGGTACCATCTTGCCGTCGTTGCAGACGTTCGCCCGCCAGTATTTCCCCTACAAAGACGGAGATTAGATCACGGAGCTGAAACCATGCGTTCTGGATGGATGCTCACCATTGCCCCCTCTCTCACCTTATCTGTCGTTGACCGTGAGGAAACGATCGTTCCTTGACACCACTTCCCATCCTCTTGGATACGAACCCAGACGGTATCTCGAACCTGGAGCCGGTTAAGATGTCGAGTGGCGAAGCCGAGCATCCCTTGACGGTACCTTGAATTCGTATGGCCAGGGTTGGTCGAGGTCTTCTGGTCCCGAGCCAGTATCTTCGACCCTTTCCCCTCTTTCTGGGCTTGTGTCTGAAGATTCGGAGTTCGCCCGGGCGGCCCTTGCCACATTCGTAGCTTTGATTCTCGATTGGACTTTGCGATCAGAGGTGGTCGAAGGCATTTTCGCGGGGTAGCGTCGCTGATGAATTGAAAGTGTGGGGAAAGTAAGCGTTGAGGTTGAGACGGGTGGCGTGGAACAAGAAGCGGAGTAGTAGTTTGCGGGGAAGGAACTCAAACCGCGAATTTTATTTGTATTTCTCTCGTACGTTCGTTGGCACGTGTGTTCGTGATCACCTTTGCGACCGGCCTCAATTCAGAGGAGGGGAGGGGGAGGGAAGGGCGTCGAGCGTTTAGGGGAGGCGACCTCTGCGCCGGTTAATTCTCCCTCTTTTCTTTTTCCTCAGAGAACGGAAGCTGATTCTTCATACACAGGGCCGCCGCAATCCGGGTAGCGTCCGACGAGGATGAAAGTCGACCAGCGCACATGATACTGGACCTCATCCTGAACGAGCACGTCACCGAACTAGTGTTCAAACGTTCACCGCTGCCGCCGCAGTTAGCATCGCTTCTGCCGCATACATCACGAGCGATGGGGGCCTATCAGAGCGACTGCGCAAGGCCACCATCATACTATACCTCTACATAATCGTCTGCCTTTCCATACACGCGACCATCCTCGTGTTCAAAGAGAAAGAAGATCTGAGTGAGTCGCTTGGTCTCTGCGGCGATTCTCGACTCGCGTGACTGAACGCGTTTCACGCATCTATAGGACTGGGACTAAGGCAACGTGCGACAGCTGTGGGAACTTGGGGAGGTTTTGTCCTTTGTCCAATTTTGTTCCTCCTCATAATTCGACAAGCGTACCTCCTTGCGACGTTCACATCTTTCAAGGACCGACAGAACAACGATGCGCTGTGGTATCCACTGTTCGCATTACCAGAGTTCTTGGCCGCCTGTTTGTTTGCTGTCCCGGGACTTGTGCCGCGTCAGGAGGAAAAACAGCGACCGTACTGGTCGAAACTGTGGAAAGCGCATAATACCACTGCATAGAGTTTGACGCTTATGACCTGCGTTCTGTATATGTAATTTACCAAGGCCACGCTGTACCGTATACCTGTATCACTTCCTGATCTATCTTCAAAACTGGATGAACTGGATGATGTCCGCAGCAGACCGTTGGATCAAAGCTCAGTTCGCCAAGGAAACGGCACTGAGTGACTGACGAGTGGAACACACGCTTCCGTTTCGAGATGGGGCAAACCTTGGATGGGCCCGGGGGTGTCGAGGGTTTGTACCGGTCGAGATTCTCCACTAAACTCAGTTGGTCGCCAGCTCTAACCGTTGTTATCTATTCAACCTGGACGTTACATGGAGAAGGTGGTCGTACAAATCATAACGTGCTCGGGGAGACAAAGCGGCTCATGAATGGAATGAAGGGATCAACTATTAGTGCCCGTCCTGAGGAGGCTGGGGACGTCCTTGGTAAAGGTGCGACTGGTGCGCACGGGTTGCAATCCAGACATCGATCTGGTCTGGTCGGGGGTGATGACGTGGGAGGGGAAGCGGGGAGTGGGGGGCCCGGGGGGAGGGGAGGGGGAGGGGGATGGGGGGGGTGTGTAGGCCGGATAAGGTTCGCGCTTGAGCTTCCAGGCCTCGAGTTCTTGGGCTGTTCATGGCAAGGAAACCAAGGTTAGATCGCGGTAAGAGAACGATCGGGGAAACACTCACACTCGGGCTCAGGAGCAGGGGAGCGAGCGACCGGGATGGTCAAGGCATTGACGGAGAGAGCCCCGACGGCGAGGAAGGTAAGAGCAGTTTTGAAGAACATGGTGATATGAAGTGTGAGGAAGAACAGATAACAACGGCACCAGGCCTGAAGTTTAGGAGGTAGGAGAGAAGAACTGGGGTGAGCTGCACAGCGGCTGAAGAAACCAGGGAGTTCACCCCAACCCTTTTGTAGACTTCTGGAAGCCGTCGGTGCCAAGTTCCGACCCAACGCTTATGGTCCTCAGCGAATGCACCGGGTCAGGCGCATTCCATCTGGGGATATGCTGTTTGCTCATCACCGACCCCGCGTTGTTCGGGCGAACCTTGGTCCGGAAAGACCATCCCGGTTTACACCGCCTGCGCAGAGTTCGTCGATTACAACCTCGTTACGTTGATCATCCAATGAGAAGATATCCGGGCGGCTTACCTGCCGTGTTTCGACATGTCCAACGGCTTTGAACCCTTCTCAGCCTCGACGACCCCTGCTCCTTTTTCCGACTATCTCCGTTCCTCAAGCCTCAATCTTTCCCCCCCCCCCCCGACCTCGAACGCTTCCTCTTCCGCTCCTCCGCGGCTGGGCGAGTCAAACGTGGGCGGAGCGGTAATGTCGGGGGCCCGGAACACGATCCGATACCCCAGCTTTTGAGCTCACCGGATGATTGTCCACGCAAGTTCGGACTGGCCCTACGATTGCCGGGCAACAGCGCTTATTGGCATTGTGCCCGGGACCTGCGGCCCGGGCGGGTGGCACGCAAGACTGCTCGTGAGCTTCATCTTTTTTTGTATTGCCTCCGGCCGATCGAAGATCGGGCCTCTCCTCGGAGAGGGGTTTGACGCAAAGTCCAACTTTTTGGGGGGGTCTGGTCGTCGGGAATCACAAATGTAATCAATCGTTATCCTCGTTGTTATCCCTACTGTTGCCCACTATAAAACATTGTTATCCGCTAACCGGACGCTTGTGACCGCCTTGTGACCAACTTGTGACCGCTCCTCCTGGCTGGCACACCCGCCGGGCACTCGCCGCGGTTGTTCCTCCAAGAGACAGAGCGGGAAACAGGGGGAACTCCTCTGTAAGGCACTCGAGCCGTACAGCCACCCATGGTAAGCCCACCAGGGCGCTCAGCGGCCCAGGGTAGGAGCACGAGACGGTCGCATCCCCTGCCAGCGCGGGTTCCGGAAAAACAGCCGATACCCCGGACTGCTTTGCATTAGGACGCGTAGAGTTGTGGGGATCTATTTGGTGCGTGTTAACCTCTCGTTGACCACCGGATTTATCCGATTCAACAAGGTCTACATTGCATTCGCTCCTGACACAGGTTCCAGGAAACCGCCGATACCCCAGGCTGCTTCGCCCCAGGACGCACGTCCTTGCGGGTGTTTGCAAGGTACGTGTCCGCCCTTCGGAAACCGCCGGTTCCACCCGATTTGACGATACTTTGAATGTGTTGGTCCCGGCGTGGGGACCAGAAAATCGTCGATATCCTGGACCAATTTGACCCAGGACGCATACCATTATGGGGGCCTGCCAGGTACGTGCTTACCTTTCAAACACCACCAGTTTCGTCCGATTTGACGAGGCCGAAAGACATTCGTCCACGGTTTGGGTTGGGTAAACCGCTCGCCGACTGAGATCCCCTCCTTTGGGGTCATGCCTTTCTGGGGACTCAATGGTTATATGATTTCCCCTTGAGGTGCACAGGTGCAGCTGCCGCTCAACCTCCGGTGTCCTGGAGGCGTTTACCCCAAGTACCGGCGGGGGCCCCACCGGTAGGCCATCAGCAGAAAGGTTGTTCGCTTATTTTGTATTATTCCACTTATCGAATCTTGTTGTAGATTCACGCGTAACAGTTGTTAGAGTCATTATGTATGCTTAGTCGTGGATTGAGAGGGCCCAAGTTACTAATTGAGCGGAAACTAAGTGAAACACAAGATGGAATAATCAAAACCCGACCACGAACATCCCGACCCTCATCACAGGATTACTCGGGGCGGTGAGATCAGTTGGATAGACACGAGCACAAGAACTAGGGGGCTGGGCGGTGGAAAACGTACACTCTCGTGTTTTCAAATGAAAGGCGGCCATGCAGCACCCCAAGAGATGCCCCCGCACTTGTCGAGTCCAGAGATGTCGGAAAAGTTCTGAAGGAATTATTATTATACGTAACAAAAATCAGACGAGAATGGACCCATGATTGGATTATAGTTGCCGGACCGCCAAATATTGGTTGACAATTGGATTTTTCGGCTGAAT
>Ga0307516_10006181_pt1 | contig 14094 bp, 9 predicted proteins | sample 19_EM_MG_FD_203310 | JGI IMG/M metagenome (GOLD analysis project Ga0307516, IMG submission 203310) | Populus trichocarpa ectomycorrhiza microbial communities from riparian zone in the Pacific Northwest, United States - 19_EM | ecosystem: Host-associated > Plants > Roots > Unclassified | place... | reverse complement strand
CCCGCCTGTTTCAAGTCGGCGCAATTTCGGCGTTGACGCTAACTCCGCACATGCCCAGACTGCCTCGCCATCAGCCCGGCCGAACGGTTGATCGCAGGGAGGCATGTTCGGCGATCACTTCTGTCGGCGACTGACCGTCATGGGCTGCCGCCGCCTGGACCGTTGCCCTCCTGTTTATGACCATCACAGGAGGAGACCATGGTTCGTTCGAAACACTGTTCCCGCGTCGGCAAGCTGGGCCTGCTGGCCGTCTCAGCCGCTTCAGCCGCCCTGTTGAGCCTGAGCACACCGGTGCTGGCGCAAGAAAGCAGCGCCGCTCAAGCCGCGCCGATGACCCGGGCGCAGGTCGAATCGACGATAGGGCGCGAAATCCAACGCCTGGTGGACGCCCAGAGACGCATCGAGGGCCAGGGCAAGCATGTCAGCGTCAGTGCCTCGTTGAACACCAAGGGCGACGTGCTGACCTTGAACCTCAGCGTCGAATACCTGCCCAAGTCGTACGGCGCCGAGATCGAAGACCTGCTGAACGAGCTGGCTACCGTCGCCGAAGACCGCTTGCGCGACCGCAGCACCGTCAAGCTCGTGCAGTTCCGCATCGGCGGGCGCGACATCTACGACTACTTCCCCGCCGAGCGCCCGGCGGCACCCAAGCAAGGCAAGTCCAGCCAGGCGCCGCAGACTGCCGGGACCATCGTGCTCGGTGCCGGCCACGGCATCTACTACCACTACAAGTTCAAGGACTGGCGCGCCCAGCGCGACGCGAGCAACGGCATCACCGAAGACTTCATCACCCCCAGCTTCACGACCGAACTGTCGACCTGGCTGGCGGCGCGCAGCAGCGCAACGACGATGTTCGCGCGCTCGCAGGCGACCAGCATCCACGAGCCCAGCAAGCAGGAGTGGTGGAAGATGGGTGCCCGCTACTACCTGGAAGCGACCTACCCGGACAACCCCGAGATCTGGCATTCCAAGCCCGACGACACGACCCCCTTGCGTGAACGCAATGAAGACATCAACAGCCGGCCGCTGTTCGCCAACTTCATCGGTGCGACCACGCTGATCCACGTGCACACCAACGCCGGCGAAGCCGGTGCCACCGGTGCGCGCGGGTTCTATCACTCCGGTCGCACGGATGACCAGAAGCTCGCCGACAACATGATGTGCTACATGGGTGAGCTGATCCACGCCAAGGAAGGCTACGAGGAATACACCGTTCCGAAGACCGCCAACCCGCGTGACAACCTGGGCGAGAACTCGAAGGCGACCATGCCTTCGGTGATCATCGAAGCTGGCTTCCACACCAACGCGACCGACGCGGCAGCGCTGCAGGATCCGGTCTTCCGCACCGCGGCGATGAAGGGTGTGGAAAAGGGCTACCGGCTGAACGGCGAGGGCAAATCCTGCGAGCTGTTCAAGGTGCCGAAGATCGAAAACAGCAGCGGCCTGCAGAACGTACCGATCCCCGTCAAGGTGCCGTACAAGGGCTACCCGGAGTTCGCGGTCACCGCCACGATCGAGATCACCAGCTGCCCGGCGGGCTGGACCTGCACTGGCGGTACCGTCACCTACAGCGAGAAGACCCCGTCGCCGTTGAAGTACACCTTCACCTGCAACGTGACTTCGCAGATGCCCGCGGCCACCTTCGGCCTGCGCACCACGCTGAAGGACATCGACGACGTGAAGTCCAAGCCGGCTGACCACACGGTGACCTGCACGCCGAGCGCTCAGAAGGTGGTGCCCGGGGCGGCCGGCACGAAGCCGACGTTCTCGATCGGTGCTTCTTGACCTGAGACCATCGCCTCGGTGCGGACGTCGCACCGCCCGAGGCGCCGGCCTCAACCGTGTATCAGCCAGCGAACGCCCGCGCACCGTGGGTGGGCGTCGTGCGGCTGGCGCGCCGCATGGCCATCCATTCCAGCTCGGCGATCACGAAGGTGCCGACCGCCTGCACCGCCAGCATCGCGGTGCCCAGGCCCAGCGGCGAGCCGAAGGTGCCGAACGCTGCCATCGCGCAGTCCAGCACCCAGACGAAGTTGAGCGCCACCACGGCGCCGACAGCCGCACTCGCCACCACCGTGCGGCCAGAGATCCAGGCCAGCAGCGCCGTCCATGGCAACAGTGCGGCGCCCACCGCCGTCAACACGGCGGACGGCAGACCCGTCCAGGTGCCCAATGGTTCGGCGTCGGCGATCAGCGCCAGTGCCGTCAGGCCGCTCAGCACGGCATCCACACGCAGCACGTTGCGCAGGAACGGGGTCATGGTCAGGCGGGACATGGTCATCTCCTTTAGGGTTGGGGTTTCGAAGTGACGCCATCGTCGGCGCGGCAGGTCAGCGCGTCGATGACCTCACAAGTCATGGCAAGCCCGCCGCACAGCGCTATCGTTGCTGCATGGAAGCCGCCACCCTCTCCCGCCCCGCTCCCGCCAGCGCACCCAGCGCGGCCAACGCCCCCGTGGGCGAGCTGCTGCGCCACTGGCGCCAATACCGCCGCTGGAGCCAGCTCGACCTGGCCAGCGAAGCCGAGGTCTCGACCCGGCACCTGAGCTGCATGGAAACCGGCCGCGCGCTGCCCAGCCGCGAGATGCTGCTGCGCCTGGCCGAGCGGCTGGACGTGCCGCTGCGCGAACGCAACCGGCTGCTCACCGCCGCCGGCTACGCGCCGATGTACCGCGAGCGCCCGCTGGCCGACCCGGCCTTGCAGCCGGCCTACGCCGCGGTGCAGCGGGTGCTGCATGCGCACGACCCCTATCCGGCGCTGGCGGTCGACAGGCACTGGAACCTGGTCGCGCACAACCGCGCTGCATCGGCTTTCATGGCCGGCCTGCCCGACGAGCTGATCGCGCAGCCGATCAATGTGCTGCGGGCGTCGCTTCACCCTGCGGGCCTGTCGACCCGCATCGCCAACTTCGGCGCCTGGCGCGAGCACCTGTTCGAGCGGCTGGCGCACCAGGTGCAGACCAGTGGCGACCCCGTGCTGGCCGCGCTGGCCGACGAGTTGCGCGCCCTGCCCCTGCCGCCCGGTTTCACCGAGGCGCCAACCGCGCCGCGCGGCATCGTCGACATTGCCGTGCCGCTGCAATTGCATTCGCCGCTTGGCCTGCTCAGCTTCATCAGCACGATCACCGTCTTCGGCACGCCGGTCGAGGTGACGCTGTCAGAGCTGGCGATCGAGGCTTTCTTCCCGGCAGACGAAAGCACCACCAAGGCGCTGGCGGCGCTGGCCGCGGCGCAGCCTCCCGCAGAAGGCTGACATGGCCCGCGAATCCGCCTCGGCCCTGGTTCCCGTGTCAGTTCCAGCAGTTGGCCGGCTGGCCGATGATGCGAACCCAGAAGCGTGTGTCGTCACGCACGTTGCCGTAAGCCCAGAAAGCCCATCCGCCTCCTTCGGATTGGCTGGAAGACCAGGGGCTGGGGGAATGCCACAGTCCAGCGTTGCCGTAGTAGCGGTCCGTGCCCATGCCTTGTATCCAGCGTCCGTCGTGGTGCTCGGCCATGCGCCAGCCGGCACCGAAGGACGCTTCACACAAGCCATCCGCCTGCTCGGCCGACGTCAACAAGTTGCCGACCACCGGCGCCGTGGTCGCGATGTGCCCGGAGGCCCAGCCCCGGTAGAAAGCATCGGGCATGACGCCGCCGGACGGGTGCACCATGTAATTCGGCCGCGTCGAGCCGTCCTGCTTCAAGCAAAGCACCGGCAATGCCACAGTGCAGGCCGTGTCGCCGGCATAGGCATCGCAGTCGTCGCCGGCGGCGCACGCCACCGCATCGATGCCCAACCGTGCGTCGTGGCCGGCCTTGGCCCAGGTCATGCCTTTGTCGTTGGCCGCGGCGGGCAATGCCAGGCAGATGGTGCCCATGGCAGCCAACGCGACGGCTGTCTTCACTCGGTTGCGAATCATGCTTCCTCCTTTTCCAGGTTGAAAGTGGCGGCGCGGCAGTCTAGGGGCGAGGTTCCCACGTTGCCAACAGTGGGCTTTCAGGCCGCGGCGTCGCGCGGGTGACGGACAGCCGACGCTGGCACTGCGATAACCGTATCCTGCCGACGAGAAAGACGGAGACAACCATGACCAGCACCACAGCCACCCCCCCCGAAACCCGCTACCGCATCTGCCCGCTGTGCGAGGCCTGCTGCGGGCTCGATGTGCAGGTGGCCGACGGCAAGGTCATCGCCATCCGCGGCAAGGCGGACGATGTGTTCTCGCACGGCTACATCTGCCCCAAGGGCTTCGCGCTGAAAGACCTGCACGAAGACCCGGACCGCCTGCGCCAGCCGCTGGTGCGCCGCAACGGCGAGCTGCAGCCCGCCACCTGGGACGAAGCCTTCGAAGAGATCGAACGGCGCCTGGTGCCGATCATCGAACACCACGGCAAGGACGCGGTGGCCTTGAGCGTGGGCAACCCCACCGCCCACAAGATGAGCCTGGTGCTCTACTTCGCCCGCCTGGCGCGGGCGCTGGGCTCCAAGAACATCTACTCGGCCTCGACGCTGGACCAGATCCCCAAGCAGCTCGCTTCGGGCTGGATGTTCGGCCACTGGCTCTCGATCGCGGTGCCGGACATCGAACGCTGCGACTTCCTGCTGATCCTCGGCGCCAACCCGATGGCCAGCAACGGCAGCCTGTGGACGGTGCCGGACTATCGCGGCAAGGCCAAGGCGCTGCGCGCACGCGGCGGCCAGATCGTCGTGGTCGACCCGCGCCGCACTGAAACTGCGGCGGTGGCCGATGCCCACCACTTCATCCGGCCCGGCGCCGACGTCTTCCTGCTCGCGGCGATGGTCAACACGCTGTTTGCCGAAAACCTGGCCAAGCCCGGCCGGCTCGCCGAATGGACCACCGGCATCGACGAGGTGCGCGCGGCCGTGGCGGCGTTCACGCCCGAAGCGGTGGCCGCGCGCTGTGGCATCGATGCCGAGACGATCCGCGCCCTGACGCGCCAGCTCGCGACGACCGAGCGCGCCTGCATCTACGGCCGCATCGGCACCTGCACGCAAGAGTTCGGCACGCTGTCGTCATGGCTGGTCGACACGCTCAATGTGCTGACGGGCCACCTGGACGCGCCCGGCGGCGCGATGTTCCCGCACGCCGCCGCGTTCGCGCCCAACACGCAGGGCAAGCCGGGCATCGGCCGCGGCATCATCACCGGCCGCCACGCCAGCCGCGTCAGCCATGCGCCCGAGGTGATGGGTGAGTTTCCGATGACCGTGCTGGCCGAAGAAATCGAGACCGCCGGCAAAGACCAGATCAAGGCTCTGATCACGCTGGCCAGCAACCCGGTGCTGTCGTCGCCCGGCGGCCCGCGCCTGGCCAAGGCGCTGGACTCGCTCGAGTTCATGGTCAGCCTGGACATCTACCTGAACGAAACCTCGCGCCACGCCGACGTGGTGCTGCCGGGGATGTCGCCGCTCGAAGACGAGCACTACGACGTGACCTTCCCGCAGTTCTCGCACCGCAACCATGCGCGCTACAGCCCGCCGGTGTTCCCGCCCACCGACGGCCAGCCGCCCGAGTGGCAGAACCTGCTGCGGCTGATCGCGATCGTGCGCGGCCTGGGCGCCCAGGCCGACGTGCTGGCGCTCGACGACGCCATGCTGGAACAAGAGGTGAACAAGCAAGCCGGTGGCCACGCGCCCGCCGTGCTTGGGGCGCTGGCCGCGAGCGGCCGCAAAGGGCCAGACCGCCTGCTGGACCTGGCCTTGCGCTCGGGCCCGCATGGCGACCTGTTCGGCCTGAAGCCGCAGGGGCTGAACCTCGACAAGGTGATCGCCGCGCCTGGTGGCATTGACCTCGGCCCACTGCAGCCGCGCATCCCCGAAATGCTGCGCACCCCCAGCGGCCGCATCGAGCTGGCCCCGCCCGCCTGCCTGGCCGACCTGCAGCGCGCCCGCGACCGGCTGGCCGAGGCGGCGCCCGAGATGGTCATCGTCGGCCGGCGCGACGTGCGCAGCAACAACAGCTGGATGCACAACCTGCACACCCTCGCCAAGGGGCCCGAGCGCTGCACCGCGCTGATCCACCCGAAAGATGCCGAACGCCTGGGCCTGGCCGATGGCGCGCTCGCGCAGATCAGCGCAGGCGACGGCAGCGTGGAGCGCACGGTGACCGCGCCAGTGGTCATCAGCGCCGACATGATGCCCGGCGTGATCAGCCTGCCGCACGGTTGGGGGCACAACAAAGCCGGCGCGCAGTTGCGCGTGGCCGCCGAGCGGCCCGGTGCGAACCTGAACGACGTGCTGAACGATCAGCTGCGGGATCCGCTCTCTGGCAACGCGGTGCTGTCAGGTGTAGCGGTGAGGGTCAGCGCCGTCAGCTGAGCTTCATCGACGGCGAGTAGCATCGCTCCGGCCCAACCACCGGAGCGAACCGTTCATGCAAGTCGTCTGCCTCGATCTCGAAGGCGTGCTGGTCCCCGAGATCTGGATCGAGTTTTCCCAACGCACCGGCATCGCCGAGTTCTCGCGCACCACGCGCGAAGAGCCGGACTACGACAAGCTGATGCGCTTTCGCATCGACCTGCTGGCCCGGCACAGCCTGAAGCTGGCCGACATCCAGGGCGTGATCGCCGGCATGGGCCCGCTGCCCGGCGCGCGCGAGTTCCTCGACGGCCTGCGCGACAAATTCCAGGTCATCATCCTGTCGGACACCTTCTACGAGTTCGCCGACCCATTGATGCGCCAGCTTGGCTGGCCCACGCTGTTCTGCCACCGCTTGCTGGTCGACGATGAAGGCTTCGTGCGCGGCTACAAGCTGCGCCAGCCCGACCAGAAGCGCCACGCGGTGAACGCGCTGAAGAGCCTGAACTTCCAGGTCTTCGCCGCCGGCGATTCGTACAACGACACCGGCATGCTGGGCGCGGCCGATGCGGGCTTCCTGATCCATCCGCCCGAGGCGATTGCCAAGCAGTTCCCGCAGTTCAAGGCCCACCATGGCTACGAAGACCTGCGGCGCTCGATCGACGAGGCCGCGGCCCGGCTGCGCGTCGACTGATCTTGAGCTTCGACCAGTCAAGCGGCCTCGTCCGCTTGACGCAGCCTGGTTGCCGCGAACGGCTTGCGCTATTCCATCATCGTAACAAGTTAAGTTGGCGGCCATTCATCGTGCGCAACCTGCAGATCCGAAAGGATGGCATCCGCGAGCGATTGGCGTATTCCCGGTACGACTTCTCGTAGGTGTGCGCTGAAACAAGAAAAACCTACGATGCGCCACGCTGCCATGGGGTGAATGCCAGCTCTGGATCGCACAGCAAACCAGACTTTCTCTTCGGTATGGATATTGAGCGCGTGGAGCGGCTGACACCAGCGGCGGCGTGAGTCCGTAAAACCATGAGGAGTGTCATTCATGAAACGTTTTTGTCGTGGTGCACTGGGTACGACGGTCGCGCTCGCGTGTGCAGCTGCCAACGCAGCCTGTGGTGATTCGCGCGATGCCTTGATTCAGGAATACGCCACCTACGGCGTCAGCCTGCATCCCACCTGCTCGAATTTCACCAGCAGCAAACGCACGGAATACTTTGCCTTCACCGAACTCGAGACGGGCGACTATTCCTGGGCCCTGCTCCGGTCGCCATTCGTCGCCGCGAAGTCGACGGGGTACGGCATCGACCGATGGCGTTATGAATATGGCGGCCCGCGCTACACCAACAGCGTCTACCGTAACCCCGCACGCAACAAGCGCATCGGCGGGGCGACCCAAAGCCGCCACATGTATGGCGACGCCGCGGATCTGGACAATCGCAGCGGCAGCACTTCGGAATGGTGGAATATGTATTACGCGGCGGGCCGGGCGCACGCCGATTGGCGAGAGCCGACCAACGGGCCCTGCGGTTATGCCTGCCACCATGCCGACTGGCGCAGCCATTCCGGCGGATATTCGACGGCCAAGGCTGGGACCCTCAATAAAAGCTTGGACAGGCTGGGCGCCGCCGCGAAGCTCGATTCCTTCGACGCCTCCGGCTTCGATTCGCCTGATTGGCAGCTGCGCTCCGCCATGCTGGGCCGGCTGCTCGACGCCATCGGCGGCGCAGAAACCCTTCGGTTCCGTGCCGGTCGGGTGGGCGACATGCTGGCTGGCATCGATTCAGAAGCAGCCAACGAGCTCCGGGCTCAGCTGATGTCGATGCTCGATCTTGAAAACCACGAGGTCCTGACCGGGAAGGCGCCTGTTTCGGAAGACAGGAGCGAGTACTACGCGGCATTGACCGGTGTCGTGGCGAACCTGAGAGACGCCAGGGCCCTGCCCGTGCTCGGCGCCGCCCTTTCTACAGGGTGCATGGCGCAACGAGGTGTGGCCATGTTCGGCGTTGCGGCGGTCCCCACGCTGGCCCGGGCATTCGACAGCGGCCTCGAGCCCACCCAGGCCGGCGCTCTCCATTCGCTGGAACTGCTGCTGGCTGAACCGCATGAGCAGATTCCGGCCGGGCATCGGCACACCATCCGCCGCGTCGTGCTCAGCGGCTTGGCGCACCCGGACTTCAACATTCGCCTCGCCGCGGTCGGCGCCGCCGCTCACCTGGCCGCCACGGACGTCGGCGTGAGCAACGTCCTCAAGCAGCTGAGGGACGCTGATCCGTACCAGAACCTCGACCCCGAAGGCATCTCGCCCACGTTCCCGGTCCGGACCATGGTGGCAGATCGATGGTCTGGCGGCGCTGACTGACTGACTGACTGACTGACTGGGCGGGCTGGGGCGTAGCCCGGCCTGGGGGCAAGTTCAAAACCGCATCTTCATGCTGACGCCGACGGCCCACGCCCGCAGCCGCGGGCTGTCCTCGTCTTCGCGTGGCCAGAAGTGACCGAGCACGACCCCGCCGATCAGCCAGTCTTCGTAGACGGGCTGCTCCCAGCGGACCTGCACGCCATAGTCGCTGACACCGACGCCCGATCCCTGCTCGCCATTGGCCAGCGTTTCCAGCGCCAGCACCCGCTGGTCGCCGAAGAACCGGTAAGCCCCCAACAGCGTGGACCATTCGAAATGCGGGTCCTCCTGCGTGATCGTTGCCGAAGTGAGCCAGCGCGCGGCAAGCTCCGGCGCGAAGGCGTGCTCGTACGAGAAGGCCGTGGTCGAGCCGAAATGATCTTCGAGCGACCAGAAGAACGTCTGCCGGAAGTCGGCCTGGTCGTTCGGGTTGATCAACCACTCGTAGCGGTAGCGGGCCTGTGCAAACGGATTGAGCCCACCGCGGAAGCCGACCCGCAGGTCTATCGTGTCGTTCAGCGAGCGCCCCAGCCCGGCGAAGAAGTCGCGGTCTCGCGTGTCGTCGAGCAGGCGATCCTGGCGCGAGAACGCGCCCGGCCGATCGGTGATCAGGTCGCGCTCATCGTCGCGGCCGACGAAGGCGTACAGCCGTTCCTCGACGTTGGGCAAACGAAAACGTGCGTTGAAGCGCACGTCGAAGTCGGGTTCGTCGTGTTGGCGCAAGAGCAACGCCGTGCTGAGGCGACCGTCGGTGACCTTGCCGCCGCCTGCCTCGAACGGTCGGTCGCCGAACCAGCTGTCGACGCCTCGCGCCAACCAGACGCTGAGCGAGCGCACGGTGCTGCGGGCCTTCTCGGCGGCTTCGACTGCCTCGTCGGAGAGCTGCACGGTGAGCAGTTCGGGGCCCTTCGCCGGCTCACTCACCGGCTCCTGCGCCGGCTCGGCATGGGCAGCGGCCGCGAAGGTGAACGCCGCCCACGCCAGAAGCCCGAGCGGCGGCGCCTTGGCCAGCAGGGCGCGCGCGGCTTTGGGCGCTGCGCGCACCAAACGTTTGTCGTCAACGGTCAAAGCAGACCTCCATCGTCCATCTCTGTCCACCACCTGATCTTCCATGTTGGCACTCCGTGGCGCCTTGGAGCAAGCGGCGCGCCTGCCCCGCCTTCACGGCCAGGCAGCCGCGCAAGCGTGAGGTGGGTTGCCGCGTCTATCATCGTCCGCGCGGACTTTCTCATGGCCCGCCCGCTGGGATGCTCGAACGCCTGCTTCCGTCGCTCTCGCCCGGACTCCGCCTGCTGGTCCTCAACACCGGCCTGGCCCTGGCCTACTATGTAACGGCACAGCTCGGCATGCTGCTGGCCATCGGGCCGCTGCACATCACCGCCATCTGGCCGCCTTCGGGCATTGCGCTCGCCGCGCTGTTGCTGCGCGGCAGGCGCGCGTTTGCGGGCCTGCTGCTGGGCGCTGTCGCCACCCATTTCTCAGATTTCTTCGGCCCGCAACTGGGCTACAGCGCCACCGCCCTGCTCGGCGCGACGCTGCTGGCCAGCGGCTCGTTGCTGCAGGCGGCGTTGGCCACGCACCTGGTGCGCGACGTGCCCGCCCAACTCGAAACCGCACCGGTCCGGCAGACCTTGCATTTCGCATTGGCGGCCGGTGCGTGCTGCCTGATCTCGGCCCTCGTCGGCCAGGTCACCCTGTATGCGTTCGGCGTGATGGCGCCGAAGGAAGTCTTCTTCGGTCTGGTGACCTGGTGGGTCGGCGATGTCACCGGCATCCTCATCTTTACGCCACCGGCCTTGCTGCTGCTGCACCCGGCGTTTCGTGGCCAGCGGGTGGCGGCGCAGGCGTTCCCGATCATCTGCCTGGGCCTGGGCCTGACGCTGTTCGCCACCTTGTCGGTCGGGGTGATGGAGCGCGACGTGCACATCGAGCGCTTTCGCTCCGATGGCACGCGGCTGGCGATGGCACTGCAGAACCACATCGACATGGCCGAGCGCGATCTGGAGATCCTGCAGCGCATGTACTACAAGGTCGAGTTGCTGCCCGACGAGTTCCGCACCGTCTCGGGCCCGATGCTGGAACGCAGCCCCTGGCAGCAGCACTTCGCCTACCTGCCGCGCGTCAGCATGGTCGATCGCGACTCGTTCGAAGCACGCAACGGCGACCTCACGCTGCGCGAGGTCAGCCCGCGCGACACCGTCGTCTCGGCCGGGCCGCGGCCCGAGTACTTCCCAGTCCAGTGGACGGCGCCGGACGCGGGGCGGGAGGCCCTGCTCGGCATCGACCACCTGGCCGATCCGCAGCGCGGCGCGGCCATCGACAAGGCGCGCAACAGCGGCGGCATCGCCGCCTCGCTGCCGCTGCACTCGGTGGCGCAGACAGCGACCAGCGACCTCGTGCAGGTGCTGTACGCGCCGCTGCCGGGCCTGACCTCGCACGGGCTGCTGATGGATCCGCAGAACCTGCGCGGCATGGTGGCCGCGACGATCGACGTGGGCCAGCTGTTGCGCGCCGCGGTGGCGCAGATGAACATCGATGGCCACCACCTGCTGCTGTACGACCCCGACGCCCCGGCTGCGCACGCGCTGGACTGGCCGGCCGGCGAAGCGCTGGCGATACGCGACCAGGCCGAGCGCAATCTCGTCTTGCCGCAGCTCAGCAGCGGCATCCACCACGAAGTGGCGCTGCACGTGGCCGACAGGCGCTGGATGCTGCTGATGCAGCCGGCCTGGGCCGAGTTGGTGCCCAAGCCGGGCTGGCTGCAACTGGCGGTGCTGGCCTCGGGCCTGATCTTCACCGCGCTGCTCACCGGTTTCATGGTCGCCCGCCGCCGGCACGACCTGCTGGTCAAGGACCAGCGGCAGGCCCTCGAATCGCAGGTGCAGGAGCGCACGCGCGAACTCGCCCGCAGCAACCGATCGCTGCGCGACGAAGTGGCCGAGCGCGAACGCGCCGAGCAGCAGCTGCAGATGTTCCGCTGGCTGGCCGAAAGCGCGCACCAGGGCCTGGGCATTTCCGAGCTGGAAGGCCGTCTCGTCTACGTCAACCCTGCCTTGCGCCGGATGAGCGGCGACATCGACTGGACACCCGCCAGCAATCGCAACCTGCAGGACTACATGGGCCGGCGCTTCCGCAAGGTCTTCGTCGAAGAGGTGATACCGGCAGTCAAGGAGCACGGGCACTGGGAAGGCGAATGGCGTACCGCCGCCCGCGACGGCCGGCCCGCCCGCGTGCTGGACCAGTCGCACTTCCTTCTGAAAGACGACCTGGGTCACCCGCTGTACATGGCCAGCCTGGTGACCGACGTGACCCGGCAGCATGCGGTGGAAGACGAGCTGCGCGAGGCCCAGCAGCGGGCCGAGGCGGCCAACCGTGCCAAGTCGATGTTCCTGGCGAACATGAGCCACGAGATCCGCACCCCGCTGAACGCGGTGCTGGGCTTCACCCAGATCCTGCTGGCCGACCGCAGCCTGCCCGCGGCCGCGCACCAGCGGCTCGAGGTGATCCTGTCGGCCGGCAACCGCCTGCTGGGGCTGATCAACGACGTGTTGGACCTGGCGAAGATCGAGTCCGGCAAGCTGAACCTGGTGCTGCAGACCTTCGACCTGCGGCGCGAGCTGCAGGACATCGACCACCTGTTCGCCAGCCGGGTGGCGGCCAAGGGCCTGGCCTGGGAGGCTGACCTGACGGGGCTGCTGGCGCCGTCGATGGTGCATGGCGACCGCACCAAGATCGGCCAGGTGGTCATCAACCTGCTGGGCAACGCGCTGAAGTTCACCGAGACCGGCCGCATCCGGCTGCAGGCCTGGCGCGACGGCAGCGCGGTGTGGATCGAGGTCGAAGACAGCGGGCCCGGCATGAGCGCTGCCGAGCTCGAACAGCTTTTCACGCCGTTCAGCCAGGGTGATGCCGGTCGCGAAAAAGGCGGCTCGGGCCTGGGCCTGGTGCTGTCTCGCGACATCGCCCGTGCCATGGGCGGCGAGCTGACGCTGACCAGCGCCCCTGGTGTCGGCACGCGCGCCCGTGTGACGCTGCCGCTGCCGGCGGTGGATGCCGAACCGGGCGTGGCCCTGGCTGACGTGCAACTGGCCCGGCTCGACCCGGCCACCCCTTGCCGCGCGCTGGTGGTCGAAGACGACCCCGACAGCCGCGACCTGCTGGTCAAGCTGCTGCAGGACGTGGGCTGCCAGGTGCAGCAGGCCGAAGACGGCCAGGCCGGGCTGGAAGCCTGCCGCAGCCAGCCTTTCGACATCGTGTTCAGCGACATCCGCATGCCGCGCCTGAACGGCGTCGAGATGATCCGCGCGCTGCGCTCGACGCCCGACACCGCGGCGCTGCCGGTGGTGGCGGTGACCGCGTCGAGCCTGGAGCACGAACGCCGTTTCTACATCGAGATCGGCTTCCAGGACTTCGTGCCCAAGCCCTACCCCTTCCGCGACATCTACCGCATGCTGGCGCAGTACGCCGGCGCGCGCTTCCTCGACGAGCCGGCGGCGCCTGGCCCTGCCAGCGAGCCGGCCGCCGCCCTGCCCGAAACCTTGACCCCGCTCGACGACGCGGCTCGGCAGCAGCTGAGCGACCTGCAGGGCGCCGCCGCCGGGGGCGACCTGGCGCAGGTCAGGAGCCTGCTTGCCGCCCTGCCCCCAGGCATGCTCGGCAACGCGCGCCGCCGCGCCTGGGAAGACGCCGCCAAACGCTACGACTTCCAGGGCCTGGAAGACGCGGTGCGCGAGTTTCTCGAGCCCACGTCAAACGCCTGAGCCGCGGCAAACGCACGTCCGGACAAGCCCGAAAAGCTTGAACCTGGGCCGCCACGCTGGCATACACTGGTTTTCTTCGGCAGCTCTTGATTGCTCAGCAGTGACCGGAATCAAGCTCACCGTCCTCATCGTCGACGACACGCCCGAGAACATCGATGTGCTGAGCGCCGTGCTCGACGGCATGGGCTGCGAGCTGATGGTGGCCACCAACGGCCCCCGTGCGCTGGAGCTGGCCGCGCGCCGCCGCCCCGACCTGATCCTGCTCGACGTGATGATGCCGGGCATGGACGGCTTCGAGGTCTGCCGTCGCCTGAAGGCCGACATGGCGCTGGCCGAGATCCCGGTGATCTTCTGCACCGCCCGCACCGACGACATCAGCGTCGGCTTCGGCGCCGGCGGCAACGACTACATCACCAAGCCCATCAATGCCGACGAGGTGCTGGCGCGGGTGCGCCACCAGATCGAGCGCCAGGTGCTGTTGCGCGACCTGCGCGAGCTGAACCGCAGCCTCGAAGAAAGGGTGCGCGAGCGCACCGCCGAGCTGACGCTGGCCAACCGCCAGCTGCGGGTCGAGATCAACGAGCGGCGCTACATGCAAGACCGCCTGAACTACCTGGCCACGCACGATTTCGTGACCCG
>Ga0307516_10006180_pt1 | contig 14094 bp, 17 predicted proteins | sample 19_EM_MG_FD_203310 | JGI IMG/M metagenome (GOLD analysis project Ga0307516, IMG submission 203310) | Populus trichocarpa ectomycorrhiza microbial communities from riparian zone in the Pacific Northwest, United States - 19_EM | ecosystem: Host-associated > Plants > Roots > Unclassified | place... | reverse complement strand
GCATGCGTGATCCGGTCTGGCTCACCCGGTTCGGCAACGCCACCCGGCACGCCGCTACCTATCGGGACGGACGGGTCCTGCTCGCCGGAGACGCGGCGCACATGCACTTCCCGGCCGGCGGTGTCGGCCTCAACGCCGGAGTGCAGGACGCCATGAACCTCGGCTGGAAGCTGGCCGCCGTGCTCCAGCAGCGGGCCGCGCCGGTTTTACTCGACAGCTACCACACCGAGCGCCATCCGGTCGGCGCCGCGCTCGGCAGGCACACACTCGCCCAGACCGCGCTGATCACCGCCACGTCACCGCACGGCCAGGCGCTGCGTACGCTGATGAGTGATCTGATCGGCTCCCAGCCCGGTCTCTCGCTCGAGCTGGCGGCGATGGTGACGGCTCTTGACATCACCTATGCGTCGGCAGACCCGCAGGCGCACCCGCTGACCGGCACCCGTGCGCCGAGCCTTTTCGGTCTGCTGCAAGGCGGCCGGCCCTTCCTGCTCAATCTCTCCGGCAGCCCGCTGCCGGCAGCCACCACACTCGCCGCGTCCCTGGGTATCGACACCCACTCAGGCGAAGTCGCCGACCTGGCCTGGGCCGGCGCCACGGCCGTCATCGTCCGCCCGGACGGATACGTGTGGTGGGCCACCAGCGATCGCGCCAACCTCGACGTCACGACACAGCACGCCCTGCACGGCCTCGGGGCGCGGTTCTGAAGGGAGCTTGAGGATCGGGTTGACCGCAGCGCCGCGACCGGGGTCTCCCGGACCGAAATGCCCGAAACTCGGCGGGTCGCGGGGCTGCCGGACAGACTTGCTTGGCGATAAATATCCGCTTTATCCGATTAAGGCGGCGGCCCGGGAAGATCTTGGACGCGTTTCGCCCCCCTGTGAGCCCCCCTGTGGGCGAATATCGACCAAGATTTACTCAGTCGCCAGCATTAGCCGGACAAAACGGATGAACAGGCTGGCCGCCGTGTGCCCCGATACCCGCATAGGAAAAAGGGGGGGCGAGCAGAAGCTTCCCAGGCGGGCGAGTCCCGTCCAAGATTGCCGACGAGTTCCAGCTCGCCCGCCGCGTTCCACCGGGCGAGGTCGCCGGTGCGGTAGAGGCGTGCGCCGGAGCCGGCCGGGTCGGGCACGAACCGTTCGGCCGTCAGCGCGGGCCGGCCGAGGTAGCCGCGGACGGTGCGCCCGCCGGAATCGTGTCGAGGCGAACCGTCGCCCATGGGCGCGCCAGTCGAAGGCTCGACGGCAACTGCTCGTACCGGGTTCCGGACGGTGTGCGGTCGGAATACACCTGTGAATCTCTCCTCGGACCACCGCCCACTACCTGACCCGAATGTGGCCGCACGGGAGCGGCTCTTTCCGTGCGGCGATGACTCTCGCAGGATCGACTGGACAGCGACTGGACGAGGCCAGGCGCAGCCTGCCCTGCTCAGGAGCGGGCGAGAGGCACGGAGCGATGCCGGCCTGAGGGGGAACCGGGCCGGTTCAGGCCGGGCTGTGGTGCTTGATGTGCCGTAGCCGGTGGCGGGCGATGCCGGCGGCGCTGAGCTGGCCGGCGATCGCGGCCGAACAGTGGTCGAGGAACACGGCGACCGCATGGTCGTCGCCGAGGTAGCAGGTCGCGGCGAGGGTCCCGGCGTTGATCGGGTCGAGGTGGGACACGTCGTTCAGGTCCAGGATCAGCCGCATGGGCCGCAGGTGACGCACTGCGTACACCAGGGTTCGGCGTAGCTCGACGGCTTCGTCGATGCCCAGCGCCCCGTGGGGGTGGATGAGCAGACTGCCGTCGGGGCTGGTTTCGACGTCGACCGTGGCGTCGGACATCGCTCCACCTTCTGTAACCCTGTGTTATCCGAGTAGTCAGACTAGAGCGAATGTGGTGGTCCGTCGACGGTGCGGCGGAAGAATTCACCACGTCACGGTCAGGTCACGGTGACCGGCTGTCGGTAGTGGTAGGGATTGATTGCTTGGTGTCACTCCTGCGAGCAATAGTGATCTTCGGGGCGGCACGCTCCACAAAGATCAGCCGGTTGTGGTGCCCGTCCATCGCAGCGCGCGAACCGCGTCAATGAGCGCAGCGGCCGGCGTACGCAATGCCGGATCAGGCGGGACGTCCACAAACTTCACGACCCCCGAGCGATCGACGACAACGGCCGCCGGCAGCGGCAGGATCGAGTCCCGGGCACCGAGCAGGACATCGACGCCCGGGCTCGCGAAGCCGATGTTGAACGCGTCGATCAGGCGGTGCCGAGGATCGGCCGCGACGAAAAAGTCGAGGCCCTGGCGGCGTTTGATCGCCAGCAGCCGATCGGGCACCTGAGGACTGACCGCGACGAGGTGAGCTCCGAGGTCGCTCAGCGCGGGTAAGAGGTCATGCCGATAGGCTTCGAGCGCGAAGTTGCAGGCTGGCGAGCTCGCGTGACGGAAGAACACCAGCACGACCGGCCCGGTCTGGCGCATCCTCTCCAGATAGATCGGGCCAAGATCAACCTCAACAAGGGAGAGCGAGGGCAGCCGATCGCCCGGGGCCACCATCCGGGCCCAGATCGCGTCACGCTCGAACTGTTTGCGGAAAGCTGCATAGGTGTCGCCTTGGTGCAGATCATGCACAGACATCGCCAGCTTCTCCGTTCGTGTCCGCCGGGTCCTACGGGACAGGCCCGGCACACGGGTATCGAACACCGGCGGCATCATGTGCAGTCGTCATCGCCGTGCCCGCCACGTGAACTCGACGTTCCAGTTCTTCCGCACAGCGTCCGCACTGCGCCGGCGAAGTCACGCCTCCCAGACATCGACCGAAGGGAGCCCGCGTGCGGCGCGCGCCGAGTCGACCATGCGCTGAATCAGGGCCGTCTTCGCGCGGGTGTAGGCGTCCCCGCCGTGACCTGCGGCGGCAAGGTCGCGCTTGAGCTGGGCGTACTGATCGCGGTCTTCGGGATTCCGGCGCAGATGCTCGCGTAGCAGCCGCTCGTTACGGGTCTCCCAGGACAGCGTGGTGACCACGTGCAGGTGGTATGCAACCGGTTCGCCCTCGCGCCGGTAGAAGAGCCGCTCCCGCATGCCGGTCTCGATACGTTCGTATCCAATCTGGCGCAGGGCGTCCTCGTGCGCGAGCACAGGGCGGAGATCCGGCGTCGCGGCCATCAGGTCGATCACGGGCTTGGCGGCCAGACCCGGCACGGCCGTGCTGCCGACGTGTTCCGCAACGGTGATCAAGCCTGGCAGCGCGGCGACAGTCTCGTCGATGGCGCGAAGCGCAAGATCATGCCAGACCGGATCGTAGTCACGGATCTCGATGGTCACGCGGCGACTATATCGAGAGCCAGGGTCTTCGTCGTGGCGGTGGGCGCCTCGGTGCCGGTCAGTCGCTGACATGCGCGGTGTTGTCGAGCCAGTGCTGGGCGAGGCCGGTGTCGCCGTCGACGCTGAGGTTGGTGGCTTCGCGGCCGGTGAGAGGGAGTCGCCGGGTCAAGGTCAGAAGCAGCGATAGTGCCGGGCCGGTCACCGTCACATCGGCCTGCTGGGTTCCGGGCCGCCACGTCGCCCCGTCAGGCCGCCGCTCGACGAACCAAGCGCCCGCGTCGTCCGCGGTGTCGGTGGCCAGCCACTGCAGGGTCTGCCCGGTGCCCCGGATGGCGTGGGCGGACTCGGACCGCAGCATCTCCCACGTGGGGGAGGTGAGCATCGCGAGGTGGTTGCTGATGAGCGCGGCTGCGATGTCGGCGTCGACGTCGGCCGGACGGGCTGCCGCGTTGGCTGCGTCAAAGCCGTGGACGACCGTCTCGTTGAGGACGCTGGACATCCAGAATCGCGTCCCGGGCCGCTCGTCCCCCGCGGCGTTGAACACCGGCGCGTCGAGCGCGTCATCGGAGCACGCGCTCGCGACCCGCCGCGCGGACTCCGACAGCCACGCCTGCCACTCGCGGGGGTCGGTGGGGAGTGCGGCCATCTCCGTGGGCAGCTGTGTGGGGTCGGTGATGCGCCGCTCGATGATCTCCGCGACCCAGTGCTGGGTCTGGCCCACGTGCTCGACCAGGTCAGTGATGGTCCACTGCGGGGCTGTCGGCACGGCGGCGTCAGGTCCGGCAGCGGCGGCGGATTCCGCCAGACGCCGGGTGTGTTCGACGATCGCTCGCCGGGCCTGTTCCGCGTTCAGCTCTGTCATCGGATTGTCCTTTCCGGAGGTTCGTTCGAACTGCTAGATCCGGCGCAAGACCGAGACAACCTTGCCCAGGACCACCGCCCGGTCGCCATCGATGACCTCGTACGCCGGGTTCCGCGGTTCAAGCAGGATATGACCGGCGCGGCGGCGGAAGACCTTGACGGTGGCCTCGTCATCGATCATCGCGGCAACGATGTCACCGTTGTAGGCCTCGGGCTGTTGACGCACCACCACGATGTCCCCGTCGCAGATCGCTGCTTCGATCATCGAATCGCCCTGGACCCGCAGGCAGAACAGATTGCCCCGCCCGACCAGCTCACGCGGCAACGTGAGAATCTCCTCAAGCGCTTCGTCAGCCAGGATCGGACTGCCGGCGGCGATGACGCCGACCAACGGAACCCCCACCGTCGCCGGATCGCTCGCATCAGCGGCTGCCGGTTCCAGGAACATGCGTACGTCGACCGGGCGCGTCACGGCGCGGCCCCGGCGCAGGAAATCGCGCTCCTCCAGGATGCGCAAGTGCCTGCTGACCGACGATGTCGACGCCAACCCGACCGCATCACCGATCTCACGTGTGGACGGCGAGTAACCGTACTTCACCACCCAGTCCCGGATGACGGTCAGAATCGCCCGCTGCCGAGCGGTCAGCGTGGACGTGTCGAGATCCTCAGGCAATAGCACTTGGAAATCTTGCCCCATCAACGACCTGCGCGCGACCAAGGCGCGCCCATGGTGTCCACTCGACCGGTTCTGAGTTGCCGGAAGTGGTCACGGTGCTCTTCAGGTGAAGACGGACGTGTCCACGATGATGTTCGCGCGATCACGGGTCTGGTCCGCGGTGAAGAATGCGTCCTCGTCACTCATCCACCGCTTCCAGAGGTCCTCCTTTCCAGGAAAGCAGGTGTCCCTGGCCATCCCTCGAGCGAGTCGCATTTCTGCTGGTGCCTCCACCCAGACCGTGTAGGCCAGACGACCGATAGTCTGACGACGGGTGCAAGTGACTCCCTCCACGATGATGGTGTGTGACCAAGGCACGGTCTTCCAGGTTCCCAGCGTGGACCCGTACCAGTCGGTCCAATCGCGCGCCTGGTAACGGGCGTCAAGGCCGGCCAAGAGCGGCGTAAGCACCTGTTCGTCGAAGCGCGGCCACCAACCGGCGAAGCAGTCCCACGAGACGAAGTCGTCAATCTCGATGATCGGAGCGCTCAGCAACGTCGACAGTCGCGCCGCGAGAAAGCTCTTGCCCGACCCGCTGCGGCCGTCGATCCCGACGATACGGATGCCGTTGACCGGTTCGCTGGTGGCGACGGCGGCACTGATCTCCAGCGCGATATCAGCGGTCATTCCGAAGCCCTTTCAACTCATCGACGCCGCGGCTGCCGTCGCGGACGGGTATTCCGCCGTCGAGCGCGCGCTGATCGCTCGCTTCGTAGGCGAAGTGCGGTTCCATGATCGCCGCTAATCCGTCGAGTTCAAAGCGGATTGCGTCTGACACCGAGCCTTCCGGCCCACGTGGTTGGTCTGATCTATTTGACCCGTTTTCGACCTGTTGCGCGGCAACGCGGCGATCTTGTCGTACCCGAAGGGCACAATGCTCGCCACAGCGCAGCAACGCCTGGACAGCACCGACGAGGGATCGGTCCGCAGCATGAGGAGAACGTCTATGAAAGCTGGCCCGCCGACCCGCCTTGCCATCGATCACGACGACTACCACGCGGAGCATGTCGGGCGCACCGCTGACGGAAGGCAGTTCTTTCTCACCACGCCCTTCGAAGCGGGCACTCACGGCCAGAACGATGGCCAGGAGTTCGTCGCGCTTTACCTCTTCGGCGCCGATGGCCGGTTCCTCGAGGCCAGAATCGACGCTTTCGGCAGCAGAGCACACCTGGACCGCGACGCGCGGCGGGCCGCCTACGAAACACGACTCAGCGAGCTCGGCGACGTGACCTTCACCCGCATCGAGGTCGAGCCCTTCGCGATCGACCGCTTCGGCACCACGTTCGGCCTCCTCACCAGAGCGCCTGAGGAGGATGACGACCAGTGGTGGGTCGAAGTCCAGCCCGGCAACTACATGGCGTTCACGGAGCCTTGGGACAGCGGGGAGTACGACACGTGAGGCCCATGCCAAGCGCAGGCATGGACGAGGGCTCTATACATAATGGCGGCGACACTTTTCCGGCACTGAGGAGAGACCGATGGTCGCGCGTTTCCAGCTGGTGATCGACTGCGCTGACCCCGAGCCGCTCGCGCGCTTCTGGGTCGCCGCATTGGGATACGAGTTTGAACCGCCTCCGGATGGCTTCGCCAGCTGGGATGAGTACTGGCGACACATTGGAGTGCCAGAGGATGAGCTAGGCATAGGCGCGGATTGCATCGTTGATCCCAGTGGACGGGGGCCGCGGATCTGGTTCCAGGTGGTGCCGGAGCGCAAGACGATCAAGAACCGGCTGCACATCGATATCAGTGTCAGTGGTGGCCGCGCCGTTCCGATCGAGACGCGCAGGCAGCGGGTCGACGCGGAGGCGGCCCGTCTGGCCGATCTCGGTGCCCATCTCGTCGGCGTCCACGAGACAGAAGGCCTCGACCATTACGCGGTCGCGATGCAAGACCCTGAGGGTAACGAATTCGACATCAACTGACGGCCGTCTCGCATCCGTGCGGCTCGGATTTCGCGGCCCGGAGGCGTCTCATCGGTGAGCGAATTGCGATGGACTGTGGTATCCGGGTGAGACAGGATCTGCCGAGTGACGCTTGAGCAGGTTGCACAGCGATTCCAGCTCGGCCGGCTCGTGAGCGATCCCGTGCGCGTGCCTGGCGGTTTGTCGAATGAGCTGTGGCGGCTGGTCACTGCGGACGGGGTCTTCGCAGTCAAGCGAATGGTCCTGAATGCCGACCAGCCCGAATTCGTCGACAACGTCGAGGCCGCGTTCGGTGTGGAGCGTCGTGCGTGGGCTGCGGGCGTGGCGATGCCGCAGCCGGTTGCCGTGCCCGGCACGGGCCGTGCCTTGGCGCAGGAGCAGGGTTCGCTGTTTCGCGTGCACGGCTGGGTTGACGGCCTGCCGGGCGAGGGCTCGGCGGCCGCGGCTGCCGGGTTGCTGGCGAGCATTCACGCCGTCGGCAATCCGCGCTGGGGGCCGGCGCTTGACACCGCGTGGGAAGCGGCTCGGTGGGGCGCGCAGGTGGCCGAGCTGGCCCAGCGGGTGCGGTCGGGGCCGGACCGTTCGCTCATCGTCGACAGCCACCGCGATCTTGATCGGAAGAACACGGTGCTCGATGCGGACGGTGTGCTCATGGCCGTGGACTGGGACGCGGCAGGTCCGGTCAGTGCGGTTCATGAGGCGGCCGGCCTCGCGCTGGACTGTTCAGAGGACGACCCGGCGGCGTTCGCGGATGCGATCCGGGACTACGGCCGGCGAAGCGGTGTGACGGTTCCGGCGCAGCCGTGGATCTTCGCCGGCTGGGTCATCGCACAAGGTGGCTGGCTCGACTACCAGGCAACACATCAGGGCGGATCGCCGGCTGGGCAGGCGCAAGTGGCCGCGACGCTAACCCGGCTGCGTACGGTCGCTGCCCGCCTGGACGCCCTTCTGGCCGCCATGTCATCCACCGCGGATGCGAATCGCAGCGGCGCACGTGATCTTGGTTGAGGGCCCGCCCTCTCCCAGGACCCGACGCTGCGGCAGGGTAGCGTGTGGGCGGTGACTGGACGGATCTTGGTGACGGGAGCCACCGGCCATCTCGGCAGACGAGTCGCCGAGCGCGCCGCGAAGGTCGGCTGGGACGTCATCGGAACCTGCTTCACGGCTGCCGGCGACGCCGACGAGTGCCTTGATATCCGCGACCCTGCGGCGGTGCTTCGCCTGATGCAACGTGTCCGGGCGGATATTGTGGTGCACACTGCCGCCGGGCGCGAGGACTGGCGCGCGATGGCTGACGGCGCGGCACATGTCGCAGTGGCTGCCGCGGCATTGGGTGTGCGGCTGGTCCACGTTTCAAGCGACGCGGTGTTCTCCGGCGCAGAAATCGACTACGACGAGACGGCGCTGCCCGACCCGGTGTATCGGTACGGGTCGGCCAAGGCTGCCGCCGAGACAGCGGTCAAAGCGATCACGCCGAACGCCGCGATCGTTCGGACATCGCTCATCCTGGGCGACGGACGCGGTGGTCATGAAATCCTCACCCACCGGCTCGCGTCTGGCGAGGGCGAGGACGTCCTGTTCACTGACGAGATCCGCAAGCCGGTGCACGTGGACGACCTCGCTGACTCTCTGCTTGAGCTGGCCGCGAACGGGTACGCGGGCGTCATCAACGTGGCCGGTCGAGACGCGATCAGCCGTTACGACCTTGGCGTTTTGGTCGCCCGCCGGGACGGTCTGAACCCCGATCGCCTGCCCGCCGGCACAATCGCCGGCCTCCGATTGAGACGCCCCGCCGACGTTCGCCTACACACCGGCAAGGCGACCTCGCTGCTGCGTACGCGGCTCCGCGGCGCCCGCGAGTTCCTGACCGTCAAGCCTACTGAAGCCTCAACAGATCCAGCAGTAGAGTGAGCTTCCCGTTCGGATCGCGTCGACGGCCAAGGCCGCAACCTCTCTGATGAGCTCCTGAGCCAGTTCACTGTCGATGGTTTCGCCCTCCTCGTCTCGCAGTCGGATCCATTGCTCGGCGGCTCCGCTGAGCAAATGGTCATCAGCGTCGGCCAACGCCGTCGTGAGGGCTCGGGGCATGGCCAAAACGAGAGGGATGCCGTCGCCGCCGGCCACGACGTTCCCGCCGCCGGAGACCAATTCGTCGAGGCTGCGGTCCGTCAGAATGCCTTCCCACTCTTCCAGCGTGGACCAGACGTCGAAGTTGCCGTACGTCGCCGACTCGAACCTAGCTCCCGGCCCACTCTCGGCGACCCCGGCCGCGGCGGCGTCATCGGGGGCAACGAAGAACTCGATGATCGAACTCACGTGGCGATTATCCATGTCGGCCACGAGCGTGTGCAGCGCGCGCCTGAACAGGCCGATCACCTGGGCGTGTTTTCAACCACGTACCACTCGGGTAATGCGGGCATGGCCGGAAGGGAGTGACAGCTATGCAGGTGACCGGTTATCTCGGCGCGGTACTCATCGGCGCTCTCGTCGGGTTGCTCGGACGGCTCATCCTGCCGGGCCGGCAGCGAATCGGCGCGTTCGCGACCTTTGTCATCGGCGTCTGCGCGGCCGTGCTGGGCACGTTCGTCGCGCGGATATTCAACGTCGACCACGACGCCCCCGTTGAGCTTTGGTCGCTGCGTTGGGACTGGATCATCCTCGCGCTTCAGGTCGGTTTCGCGGTCGTCGGCGTAGCGCTCGCGAACATGCTCACCTTCACGCGGCTCGCCGGCGGCGATGACAAAGCACGCAGGCGGTCCGGCCGCAGCCGGGCCAAGGACTGACACGGCCGGACCGCCGCGTTCGAGGCGGGTCCCGGCACCCACGACGTCCAGGACGACGGCACAACGGTCGTCTACGCCGGGCCGGGCGGCGTGGCCCGGCACGTACTCACCGGACCTCGCCCCTCCCGCGTGACGTCGCGCTTTGCAGAGTTCAGGTCGTCGCGCCACCGCGGGGCCGGGCTCGCGCGTGTCGATCGCTATCATCCTTCTCGTTTGCCGCGCTGCGGTCCGTGCCGCGCGCGGGCCCGGCCGGTGCGCAGACTCGACGTGTCCGATCCCGGGAAGGCGGCAACGCACGGTGGCCCAGCTGCACTACCGGCACGCGGCGATGAACAGCGGCAAGAGCACCATGGTGCTGCAATACCGGCACACCTACGCCGCCTGCGGCCGCAAGGGCCTGCTGATGACCCGGCTCGATCGGGCCGGCACCGGCATCGTCTCGTCGCGCATCGGCCTGACCGCCGACGCGCTCGAAATCGGCGAGACCGCTGACCTGATTGACCTCGTGCTGTCCCGGCCCGGGCCACGGGTGGACCACGTCATCGTCGACGAAGCTCAGTTCCTGTCCCCGGCGCAGGTGGACCAGCTCGCCACCCTCGTCGACGACCACGACATCGACGTGTTCACGTTCGGCCTGCTCTCGGACTTCCGCGGTTCGCAGTTCCCCGGCTCGGCCCGCCTGGTCGTACTCGCCGACATCGTCGAGGCACTACAGGTCTATCCGATGTGCTGGTGCGGGCAGCCGGCCCGGATGAACGCCCGCGTCATCGGCGGGGTGATGGTCCGCGACGGCGACACCGTCGTCCTCGGCGACACCGGCGCCGACGTCGGCTACGTCGTCCTCTGCCGGCGCCATCACCGCTCCGGACAGCCATACGCACCGCAGCGGATATCCATCCTCGAGGCGGCATCCTGACGGACCGCCGACTACGGTCAGTGACGTGGGAGTGCGGCCGGGCGCGCACGGCTGGCACGCCCGGACAGCGGGGCGATGATCACGGCCCCGGGTGGTGGGTCGGCGTAGAGCCGGTCGATGAAGGCGGCTCGTCGCTGCATGACCCTGCGCTGGTTGATGTAGCCCTTGTCTGTGATCTCGCCCGCGTCCAGGTGCGGCGGTTCGGAGAGCAGGAGCACGCGTTGGACGCACCCGGAGGACCCAGCCGAGGCGTCGAGCCCAGCGAGGAGCTTGGCGATGTGCTCCGCCAGATCGGGGTGCGTGATGCATCCGTCCGTGACAGGCAGGTCGCCGGAGACGACGGTTCGCGTTTCGGACTCGTTGATCCAGGCGAGCGCACTGACGAACGGCTGGTTCTCACCGCAGATGACGGCGTCGGACAGCAGCGGGACGGCCGAGAGCAGGGCGGTGCGCACCGCGCCGACGCGTACGAAGGTGCCGCTCGTGAGCTTGAAATCCTCCGCGATGCGGCCCTGGAACACGAATCCTTGGCCAGGGTCGTCCGGGTCGGCCGGCGTGACCGCGTCGCCGGAGCGGTAGAAACCTTCGTCATCGAACGCCGCCGCGGTCAGATCGGGCCGGCGCAGGTACCCCGGCGTCACCGCGTCGCCGCGGACACGGATCTCGCGTGTCCCGCCGACGGGGGCGAGTTTGACCTCGAGCCCGGGCAACGGGACGCCGATGCAGCGTGCGTCAGCGAACGGATAGTGGGCCGTGGTCACGGCGGGTGCGGTCTCCGTCGCGCCCCACGAGCCGGTGACGGGTACGTCTCTTCCGGCAACGTCTCTGGCGAGCGCTGACAGGCGTTCCCGCAGGCTCGGGGGCAGTGCGGCCGCGGCATTGAACACCAGGCGCAGGCGGGAGAAGAAGGCTTCGGCGAATTCACGGTCGGATTCCAGTGCCGGCACCAGCTGTGCGTAACCCGCCGGGACGGCCCTCGGTGTCGCGTTCGGCGATCAGCGGATGTCCGGGATCCCGGATGGCCCAGTCCCGCAGCACCGCCGCGACCGACGAGGGGTACGCCGCGAGTGGTTTTCGCGACCGGAACACAACGCTGCCGTCGGGCCGGTCCTCGCGTTCGATATCAGGTGTGGCGAACATGCGCTGGTTTCCCCTCGTCTGTCCTCGACCAGAGGTGCGACCACCCGCGGGCAGGACGGGGTGAGCGATATGGTTACACAATATTTCCGCTACGTGAAGAGTTTGTAGAACGTTGGCGGGGTGGCTAGTCCCGCGCCCCGAACAGGAATCGGGTCACCCGGGTGCGCCGGACCAGCAGGTCATAGGCGGCCACCGTGAGCGCGAGGGAGATGGCCACGATCGCCGCGTACTTGACCACGATCGGTGCGTCCCAGCCGACCACGCCATAGGCGACCGCGACCACGATCGGCTGGTGCAGGATGTACAGCGGCAGCACCGCAGCCGCCAGGTAGCCGTAGAGTCGTCGCCCTCGCGCGGGTCGCCGGCCATCGGCGGCAGCATCCTTGTCTTCACCGCCGGCGCGGCGCCGGTCGAGCAGGCCGATGATGGCGACCAGCCAGCACCATCCGGCCAGCCCGTAGAGCGTCCGGGCTCCGGTCGCGAGCGGGCTCATGTCGGTGAACGGATCGCCGCCGGCGTCGCCGACGGCAAGGAACGCCGGCAGTCCGGCCAGGAACAGCCCGGCGCCGACGACGGCCGCCATCGGGGCGTCGCGGCGCACCGCCACGCGGAACCGTTCGTCGGTGGCGAGGACAAACCCGTACAGGAAAAACAGCAGATACGCCCAGCGGCTCCACCCGGCGAACGGCTCCTCCAGACCCACGAGAGCGCAGACCACGGCCACGGGCAGCGCAGGAAGCAGCGCGGCACCGCGTCGCCCGGCCGCCGAGGACAGCCTTTCCCGGATCTCGTGCTTCCACCGCCGGGGACTCCAGCGAGCCAGCGGCGCCAGCAGGAGTGAGAAGGTCAGCAGCAGCACCACGAACCACAGATGCCCGGTTTCGAAATACTCTCCCGACAGTACGAATGGAAAATCGCCCGGGTCGGGCCGCACATCGAAGAACCGCACCAGGAACCGCGGATACGACTCATGGTAGCCGGGGTCGGCAGCCCGCAGCCGCAGCCACTGCGGTATCGGGATGATCGTCAGCGTCGCGAACACGAGCGGCACGCCCAGCCGTCGCAGCCGCTCCTTGGTGAATCCCGCGGCGCCCCGCCGGCGCAGCGAATGCCACGAACCCACCCCGGCGATGAGGAAGAGCATCGGCATCGCCCACACCACGGCCAGCGCGGCCAGGATCGTGGGCGCGCCGGTGGTCTGCGCGTTTTTGACGTAATAGTCGTCTCGGGTGTCGAAAACCAGCGCCGAATGGAAGAACACCAATCCGACCACGACCAGGACCCGGATCACGTCCAGTTCAGGCCGCCGCGAAGCCTTCTGTAAGTCTGCCTGTCGCGCATCTGCCGCACTCATCGCGCCTTCGCCCCCGCCCCCTGTCCGCCTTTTACGGCGAGCGAGCGTCGAGTGTCCAAGTGCGACTGAGCCTACCGGCTGTGGCTAGCCCCATGGGGCCGGCCGATGCGCCAGGCCCGATCAGGCCGAGAGAGCCTCGGTGGGCGTGAGGCGGGCCGCGCGAACCGCTGGATAGACGCCGGCGATCACACCCACCAGCAGCGCGCCGCCGAGCCCCCCGGCCGCGGCCCAGGCGGGCACCACGACGGGCCAGGACTCCCAGGTCGCGTACGCCAGGACCGCCGCCGCGCCGAGCACTGTCCCGGCCACGCCGCCGAGCGCGGCCAGCACCACGGACTCGGCCAGGAACTGCAACCGGATCTGGCCACGGTGGGCGCCCAGCGCGCGGCGCAGGCCGATCTCCCGGCGCCGCTCCAGCACGGAGATGACCATCGTGTTCGCCACGCCGATGCCGCCGACCAGCAGCGACACCCCGGCGAGGCCGAGCACCAGGGCGCCGAACGTGTTCTCCGTGGCCCGCTTGGCGGCCAGCGCGTCGGACGGGCGGCTGACCTGCACCATGGCGGGCAGCTCCGGGTTGACGGTGCCGGGCAGGACCGCCCGGACGTCCTCGATCGCGCTTTCCGCGGAGCGTACGTAGAGGACCGTGGGGTGCCCGTCGAAGCCGAGCAGGTCGCGGGCTGCGTCCCAGCCGACGATCACGGACTGGTCGAGGTCGTTCGCGAGCGGCACCGGTTCCAGGATGCCGGCCACAGTGAACCAGCGATTGCCGATGCTGACCTGCGGCGGGGGCCCGCCGGGGCGGACCCGGTCCTGGCCGAGCCGGTGCGCGGCCACGGCGCCCAGCACGACCACCGGGAATCGGGCGGTGACGTCCGTGAGGAAGGCGCCGGAGGCGATGCGGCCGCCGACCGCGGGGAGCAGGTCGGCGCGCCCGGCCAGCACGGTCAGCCCGGAGCCGTCGTTCGGGTCGACCAGGTCGGAGCGGCGCACCGTCGAGTGGACGTTCGCGACCGCGCTGGCGGCGGTGACCGGGGCGATCCGGGCGACCATGTCCACGGACTCCGCGGGCAGCGGCACCGGGTCCGTGCCCTGCGCGAT
>Ga0307516_10006179_pt1 | contig 14095 bp, 11 predicted proteins | sample 19_EM_MG_FD_203310 | JGI IMG/M metagenome (GOLD analysis project Ga0307516, IMG submission 203310) | Populus trichocarpa ectomycorrhiza microbial communities from riparian zone in the Pacific Northwest, United States - 19_EM | ecosystem: Host-associated > Plants > Roots > Unclassified | place... | reverse complement strand
CACCCGGATGGTCCGGGTGCCCGGCCGGATCGCGGCCAGCCACGACTTGGTCTCGGAGGTGTTGCCGTCGGTGAGGAACATCCGCACCTGGCCGGTTCCGCGGCCGGTGACCTTGACCGGCACCTGGTAGGTCCGGGTGCCCGCATCCCCCTCGGCGACGGTGAGCTCACCGATGTCGATCCGCGGCAGCGAGACCGGCCGCACCGCCGGGGTGCCCGGCCGCCAGCCCCACGCGTCGATCAGCCAGGCCCGGCCGGCGGCGCCGCGCGGCGTCAGCTCCAGCTTCGCCACCTTCCCGTGGACCCGCTTGAGCGGCACCCGGACCTCCTGGCCCCAGTGCGCGGTGGTGTTCTCGGTTCCGGGCAGGCCGTCCAGGCGGACCTCGCCGAGCTCGGTCCGGCGGCCGGTGGTGTCGGTGACGGCGACGCCGAACCGGTTGCCGGTCGTGTTGGGCGGCACCACGAGCCGCAGGGCCAGGTCACGCGCGCCGGCGACGCTGACGGGCCGGCTCGGTCGCAGCGTGACCGGCTTCCCCGGCGCCGACCAGGTCAGGTCGACGGCGTAGCGGCCCGGCTCGCGGGCGACGCCGAACGGGACGAAGTGCGGGGACGGGCTGAACCAGGCGTCCGAGGTCAGGCACGCCTTGGCGGCGTCGTCGGTGACCTGCTCGCAGAGCCGCCCGCCGGTGACCTTGACGGACTCGTCGGGGATGAGCGCGGCCGTACGCCCGGCGCCGATCGCGTGGCTGAGCACCCGGGCCGGACCGGCGGACGGAGCCCGTACGCCGGAGCCGTCGAGCAGCGGCCGGACCCGGTCGTCACCGCCGACGAAGAGCCGCGCGGCGGCCGCGATGTACGTCGCGCCGACCGTCTGCTCCTGCTGAGCCGTGAGCCGGGTCGCGGTGCCGGGCGAGCACACCGGGTCGGGCACGTCGCCACCGAAGAAGTCGTCGAAGGACGGCGCGACCGACTGGCCCGGCGTCCACTCGGTGTTGAAGAAGTTGTGGTTGGCGCCGATGGCGTACAGCGAGCTGTGCAGGGCCTTGCCCCGGCTGACCCCGCGGGTGGCGTCGACGAACATCTGACCCTGCAGGTCGGCGACGTCACCGTCGCAGCCGGGCAGGATCGTGGCGGACGGCACGTCCGGAACGGGGTTCTGCCCGAAGATCGTCGGGCCGATCAGCAGCATGCCGCGGATCGCCCAGCGGACCTTGCCGTGGTAGCCGTCCTGCGCCGCGGGCGGCGGGGTGAGGCTGTCCATCGCGGCGCGGCTGACACCCTCGCCACCACGGGAGTGTCCCATCAGGAACACCCGGGACAGATCGGCCCGCGGCGCGGACTTCACGATGGCCGGTGCCTTCGCCCGCCCGGCGCCGGCCCAGTCGGCCCAGCGCGCGAGGTGCAGCCGTACGAGGGAGGACCGGGCCTGGGCGCCGCCGTCGAGCGCGTCGAAGTCCTGGCCGTTGATGCCGTTGGCCGAGATCGACACGGTGACGTAGCCCTGCGAGGCCAGCAACTCCTGGGCCTGCAGATAGCCACGGTGGCTCGGGATCGGCAGGGTGCCCTCGGCGCAGGGCCAGTCGCCGGTCAGCCCGTCCGGGTCGGCGCCCTTGAAGCAGGTGTAGTGCCGCCCGTGCAGGAACAACGCGAGCGGGCGCGGGCCGGGCGCACCCCGCGGGGCGACCACCACCCCCTGCATCTCGACCGGTGCCGGGAAGTCCGGCAGCTTCACCCCGGGCAGCGTGTACTCGCCGGTGACCGTCCGGTACGGCCCCTTGACGCCGGGGTCCACCTTGCTGGTGGGGAGGGCCGGCGGCGTCGCCGGTGCCACTGCCGCCCGCTTGCGCGCCGGTGCGGCCGCGTCGAGGCGCCGGCCCCCCGCGCGGACCTGCAGGTCCCGCAGGCTCTTGGCGTCCTCCAGCGGCAGCCGGAACGTGCGGTCGTCGGCCGCCGCCCGCGGCCGGCCCAGCAACTGGTCACCGGCGTAGAACTCGACCGCCGCGTCGCCCATCGGGATCCGCTTGTCGGCCCGCCAGGTCAGCTGGCCCCCCGTCACCGACCAGCCGTCGTCCGGCACCGGATCGGGCGGGGCCGCCCAGGCCTGACCTGCGCCACTCACCAGTAAAGCCGCGGCCAGCGCCGCCGACACGAGAAGTCTTCGCATGCCCCCGTGTCTACCGAATACATGCAAATTGTTCGATTGGTGGCTAAACAAGCAGGGTGCCGGCGACGCCAGCCATGATCACCGCGATCAGCCCGTCCAGCACCCGCCACGCCGTCGGCCGGGACAGCACGGGCGCGAGCCGGTGCGCCCCCAGGCCCAGGCCCGCGAACCACACCGCGCTCGCCAGTGCGGCGCCGATGCCGAACAGCCACCGGTGCGGATATTGCTGCGCCAGCGAGCCGAGCAGCAGGACGGTGTCGAGGTAGACGTGCGGGTTGAGGTAGGTCAGCGCGAGGCAGGTCAACAGCGTCGCGCGCAGCGTCGCCGGGGCCCGGTCGGTCGGCTTCAGCGCGCCCGGCCGCCACGCCCGCTTCGCGGCCAGCACCGCATAGCCCAGCAGGAACGCGGCGCCGACCCAGCGGATGACGGTCACGGCGGTGGGCTGCGCGGCCACGGCCGCGCCGAGCCCGGCGATGCCGGCCGAGATCAGCACCAGGTCCGAGACGGCACAGATCACGACCACCGGGAGTACGTGCTCCCGGCGCAGTCCCTGGCGCAGCACGAACGCGTTCTGGGCGCCGATGGCGACGATGAGCACGACGGTGGCGGCGAAGCCGGCAAGCGCGGAGGTGAGCACCCGCTCGACGCTAGGCCGCGGGCGTGGTGTACTCCAGCTAAAGATTCTTCACGAAGGTAAGGAAATCTGTTCTTGGACGCGGTCCAGCTCGCGACGTTCCAGGCGGTGATCGAGGGCGGCAGCTTCGAGGCCGCCGCCCGGACGCTGCACGTCACCCCGTCCGCGGTCAGCCAGCGGATCAAGGCCCTCGAGCAGTCCGTCGGTCAGGTCCTGGTGCGCCGGACCAAGCCGTGCGAGGCCACCGAGGCCGGCCAGCCGCTGGTACGGCTCGCCGGCCAGGTCGCACTGCTCGAACGCGAGGCCCTGGATGCGGCCCGGGGCGCTCTGGCGGGCGGTGGCCGCACCCGCATCTCGGTGGTCGTGAACGCAGACTCCCTGCACAACTGGTTCATGCCCGCGCTGGCCGCGATCCCGGCGGAACTGGCCCTGAGCTTCGACCTGCACCAGGACGACGAGGACTACACCGCGGACCTGCTGCGCGCAGGCACGGCGATGGCCGCGGTGACGGCGCAACACGTGGCGGTGCAGGGCTGCCGAGTGGAGAAGCTGGGCGCGATGCGCTATCTCGCGATGGCCGCACCGGGCCAATTCGCGGACTTCGCCACCACGCCGATGCTCGTCTTCAACCGCAAGGATCGCCTCCAGCACCGCTTCCTCGCCGCGCTGGGCCACGGCGAGAAGGAGCCGCCGATCCACTACGTGCCAGCGGCGAATGCCTTCGTCGAGGCGATCCGGCTGGGCCTGGGCTGGGGCATGGTCCCGGAGCAGACCGCCCGAGAGGACTTCGCCGCCGGCCGGGGCGTTGATCTGGCCCCGGGCCGGCACATGGACGTGCCGCTCTACTGGCAGTACTGGCGGATGGAATCGACGGTGTTGACGGCCCTGACCACCGCGGTCAAGGCCGTCGCGGCCGGGGCGTTGCGTTAGTCGTTGGCGTGCAGGGCGGCGTTGAGCTCGATGCCGGTGCCCTTGCGCGGCCGGGCCTCCAGCGCTCCGGTCACCGAGTTGCGCCAGAACAGCAGGCCGTTCACGCCGGAGAGCTCGCGGGCCTTGACGACCCGGCCGTCCGGCAGCGTCAGCTTCGACCCCGCGGTGATGTAGCAACCGGCCTCGACCACGCAGTCGTCGCCGAGCGAGATGCCGATGCCGGCGTTCGCACCGAGCAGGCTGCGCTCGCCGATCGACACCTTGTCCTTGCCGCCGCCGGAGAGCGTACCCATGATCGACGAGCCGGCGCCGACGTCGGAGCTGTCCCCGACGACGACACCCTGCACGATGCGCCCCTCGACCATCGAGGTGCCCAGCGTCCCGGCGTTGAAGTTGCAGAAGCCCTCGTGCATGACGGTGGTCCCGCTCGCCAGATGCGCACCGAGCCGCACCCGGTCTGCGTCGGCGATCCGCACCCCGGAGGGCGTCACGTAGTCGGTCATCCGCGGGAACTTGTCGACGCCGAAGACGGAGAGATGCCGGCCGGCGGCGCGCTCGATGAGGCGCAACTCGTCCACCCGCTCCGGCGGGCACGGCCCGGCCGACGTCCAGGCGACGTTCGCCAGCATGCCGAAGATGCCGTCGAGGTTCTGCTCGTTCGGCCGCACCAGCCGGTGCGACAACAGGTGCAACCGCAGGTACGCGTCCGAGGCGTCCTTGATCGGGTCGGCGAGCGAACCGAGCTCGAGCCGCACCTCGACCGTGGAGAGGCCGGCGAGCGCCTTCGGCCCGGTGAGGCCGGCGGGAAGCGTGGGCGCCGGGTCGGGAACGGCGCCGAGACCGAGGAAACCGCTCGGAAACCAGGTGTCGAGCACCTGGCCCGCGGTGGTGACGGTGGCGAGGCCGATGCCCCAGGCGGGCGAGGTCGAGATCGCGGTACTCACCCCGCGAACCCTACTAGGACCGGACAGCACCCTGACCCCCGGACCGTGACGTGGAAGATCACCGTCCGCTGGCGCGGGCGTCGACGATCGCCGCCACCGCATCCAGCCAGCGTGCGAAGGGCTCGTCGGCATCGTCGGCAGCGGCCAGCGCGAGCCACGGTCGCACCAGCGCTGACTGCTCCGCGGTGGGGAGCGGCTCGGCGAGCTGGACCGCGTAGCCGGCCCCGCCCCGGCGGACGATCTCCGCCAGGAAGCTCAGCGATCGGGGTGGCACACCGGCCCGGTCGGCCTGGATCGCCGCCGGCACCGCACATCCCGTCACCAGATGCCGCGCCGGCTCGGCCGAACGCAGGGCCTCGGTGATCGCCGCCGCCACGTCCACCGCCGCCATCTGCTCGTCGGTCCGCATGCCCGGCCTGCTCATCGACCTACCTTCGCGGGCAGCCGGACCGTGCTCGGGGTGGACGGGATCTCCGGGTCGATGCTGTCCACCCGGCCCTCGACGAAGTCGCGCTCGGTGATCCAGTAGGTATAGCCCCATGGGTTGTACACCTGTAGCTGATCGCCGGAGTGCCCGATCACCATCAGCTGGTGGGTCTCACCACGCTCGTGGGTGGAGAACGGCACCGGATAGCCCTCGTCGACCGCCCGTTCGATCGACGGGATCGTCGCCTCCCGGGCATCCACGTCGGCCAGCCTGACGTTGCCGTAGGCGGCCCCGGTGCGCGGGGCGATCACCTCGTTCGCCGCGGTCTCCGATTGCTCGGAGGTCATTCCGTCGTCGCCGAAGTGCTCCTGGAACCAGGTGCGGCCGCCGTCGTAGACCTGTGCCTGCTCGTCCCGGAGCCGGTTCGCGAATGCCGCCGGGTTGTCGAACTCGGGATCCCCGGGATGGCCGCCGGTGGTGAGCCGCAGCGCATAGAGCGGGTCCACCTCGGCGCGCGCGGTCACCGTCGACGTGGCGACGCAGGTGGGTTGGTTTCCCTGCGCCCACCGGGCGGATCCGAACGAGATGTGGTCCTTGCCCGGGGTCGGGTTTTCGACGTCCAGGGACAGCGGGCTCAGGTGTTCCTCCAGCCAGCCCGGGTCGTCGCCGTGCCCGGCGATCAGCTGGTCGAACCCGGCCACCTCCGGCACCGAATACCCCGCCGCCAGCGTCTTCAGCAGATAGGCGCGATGCTCCGGGGAAGCCGCCGACGCCAGCAGGCCGGTCATCCGGGCCCGGTCGTCGTCGCTCAGCGCCGCCAGGGCCTCGGCCGCCCGCTGGTCCATCGCCGGGGTCAGCACCGGCGGGTGCGGCACCATCGTCCGGGTCCAGCCGGCTCCGGCGATCACCACCTCGTCGACCGCCGACAGCGGCGAGTCGCTCAGCCGGCCGGTGCGGGCCTGCGTCTCGATCTCGTGCAGGGCCGTGGCGAAGTCCTCCGCCGCGTTGCGCATGGCGATGTGCGTGTCGACCCGGGTGTCGATCTTCGCGATCGCCCGCGCGTGCTGGTCGCGCACCACCTGGCCCTCGTACTCCAGGTTGGGCACCGGGCCCCAGGTCATCGCGCCGACCGTGGTGGCGATCTCGGCCAGCCCGACCGCGTGCGCCCTGTCACTGGGCTCGCGTTGCACCTGCTCGGCGTGCTGCCGGACCCGGCTGCCGATCGCGCGGAACGCGGTCAGCGCCCGGAACATGTCGTCGGCGAGCGCACCCAGCGCCTCGTTCGCGCTGACGTGGGTGTCGCCGGTCCAGACCTCGCTGATGCCGATCTTGCGCAGCGGGTCGGCCGCGTCCAGGGCCCGCTCCACCGACTGCGAGACGGTGTCGCAATAGTCCGCGATCATGCGCAGCTCGTCGGCGTCGCCACCGAAGCTCGGCACGGCCGCCGCGGCGGAGCAGGCCTCCGCGAGTTCGTTCGCACCCCACACGCCGTGCGCGTCGTGGATGTCGTCCTGCAGGTCCTGCAGCCGGTCCAGCTCGTCGCTCATCGGCTGCCGGCCAGCCGCCCGGAGCCGCGCGCGTCGGACGCGTCGTAGTCGGCGGCGGCCGCGTCGAGGGCGTCGGCCAGCTGCCGCGCCGCCTCGGCCAGCACCTCGGTCTCCTTCTCCCAGGCGGCGACCGCCGCCCGGTACGGCCCCGGTGTGGTGTAGGTGTCGAAGGCCCCGCCGACCCGGAAGTCGCGTTCGGGCCCGCCGGCCTGGATCCCGGCCCGCCGGAGGTTCTCGGCCACCTCGCGGCGGAGCGTTGTCGCGGCCGTCCGTAACTGTGCAGTATCGACCTGCATCGTCGTTCGCCTCCCGACAGTCCGAACCCGGGAATCCTAGTCGGAAACCACCCCCCGTGTCCGTCCCGTCTCGCTCCGCGCATCGGCGTCCGGCTTCTCTCCCGGGCGGTAATGTGCCGCTCATGGCGAACCCGCTAACCCCCGACGTGCTCGTCGATCCGGTGGTGCTTACCCGCACCCTGGTCGACATCGAGTCTGTCTCCCGCGACGAGAAGGCCATCGCCGACTGCGTCGAGGAAGTCCTGCGGCAGGCGCCGCACCTGCACACCGAGCGGTTCGGCAACACGGTCATGGCCCGTACCGACCTGGGCCGCGAGCGGCGGGTCGTGCTCGCCGGCCACCTCGACACGGTTCCGCTCAACGACAACTTCCCGTCGACCGTGGTCGACGACCTGATCTACGGCTGCGGCACCTCGGACATGAAATCCGGGGTCGCGCTGGCCCTGCACCTGGCGGCGACCCTGCCCGAGCCCGGCTACGACGTCACCTATCTCTTCTACGAGGCGGAGGAGATCGACGAGCGGTTCAACGGCCTGAATCTGGTCGCGCAGACGTATCCCGAGTGGCTCCGCGCCGACTTCGCCTTGCTGCTGGAGCCCACGTACGGCGTGGTGGAGGCCGGCTGCCAGGGCACGTTGCGGGCGGTGATCCGGACCCACGGACGGCGCGCGCATCCGGCGCGGGCCTGGCGCGGGGTGAACGCGATCCACGCGGCCGGTGAGGTGCTGCGCCGGCTAGCCGACTACCGCCCGCGCACGGTAACGATCGACGGGTGTACGTACCGTGAGGGTTTGAATGCTGTTCGGATCGCCGGCGGCGTAGCCGGCAACGTGATCCCCGACGAGTGCGAGGTCGAGGTCAACCTGCGCTTCGCCCCGGACCGCTCCGAGCGGCAGGCGATGGATCACGTGCGCGAGGTCTTCGCGGATTTCGACGTGGAAGTGACCGACTCAGCGCCCGGGGCAATGCCCGGGCTGAGCGCGGAGCCGGCGCGGGAATTCCTGGCCGCCGTCGGGGCGGAGCCGGCCGCGAAGCTCGGCTGGACCGATGTGGCGCGTTTCGCCGCGCTGGGCATCCCGGCGATGAACTACGGTCCGGGCGATCCGGCGCTGGCCCACGCCCCGGACGAGCACGTCGAGATCGGCAAGATCCGGGACGGCGCGGCCACCCTGCACCGATGGCTGACCTCGTACGAGTAGGGGTCAGGCCGGGTCGGCGGCGGGCCGGGGTATCTCCACCGTGGTCTCCGGGTCGAAGGACTGCTCCGCGCCGGGCGGCGGCAGCGCGAGGGCCATCCGGCGCTCCTCGACCACCAGGCGGATGCGCCGCTGCATGCGGCGCTGCATCTTCATACGCTCGTAACGGGTCATCACGGTGGCTCCTCTGCCCAGATGCCCGGCCGGAAGCCGGGCGCCGTGCCTGCGCCGTGCGGGGTGGTAACTGTACAGACGCTCCAGAGCTACCGTCCGTTGCTTCAATCTGGCAAAAAGGCCGCTGCGTCGCAATCCTCTTCCCGAAACCCAACCGGTTATTCACCGGTTACGGACCGTCCGCACTACCGTGGTTGCCATGACGGACAGCACCAACAGCCGTAGGCGCCTACCCCCGGAGCGTCATCGCGGCGCCGTCACGCTCCGGCGTGAATCGATGCCGCTGAGCACGGCGGACGAGAAACTGCTCGATTCCCACCACCGCGGTGAGTGGAAGACCAAGGACGCCTGGCGGGCGTTGCGCATCCTGTCGGAGTTCGTCGAGGGCTTCGACACCCTGGCCGATCTGCCGCCCGCGGTGAGCGTTTTCGGCTCGGCCCGCAGCGCACCCGACAGCCCCGAGTGCGTGCTGGCCGCCGACCTGGGCGCGGCCCTGGCCGAGGCGGGCTATGCGGTGATCACCGGCGGCGGCCCGGGGGTGATGGAGGCGGCCAACCGCGGCGCCACCGAGGCCGGCGGCATGTCGGTCGGGCTCGGCATCGAACTGCCGTTCGAGCAGGGCCTCAACGGCTGGGTCGACATCGGCATCGACTTCCGCTACTTCTTCGTCCGCAAGACCATGTTCGTCAAGTACGCGCAGGCGTTCGTCGTGCTGCCCGGCGGCTTCGGCACGCTGGACGAGCTGTTCGAGGCGATCACCCTGGTGCAGACCAAGAAGGTGACCCGGTTCCCGGTGATCCTGATGGGCACCGAGTACTGGAGCGGGCTGCTGGACTGGATCAAGGGCCGGCTGCTGGTCGACGGCAAGGTCAACCAGGCGGACCTGGACCTGATCATGCTGACCGACGAGGTGGAGGAGGCGGTGCGGTTCATCGTGGACGCCGACGTGGCGCTCGCCGAGAACGGAATCCGGTGACGTGGCCGCGATCTGCGTCTTCTGCGCCTCCTCCAACGCCATCGACCAGCAGTGGCTCGACCTCGCGGCCCAGCTCGGCAAGGCTCTCGGCCCCCGCGGCCACACCCTGGTCTCCGGCGGCGGCCGGGTCGGCATGATGGGCGCCGTCGCCGACGGGGCCCGGGCGGGCGGCGCGCACACGCTGGGGGTGATCCCGCAGTCGCTGGTCGACCTGGAAGTGGCCGACACCCAGGCGGACGAGCTGATCGTCACCACGGACATGGGCGCCCGCAAGAACCTGATGATCGACCGGTCGGACGCGTTCATCACCCTGCCGGGCGGCCTGGGCACCCTGGACGAGCTCTTCGAGGTCTGGACGACCGCGACCCTCGACCTGCACCGAAAGCCGATCATCCTGCTGGACCCGGCGGGCTTCTACGAGGGGCTGTGGGGCTGGCTGGCCGGCCTGGCCGACACGGAATTCATCCGCCGGCCGGCCCTGGCGCAGGTGACGACGGTGAGCTCGATCGAGGCCGCCCTGGAGACGGTCGAGCGGGCGACCCGGCCCTGACCGGGCTCCTGAGGAGAGCGTCACGCCGGGGCGGGAGTCGCCCCGCCCCGGCGTGACCAGGGGCCTCGGCGACCCGCCGGGCGACTCGGAGGGCACGCCGGGCACGCGCTCACCCGACGCGGCCGCACCGCGGGCGGGCCTTTCTCTCGGCCCTGCCGAACCGGTGCGACTCTGGCTGCCGGTCCGGCAGGGGGATCACGGGCACGGAAGCTAGATGGGTTTAGCTTGACGCTGCTCTCCCGTGCGGCACACGTCAAGAGCAAGCGGCCGGTGGCGTTTGCCGAAAGGCGCGCATCGGCGTCCGTCAGTGGGTCGGCGCGTGGAAGACTTCTGGACATGCCCCCGCAACGGGCGACCCTGCTCCAGGTCGCACAACGGGCCGGTGTGTCACGCAGTACGGCGTCCTTCGTCCTCGCCGGACGCCACGTCGACATGCGCATCTCCGAGGACGCCCGGCAACGAGTGCTCCGGGCGGCCCAGGAGCTGGACTACCGGCCGAACCTCATGGCACGGAGCCTGCGCACCAAGGTCACCAAGACCATCGCGCTGGTCTCCGACACGCTCGCGTCCGACCCGTACGCCGGCCGCGCGATCCACGGCGCCCTCGCGGCGGCTGTCGCACACGGCCACCTGCTCTTCATCGGTGAGACCGAGGGCGAGTCGGTCATCGAGGAGCAACTGATCTCCGACTTCCTGGACCGGCAGGTCGACGCCTTCGTGTACGCGAGCATGTTCACCCGCTACGTACGCGTGCCGAAGCAGCTCAAAGGCCATCCGGTGGTGCTGCTCAACTGCATGACCCGGGCTGCCCGGCCGGCGTACCACTCGGTCATCCCGGACGAGGTCGCCGCCGGCTGGAGCGCCGCCCAGGTGGTGATCGAGGCCGGTCACCGCGAGGGCATCCACCTGCTCGGCAACCCGGCCCACCACGTCTTCGCCGGCCGGGAACGGCTCGCCGGCATCCGCGAGGGCTTCGGCGCGGCGGGCATCAAACTGGCCGGGGCGATCGACTGCGAATGGTGGCCGAACTCGGCGTACGAGGCGCTCCGGGTAGCCCTGGCCGGCGGCCCGCCGCCCAGGGTGCTGATCTGCCTCAACGACCGGGTGGCGCTGGGGGCGTACCAGGCCCTGCGCGAGGCGGGGCTGGACATCCCCGGCGACGTCTCGGTGCTCTCCTTCGACGACTCCGACCTGGCCGCCTGGCTGCGGCCGCAACTGACCAGCATCTCGTTACCGCACTACCAGCTCGGCTGGCAGGCGGTGGAGACCCTGCTGGACGAGGCGGGCCGGACCGAGCCGGTGGTGCGCCGGGTGCCGATGCCGGTCCGGTACCGGGCCTCGATCGCCAAGCCCTGACCGGATTCCGTCGTACCCCCGTGGTCTCATTGGTGCCGTGACCTCGACTCCTGCCGCGGTGCGCCGGCCGGCGTACCGGCTCGTCCGCCGTGCCGCCGTCCCGGCGGACACGCTGCGCGACGACCCCCTGCAGCAGTATGTGGTCGGGCATACCGACGGCCCGCTGCTGATGGTCGGCGGGCCCGGGACGGGCAAGACGACGGTGCTGGTCGAGGCGGTCGCGGCCCGCATCGCCGAGGGCGTGGATCCGGAACGCATCCTGGTGCTGACCTTCGGCCGTCGCGGCGCGGGCGCGCTGCGGGACCGGATCGAGGCCCGCATCGCGGGCCAGACCTTCCACGAGCCACTGGTACGCACATTCCACGCATATGCCTTCGGTCTGCTCCGCCGTGCGGCCGCCGAGCGCGGAGAGCCCTCGCCGCGCCTGCTCACCGGCCCCGAGCAGGACCTCATCATCCGCGAGCTGCTGGCGGTGGTCGGCGACGCCGAGTCCGAGGACAACGTCCGGTGGCCCGAGGCGCTGCGCCCGGCCCTGCCCACCCGGGCGTTCGCCCAGCAGCTGCGCGACCTGATGCAGCGCGCGGCCGAGCGCGGCATCGGCCCGGTCGAGCTGGCCCGCCTGGGCGAACGTCTCGGCCGCGACGACTGGCCGGCGGCGGCCCGGTTCATCCGGGAATACGTCGCGGTGCTGGCGCTGCGTGACGCGACCACCCGGGGATCGGCGGCATACGACCCGGTCGAGCTGGTCCGGGCGGCGTCCGGCATGCTGGCCGACGATCCGGAGCTGCTGGCCGCGGAGCGCCGCCGGCTGGCCTACGTGTACGTCGACGAGCTGGCCGACACCGACCCGGCCCAGATAGAGCTGCTGTCCCTGGTCGCAGGCGGCGGCACCCCCCTGGTGGCGTTCGGCGACCCCGACTCCTCCGTGTACGGCTTCCGCGGCGCCGATCCGGAGGCGGTGAGTGCCTTCCCGCAGCGCTTCCGGACGGCCTCGGGAGCGCTGGCCGAGGTCATCACGCTGCACACGAGCTACCGGGCGGAGCCGGCGGTGCTGACCGCGACGGCCCGCGTGTCCCGCCGCATGCGCGGCGCGTCCCGGCACCGCTATCTACACCCCCCACCCCCGACCCCTCCGGCTTCGGCGTCGACTCCGCCTTCGGCGTCGACTCCGGCTTCGGCCTCGGGCCCGGCTCCGGCCTCGTGCCCGGCCTCGGCTTCGGCTTCAGGCTCGGCTTCGGGCCCGGGCCCGGGCCCGGGTTCGGCTTCGGGCCCGGCCCCGGCTTCGGGCCCGGGCTCGGCCTCGGCCTCGGGCTCGGCCTCGGGCTCGGCCTCGGGCCCGGCCCCGGCTTCGACCCGGGCCCGGCCGGATAGCATCGCACCGGCCGATTCGCATGGCCCGGCCGTTTCCTCGGTGCCTGAGCAAGATCCCTCACCAGCGCCGATCGCCGCCGATCCGCTCCCCGCCGGCCCAGCAGCCGGAGCCGCACCGACCGGTTCAGGGGCTCCTGGGCGCGTCCTCGCGGGTGCTGTGGTGCGGACGTTCCGGTCACCGACCAGCGAGACCGCCTTTGTCGCTCATGCGCTGCGTGAGGCGCACCTGCTGCACGGTGTGCCCTGGTCCCGCATGGCCGTCGTGCTGCGTTCGACCACCTTGCAGCTGCCGTCGATCCAGCGGGCCCTCGCCGCCTCCGGCGTGCCGACCGTCACCCATTCGGAGGATCTTCCGCTGCACCTGCAGCCCGCCGTCGCGCCGTTCCTGCTGCTCCTGCGTTGCGCGCTCGAGCCCGACGTCCTCGACGAGGAAGCGGGCGTCGCGCTGCTGCACTCGCCGCTCGGCGGTGCCGATCCGCTAGCCGAACGACGATTGCGGCAAGGGCTGAGGGCACTGGCCCTGGCCGCCGGTGACCGCCGCCCGTCCGGCGAGTTGCTGGTCGACGCGCTGCGAGACCCGGCCGGGCTGGCCGTCGTGGAACGCCGCTGGGCCGTGCCCGCGCAGACCGTGGCCCGGCTGATCGCCGTCGCCCGCGAGGCCGCCGCAGCTGCCGGCGCGACTGCGGAGCAGGTCCTGTGGTCGGTCTGGCGGGCGAGCGGTCTGGCCGAGCGCTGGTACGCACTGAGCACCCGCGGAGCCCCGGTCGAGCCCGGCGGCGAGGGCGGCCGGGCCCGGCAGTGGCGCGCCGAGGCGGCCGACCGGGATCTGGACGCGATCGTGGTCCTCTTCGACGCGGCGGCCCGCTTCGTGGACCGGCTGCCCGGAGCCCGCACCGAAGTCTTCCTGGACCACGTCCTCGGCCAGGATCTGCCCGCCGACTCGATCGCACCGAGCGCCGACCGTGGCGAGGCGGTCCGGCTGCTCACCGCCCACGCGGCCAAGGGCCTGGAGTGGGACGTGGTCGTGCTGGCCGGCGTCCAGGAGGGAATCTGGCCCGACCTGCGGCTGCGCGGCAGCCTGCTCGGCTCGGAACGCCTGGTGGATTTCCTGGCCGGCCGAGCTGCCGCAGGCGCGGCTGCCGTCGTCGGCCAGACCTCTGCGCTGCTGGATGAGGAACGCCGGCTGTTCTACGTGGCCGCCACCCGGGCGAGGCAGCAACTGATCGTGACGGCGGTGGCCTCGGCCAGCGTCGGCGGCTCCGACGGCGAGGAGCAACCGAGCCGCTTCCTGGCCGAGCTGGCCCTGCCGGACCGCCGCAGCGGCCCCGACCCGCACGAGCCGCCACTCCCCGAACCCACGGACCCCGACGACCCAGACCCCGACGACCCAGGCCCCGACGACCCAGGCCCCGACGACCCAGGCCACCACAACCCGGGCTCTGGCCCGGTCGGCTCTGGCCCGGTGGGTTCTGGCCCGGTGGGTTCTGGCCCGGTGGGTTCTGGCCCGGTGGGTTCTGGCCCGGTGGGTTCT
>Ga0307516_10006178_pt1 | contig 14097 bp, 15 predicted proteins | sample 19_EM_MG_FD_203310 | JGI IMG/M metagenome (GOLD analysis project Ga0307516, IMG submission 203310) | Populus trichocarpa ectomycorrhiza microbial communities from riparian zone in the Pacific Northwest, United States - 19_EM | ecosystem: Host-associated > Plants > Roots > Unclassified | place... | reverse complement strand
AGGACGAGGCAGGGACAGAGGAGGTGGCGGCTCATGACTCCTGAGCGCGAGACCACGCGTGAGCGGACACCGGCGGGCGCGACCGCCACCACCCGGTCGCGGACCCGGCTCGACCAGCCGCGCCCGCCCCGGCGCCGGCTGCTGCCCGAGTACGACCCGGAGGCCTTCGGGCGGCTGTCGGAACGGATCGCCCGCTTCCTGGGCACCGGGCGGTTCATCGTCTGGATGACGATCGTCATCATCGTGTGGGTGCTGTGGAACATCTTCGCCCCGCGCGATGTGCGCTTCGACAACTACCCGTTCATCTTCCTCACCCTGATGCTGTCGCTCCAGGCCTCCTACGCCGCCCCGCTGATCCTGCTCGCGCAGAACCGGCAGGACGACCGCGACCGGGTCAACCTCGAACAGGACCGCAAGCAGAACGAGCGGTCGATCGCCGACACCGAGTACCTCACCCGCGAGATCGCCGCCCTGCGCATCGGTCTCGGGGAGGTGGCGACCCGGGACTGGATCCGCTCCGAACTGCAGGACCTGGTGAAGGAGCTGGACGTACGGCACGACGGGCATGTCGTATTCCCGGCAGAACGGTCCCCCGTGCGTGACGCAGACGACCGCTGAGGGGCTGGCCGAAGGGACCGGTCGGCGCCGTACCATCGACACATGGCTACGGAAGACGCGGTGCGTGAAGCGCTGTCGACGGTGAACGACCCCGAGATCAACCGACCCATCACCGAACTGGGGATGGTCAAGTCGGTGGAGATCGGTGCGGACGGAGCGGTCGCGGTCACCGTGTACCTGACGGTCTCCGGCTGCCCCATGCGCGAGACGATCACGCAGCGCGTGACGGAGGCGGTCTCGCGCGTCGAGGGCGTCACCGGCGTCGACGTGACCCTCGACGTGATGAGCGACGAACAGCGCAAGGAACTCGCGACCGCCCTGCGCGGTGGCACGGCCGAGCGCGAGGTCCCCTTCGCCAAGCCCGGCTCCCTCACCCGCGTCTACGCGGTCGCCTCCGGCAAGGGCGGCGTCGGCAAGTCCTCGGTGACGGTGAACCTCGCGGCGGCGATGGCGGCCGACGGTCTCAAGGTCGGGGTCGTCGACGCCGACATCTACGGCCACAGCGTGCCGCGCATGCTGGGCGCGGACGGCACTCCCACCCAGGTCGAGAACATGATCATGCCGCCGTCGGCGCACGGCGTGAAGGTCATCTCCATCGGCATGTTCACCCCGGGCAACGCCCCGGTCGTGTGGCGCGGCCCGATGCTCCACCGGGCGCTCCAGCAGTTCCTGGCGGACGTGTACTGGGGCGACCTGGATGTACTTCTCCTCGACCTCCCGCCGGGCACGGGCGACATCGCGATCTCGGTCGCGCAGCTCGTCCCGAACGCCGAGATCCTGGTCGTGACGACCCCTCAGCAGGCGGCGGCCGAGGTCGCCGAACGGGCCGGCTCCATCGCCGTACAGACCCACCAGAAGATCGTCGGCGTCGTCGAGAACATGGCGGGCCTGCCGTGCCCGCACTGCGGCGAGATGGTCGACGTCTTCGGCACCGGCGGCGGCCAGTCGGTCGCGGACGGCCTGACCCGCACGACGGGCGCCTCGGTTCCGGTACTGGGCAGCATCCCGATCGACGTCCGCCTCCGCGAGGGCGGCGACGAGGGCAAGCCGGTCGTCCTGACCGACCCGGACTCCCCGGCAGGCGCGGCCCTGCGGTCGATCGCGGGGAAGCTGGGCGGACGCCAGCGGGGCCTGTCGGGACTGTCCTTGGGGATCACTCCCAAAAACAAGTTCTAGTCGGCCGACCAAGGGGCGCGGGGCTGTATCAATGTGCGGCTCCGCCGCGTGGGCGCGACCAGCCACAAACAGCTGGCCGCTCCCCACTCGTCCCAGCCCGCCGCTAGGCGTAGGCAGCGATGTCCTTGATCATTGCGAAGCCGAGCCCGTACGCGCTCATGCCCCTGCCGTACGCCCCCACGTGGACCCCCGCCTGGGTCGAACCGGCCAGTACCCAGCCGAACTCGGACTCGCGGTAGTGGAAGGGCGTCGGGACGCCGTCCACGGGCAGGGACAGGGTCGACCAGTCGTCGCCGGCGAGGTCGTCGGCCAGTACCCAGGCCGTCTCGGTCTGCTGCTCCAGCCAGTCGTCGCGCAGGGTGTGGTCCATCTGGCCGGGCCAGGTGAAGGACAGCAGTCCGACACCGGCGAGCCAGGCGGCCGAGGACACCGAGGTGGCCTCCAGGAGACCCGTGCCGTCGGCCGTGCGCCGCGCGGGGTTGCCCGCGACGGTGACGACCACCGCGAACTTCTCCTTGTCCTCCGTGCCTTCGTTGCGTACGGAGGGCTCGTCGCCGTGCCCGATCGAACCGTGCTCGACGGCACCGTCCGCAGCCATGCCCACCTGCATCAGCCAGCGCGGCCCCGTGAAGGCCTCGTCGAGGCCATACCACGGGAAGCGCGCCAGCAGGTAGCCGTCGACCGTGCGCCGGGCGGAGGGGACCTGTTGTCCGCCCTCCGCGGCCGGCGCCTGCGCGCCTACCCGACTCGTCGTCTCCATGCCGGACGCCTCCTCGCTCTCGTCGGACCGGGGCGGCCCGCCCCCCTTCGGGCGACTCGCCCGGTCCGCACAACAACTCGGCAGCATAGCCACCTCGGGGGAGGCAGCCCGGAAAGCGCCCGGCACGTGAGGCGTGCGGAGGCCGTGTTCAGGCCGTACGAGGGCGTGGCGAAGGTATGAAACGCGTCACGTGGGAAGCCCTGTGGGAGCCGCGCGGGAGGCTCAGGTGGCGTCCGCGTCGAAGGGCGGGCGCTCGTCCTTCTCGGGGTCCTCGGGCTTCTTGGTCATGTCGAGACGACCACTGGAAGCGGGCGGGGAACTCGGAGTGTCTGCGGTCTGCACCGCCTCCGTGACCTCGGCCATCTCCTTCTTCAGGTCGAAGCCGTTGCGGATCTCCTTGAGCCCCAGCTCGTCGTTGTCCAGCTGCTTGCGCAGGAACGTCTTGGGGTTGAGGTCCTCGAAGTCGAAGTCCTTGAAGTCCGGGCCCAGTTCCTCGCGGATGTCCGCCTTGGCGCTCTCCGAGAACTCGCGGATCTTCTTGATCGTCCGCATGACGTCCTGGATGACCTTCGGGAGCTTGTCCGGACCGAAGACGAGCACGGCGAGGACAATGATCGTCACCAGCTCTAGCGGTCCTATGTCATTGAACACCTGAAGCTCCTTGCGATGTCCTCGGTCCTCGGCCCTCGGTGGTCAGTGCGCGTCTTCCGTGGTCCGGGCCGGGTCCACGGTACCCGGCGATCCCACCCGACCGGTACTGTCCCGTGGGCTACGAGTGGGTGTACAGGACCGGTTTTCCGGGTTGTTTGCCTAGTGGGACGGGTCGCGGGGCTCTCACCTGTGACGTTTCTGTCAATCACCGGTCGAGGAGCCCAGAACGAGCGACACGGTCATGTCTTTGCCGTCCCGCCGGAGAGCCAGGCGCAGGTGGTCGCCGGGGCGGTGGGCGCGGGTCCTCACGATGAGTTCGTCGCCGGAGTGGACACGCTCGCCGTCGACCTCGGTGATGACGTCGCCCGCCTTGAGCCCGGCCCTGGCGCCGGGGCCGCCGGGGGTGACCGCGGGGTCGCCGCCGCTGCCCTTGGTCGCGACGCGGGCTCCGTCCCCGGTGTAGTCCATGTCGAGGGTGACGCCGATGACCGGGTGGGTGGCCTTCCCGGTGTTGATCAGTTCCTCGGCGACGCGCTTGGCCTGGTTGACGGGGATGGCGAAGCCGAGCCCGATCGAACCGGCCTGACCGTCACCCGTGTCGGTCCCCTCGACGGCGGACCGGATCGCCGAGTTGATCCCCACGACCCGCCCCTGGGCGTCGAGCAGCGGCCCGCCGGAGTTGCCCGGGTTGATGGGCGCGTCGGTCTGCAGGGCGTCGACGTACGAGACGTCGCTCCCGTCCGCCGCGTCGCCGCCGGCCGTGATGGGCCGGTCCTTGGCGCTGATGATCCCGGCGGTCACGGTGTTGTCGAGGTCGAAGGGCGCGCCGATCGCCACGACGGGGTCGCCGACCCGCACATTGTCGGAGTTGCCGAGGGGCATCGGCCTGAGCCCGCGCACCCGGCTCACCTGCACCACGGCGAGGTCGTACCCGGTGTCGTGCCCGACGACCTTCGCCTTGGCGGTCTGTCCCCCGCTGAAGCTCACGGATATCTCGCCGTCGCCGCCCGCGGGCTGCACCACATGGTTGTTGGTGAGGATGTGTCCCCGCGTGTCCAGCACGATCCCGGTGCCGGTCCCCGACTCCTCGTCACCGCTGACATGCAGCGTCACCACACTGGGCAGCGCCCGAGCGGCGATCCCGGCCACACTCCCGGCCGCCCGCCCACCGTCCTCCGCACCGGCCTGCGGCAACACGACGTCTCCACCGACACCGTCCCGCTCCAGGTACGCCCCTACGACACCTCCGACGCCCCCGGAGACCAGCGCGAGCACCAGCCCGGAGACGACGAGGAGTTTCCGGGTGCGGTTGCGGCGCTGCTGGTGGGTGGGGGGTGCGGCGCCGGTTTGTTGGAGGGGGCCGATCAGCGGTGCGGGTGCCCAGGGGTCGTAGCGGTACCAGGGGTCGGGAACGGGGGCGGGGGTGGGATCGAGTGAGGCGGGCGTGCCGGAGGCCGTTGTGGGGGCCTGTGGGGCGTCGCCGGGCGCCTGCGCGGGAGGCCCCGGCTCGAAGTCGGCGTCGGCAGAAGCGACTTCAGCGCTCACAGCCACGCCGGGAGTCACCGCTCGCCCTCGACCCCACCACTTCGGTTTCGGTGTCCCCTCGTTCATGTGCTCCCCACCGCCCGCCGTGCCACCCGGTACTCCCCGGATTCAACCAGGTCGGCGGGGTGCGGTGCAGGGGCCGGTCAGCGCAGGGGGCGGGAGGAGGCGGAGGGGGCGGGAGTGGGGGAAGAGGTGGCGTCGGGTGCGCGCAGCAGGCCGGGGGCCATGACATCGGGGGCCGTGGACCACGAGGTGAGGGCGACCGGCGGGTTCGTGCTGAGCGGGCGTATCAGCGGGGACATGACCGCCGCACCGGCCACGACGGGCGCGGTCAGCGTGTGCATGACCTCGTCGTCGCCCCGGACGGCCGTCGGGGACGGTACCCCGGGCAGCAGCGGCGCGGAGACGGAGGTCGGGGCCATCGGGGTGTCGCCGAGCATCGACCGCTGGCTCGTGCCCTGGGCGAGCAGGGGTCCGACGCCACGGCGGCGTCCGGAGTCGGCGGCCGCGGCGCCCGTGCCCTGGGTGCGCGCCGGGGTCACTCCCGCGCCGCCCCGCGCTTCGGCCGCGGCGTCGCCCGGCGTGACCGTGGCGACCCCGCCCAGGGCGATCGCGGCCAGTGAGACCGCGCCGGCGGCGACGAACGCGAACCGCATTCCGCGCGAGGCGGAGCGGTCGGTGTCGTGCCGGCTGACGTCATGGATACGGAAGCCTTCGCGGGCCGGTGCCGACGCAGGGGTCAGGGCTGTCGCGGCGTGCGGGCCCGCGGGGACGTAGCCGAACTCGAACGCGTCGAGCGGGCCGTCTCTTTTCACGCCGAAGAAGCCGGCTCCGGCGAAGAGTCCCCCGCCGGGTGGCTCCTCGGCGTCCGAGTCGCCGTCTCCCCCGGGGAGTCCCTGGAGGCGGGCCAGGAAGCTCTCGGAGGGCGGCGGCGGGGCCATTTCCGCGAACACGTTCTTCAGTCGTCGCTGCGCGTCGGCCTCGGCCTTGCACTTCGTACAGGTGGCCAGGTGCGCCAGTACGCGATCGCGCGACTCATGACCGAGCTCCCCGTCCACCAGGGCGGAAAGTCGGTCTCCCAGATGCTGCTCCGCAGGCGTAGGACGTGATCCACTCACGCGGACGCGCCCCCTCCCCCCAGCGCGGGCACACGCGCCACGAAGGAACGGCGCTCGGCCCGTGCTTCCGGCGAGCGGTGTGCGAGGGCCTTGCGCAGCTGGGAGCGGCCACGGTGGATCCGGGACCGGACCGTGCCGAGCTTGACGCCCAGGGTCGCGGCGATCTCCTCGTACGAGAGGCCCTCGATGTCGCACAGGACGACGGCTGCCCGGAACTCGGGCGCGAGGGTGTCCAGGGCCTGCTGGACGTCGGCGTCGAAGTGCGCGTCGTTGAAGACCTGCTGGGGCGACGGCTCGCGGCTGGGCAGGCGCTCGGCCGCGTCCTCCCCGAGCGCGTCGAAACGGATGCGCTGCTTGCGGCGGACCATGTCCAGGAAGAGGTTGGTGGTGATGCGGTGCAGCCAGCCCTCGAAGGTGCCGGGCGTGTAGGTCGACAGGGAACGGAAGACCCGGACGAAGACCTCCTGTGTGAGGTCCTCGGCGTCGTGCTGGTTTCCCGTCAGGCGGTACGCGAGCCGGTACACACGGCCGCTGTGGGTGCTGACGATCTCCTCCCAGGTGGGCGGAGTCCACGCCTGCCCGTCCGCGTCGGTGGAGAAGGTCGCGGTCTGGGCATGGCCAGCGGCGTGGCTGTGGTCAGCAGCGGTGTCGTTCACGGATTTCGGCCTGCCCGCCGATCCGAGAAAGCGCCGGAGCACTCCTCCCCGATCCACAGGTACAGCCGCACCTCCCCTGTCGGCTCTGGTGGTGTCCAGTGGAGTCCCTACCATAGCCACCTCGCCCGTTAGCTCCGGATAAGGGGTTTTACGAGAATTTGATACACGCTCATACCGACCTTCCGGCGGTACGAGCCGATGCTCGGGCCCCTGCTTCCGCCGCTGCTCGACGTCCTGATCCATCCTCATCCCCCGCTCTCCCCTCCGGCCGCGTCCCCCAGTGCATTCCTCCCCCTCTAAACGCCCGGTCCCATCAGCAGGTTCCCGGCACCAACGGATACAGTCACGCCCAGGCAACCACGGGGACAGGAGAGGGTCATTACCGGCAACCGGCAGACGAGCTGGGCGTTCGCCGACGCCTATGTCGCCGAGGACGAAGCACTGCGCTGGGCCCGGGACCGGGCCCGCGAGGCAGGGCTGCGCTCGGTGTCGCCCGCCACGGGCGCCGCGCTGCGGATGCTGGCCGCCACCGTGGACGCGAAGGCGGTGGCGGAGATCGGTACCGGGACCGGCGTGTCCGGGATGCATCTTCTCCACGGCATGCGGCCGGACGGGGTACTGACCACCGTCGACCAGGAGCCGGACCACCAGCAGTTCGCCCGCCAGGCCTTCCGCGCCTGCGGCTTCGCCAGCAACCGGGCCCGCTTCATCCCGGGCCGCGCCCTGGACGTGCTGCCCCGGCTCGCGGACGCCGGCTACGACCTGGTGTTCTGCGACGGCGACAGGCAGGAGTTCCTGGACTATCTCGCTGAATCGTTGCGCCTGCTGCGTCCGGGTGGCCTGGTGGTCTTCGAGGGCGTCTTCGCCAACGGCCGGACCGTGGACTCGGGCCCGCAGCCGACCGAGGTGCTGCGGCTGCGCGAGCTGCTGCGCGCGGTCCGCGAGATCCCGGAGCTGGTGCCGTCGCTGCTCCCGGTGGGCGACGGACTGCTGTGCGCGGTCAAGCGGTAGAACGCCGTGGGAACGCCGGAAAGCAGCTGCCCCGGCACCATCTCGGATGCCGGGGCAGCTGAAGGGGTATGGTCGCGTTCCGCCGCGTCAGCCGACGACCTTCTTGAGGGCGTCGCCCAGCGCGTCGGCCTCGTCAGGGGTCAGCTCGACGACGAGCCGACCGCCGCCTTCGAGCGGAACGCGCATGACGATGCCCCGCCCCTCCTTGGTCACCTCGAGCGGGCCATCGCCCGTCCGCGGCTTCATGGCCGCCATGCTCGTTCCCCTTCCTGAAACCAGCTCATCGTCGCCGACGGCCCCATGGAGGGCACGCGCGGCCCCTAATGAGACACGCGTCACCGGCATCGAACACATTGCTTCCAAGCCATTATCCCGCATCTCAGGACCCGATGACCAACATCAGTCGGCATCGCTTGAGCAACGCGCGCGAGCAAAACCACTCAATTCGCCGATGTGACTGCGATACTTCGCCGCCGCGCGGACCCCCGCCGACCGAATCCGCCCCGCAATTCTTTGACGCAGGTCACACGTCCGGTCCGGTGCGTGGACGGCGATCTCCGCCATGCTGTCCTACGGACACAGGGCGTACCGACCGGTACGCCGGAGCGGCGAAACCGGAGGGGACCCACCATGGCCGACACCGTGCTCTACGAGGTGAGCGACGGGCTCGCGAAGATCACGCTGAACCGCCCGGAGGCGATGAACGCGCTGAACATCGCGACCAAGGTCGCCCTCCGGGAGGCGGTACAGGCCGCGGCGGGCGACGACGCCGTACGGGCCGTGCTGCTGACCGCGGCCGGCGAGCGGGCGTTCTGCGTGGGCCAGGACCTCAAGGAGCACATCACGCTGCTGGCCGCCGACCGGGAGGCCGGCACCGGGTCCACCATGACCACGGTCAAGGAGCACTACAACCCCGTCGTGCGGGCGCTGGCCGGGATGGCGAAGCCCGTGGTGGCGGGGGTGAACGGCGTCGCGGCCGGGGCCGGCTTCGGACTCGCGCTCGCCGCTGACTACCGCGTGGTGTCGGACCGGGCGGGCTTCAACACGTCCTTCGCGAACGTGGCGCTGACCGCGGACTCCGGCATCTCCTGGACGCTGCCCAGGGTCGTCGGACCCGGGCGCGCCTCCGACCTGCTGCTGTTCCCGCGCACGATCACGGCGCAGGACGCGTACGACCTGGGGATCGCCAACCGTCTCGTGCCCGCGGGCGAGCTGCACGCGGAGGCTGAGCGGGTTGCGCGGGCGCTGGCCGGTGGGCCGACGGTTGCCTATGCGGCGCTGAAGGAGTCTGTCGCCTACGGCCTCTCGCACACCCTTGAGGAGACCCTGGAGAAGGAGGACGAACTCCAGGCTCGGGCGGGCGCGTCGGAGGATCATGCGATCGCTGTGGAGGCGTTCGTCAACAAGGAGACGCCGAAGTATTTGGGTCGGTAGCGCCGTGGAGGACTGCGGGTCCGCTGTGGCTGGTCGCGCCCACACGGCGGAGCCGCAATTGACACAGCCCCGCGCCTCTAAAGGGCGCTCCTGGCAACGCAGGTCTCCAAGTGGTCGTTCACCAGTCCGCACGCCTGCATCAGTGCGTACGCCGTTGTCGGACCGACGAATTTCAGGCCCCGCTTCTTGAGGGCCTTGGACAGGGCCGTCGACTCCGTCGTGACCGCCGGGACGTCCCCGAGTGACTTCGGGGCCGGGCCCGGCTTCGGGGCGTGGGACCAGATGAACTCGTCCAGTTCGCCCGGCGCCCAGTCGGCCAGCACGCGCGCGTTGGCGATCGTCGCGTCGATCTTGAGGCGATTGCGGATGATGCCCGCGTCGAGGAGCAGGCGCTCGCGGTCGGCGTCCGTGAAAGCGGCGACCTTGGCGATGCGGAAGCCGTCGAACGCGGTCCGGAATCCCTCGCGGCGGCGCAGGATCGTGATCCAGGAGAGACCCGACTGGAAGGCCTCCAGGGAGAGCCGCTCGTAGAGGGCGTCGTCGCCGTGGACCGGGCGGCCCCACTCCTCGTCGTGGTACGTGATGTAGTCCTCGGTGGACAGCGCCCAGGGGCAGCGCAGACCGCCGTCGGGACCGGCCACGGCGTCGCTCACTGGTGGTCGCCTTCTGCGGGCTTCTCGATCGAGACGCGGTGGCTCTGCGCGCCCGCCAGCGCGGACTCCAGGTCGGCGATCCGGGCGTCGCGCTCGGCGAGTTCGGCGGCGATACGGCTCAGCGCGTCGTCCACCTCGGCCATGCGGTAGCCCCGCACGGCGAGCGGGAAGCGAATGCTCTCCACGTCGGCCTGGTCGACGGGCCGGTCCGGGGGCAGCGCGTCGTCGAGGCGCTCGGGCGCGACGTCGGGCAGCGGGGCGTTCTCGCCGCCGCCGATCACCGAGAGGGTCACGGCGCCGACCACGACGGCCAGCCCGACGACCAGGAACAGGAACATGAACATCGCTGGAGTCTCCACGGGCGTCGATGTCGGACGTGCCGAAGCCGAATGTGTCAGGGTCCGATCGTGCCATGCGACGCTGACAGTTAGGGTCACAGGCGGCTGAAGACCGGTCAGTACTAGGAGAGGTCACAGGGGATGCTCAGGCTGGGCAGGCGTGAATTCGACGCGCACGAGCCGGTGATCATGGCGATCGTGAACCGGACCCCGGACTCCTTCTACGACCAGGGGGCGACGTTCCGCGACGAGCCCGCCCTCGCGCGCGTGGAGCACGCGGTGGCCGAAGGGGCCGCCATCATCGACATCGGCGGGGTCAAGGCCGGCCCCGGCGAGGAGGTCACCGCCGAGGAGGAGGCGCGGCGCACGGTCGGCTTCGTGGCCGAGGTGCGGCGCCGCTTCCCGGACGTCATCATCAGCGTCGACACCTGGCGGCACGAGGTCGGCGAGGCCGTCTGCGAGGCCGGCGCGGATCTCCTGAACGACGCGTGGGGAGGCGTCGATCCGCGGCTCGCGGAGGTCGCCGCGCGGTACGGCGTGGGGCTGGTGTGCACGCACGCGGGCGGCGCCGAGCCGCGGACGCGGCCGCACCGGGTGACGTACGACGACGTCATGGCCGACATCCTGCGCGTGACCCTGGGGCTCGCCGAGCGGGCCGTTTCCCTGGGCGTGCCCAGGGAGTCGGTGCTGATCGATCCCGGGCACGACTTCGGGAAGAGCACACGGCACAGTCTGGAGGCGACGCGACGGCTCGGCGAGATGGTCGAGACGGGGTGGCCAGTGCTGGTGTCGCTGTCCAACAAGGACTTCGTGGGCGAGACGCTCGACAAACCGGTCAAGGAGCGGGTCGTCGGCACGTTGGCGACCACTGCGGTGTCTGCGTGGCTGGGGGCGCAGGTGTATCGGGTGCACGAGGTCGCGGAGACGCGGCAGGTGCTGGACATGGTGGCGTCCATTGCCGGGCATCGGCCGCCGGCTGTGGCGCGGCGGGGGCTGGCCTGATTTTTTCGCCCCCGCCGCCCCTACCCGTCCCGTCCTCCAGGGGCTCCGCCCCTGGACCCCGCTGGGGCTGCGCCCCAGACCCCCTTCGGCCTGGACGGCCTCGTCCTCAGACGCCGGACGGGCTGAAGGTGACCGGAGTTTCCAGAGTTATCGGCCGGCTTCCTTGGAGACGAGCGCTACCGCCTCGTCCACGTCGTCCGTCACGTGGAACAGGAGCAGGTCTTTCTCCGACGCCTTGCCCTGGGCGATCAACGTGTTCTTCAGCCAGTCGACCAGGCCGCCCCAGTACTCGCTCCCGAAGAGGACGATCGGGAAGCGGGTGACCTTCTGGGTCTGCACGAGGGTGAGGGCCTCGAAGAGTTCGTCGAGGGTGCCGAGGCCGCCGGGCAGGACCACGAAGCCCTGGGCGTACTTGACGAACATCATCTTGCGGACGAAGAAGTAGCGGAAGTTCAGCCCGATGTCGACGTAGGCGTTGAGCCCCTGCTCGAAGGGCAGCTCGATGCCGAGGCCGACAGAGATGCCCTTGGCCTCCAGGGCGCCCTTGTTGGCCGCCTCCATGGCTCCGGGGCCGCCGCCGGTGATCACGGCCCACCCGGCCTCCACGAGGGCGCGTCCGAGCCGTACGCCCGCCTCGTACTCCGGTGAGTCCGGCTTGGTGCGGGCCGAGCCGAACACGCTGATCGCGGGCGGCAGTTCGGCCAGTGTGCCGAAGCCTTCGATGAACTCCGACTGGATGCGCAGAACGCGCCACGGGTCGGTGTGGACCCAGTCCGAGGGGCCGCCCGCGTCCAGGAGACGCTGGTCGGTCGTGCTCGCGGTCACCTGGCCGCGCCTCCGGAGGACCGGTCCCAGGCGCTGCTCCTCCGGTGGCTGCTGCTTGCCCTCGGGGTTGCCTGTAGCCATGTGCGCTCCCTCCACTTGCAGGTGTTTCGTACCTCAGCGTAGGTCTACGCGGGTTACGGAGGGGGGACATACGGATGTCAGGCGGTGAGCCAGTCCCGCAGCCGCCGCTCCGCCTCGGGGATGAGGGCCGCCTCGACCCTCTCGTCCACCTTGTGGGCGAGGAGTTGGGCACCCGGGCCGTAGTTCACCGCGGGCACTCCGAGGGCGCTGAAGCGGGCCACGTCCGTCCAGCCGAACTTGGGGCGGGCCTCGCCCCCGACGGCCGCCATGAAGGCCGCCGCGGCCGGGTGGTTGAGGCCCGGGCGGGCCCCTCCGGTGTGGTCGTCCACGACGAACTCGTCGACCCCGCAGTCGGCGAAGTACTCGCGCACGAAGGCCTCCGCCTCCGCCTCGCTGCGGTCGGGCGCGTAGCGGAAGTTGACGACCAGGGTGCACGCGTCGGGGATCACGTTGGTGGCCACTCCCCCTTCCACCCGCACCGCGTTGAGGCCCTCGTGGAACCGGAGGCCGTCCACGACAGGCGTGCGGGCCTCGTAGGCGGCGAGCTTGGCCAGTGCCCTGGAGGCCGCATGGATCGCGTTGGAGCCCATCCACGCGCGCGCGGAGTGCGCTCGTTCACCCTTGAACTTCAGGAACACCCTGAGCGTGCCCTGGCAGCCGCCCTCGACCTGGCCGTCCGTCGGCTCCAGGAGGACCGCGAAGTCGCCTTCCAGCCACTCGGGACGGGCTTCGGAGACGTGCTTGAGGCCGTTGAGGGGAGCGGCGACCTCCTCGTTGTCGTAGAAGACGAAGGTGAGGTCGCGGTTGGGGGCCGGGACCGTGGCCGCGAGGCGGAGTTGGACCGCGACGCCGGACTTCATGTCGCAGGTGCCGCAGCCCCACAGGACGCCGTTCTCGTCGAGGCGCGAGGGGACGTTGCCTGCGATCGGGACCGTGTCGATGTGGCCGGCCAGAATGACGCGTTCCGTACGGCCCAGGTTCGTGCGCGCGACGATGTTGTTGCCGTACCGGTCGACCGTCAGGTGGGGCAGGGCGCGCAGGGCGGTCTCGATCGCGTCCGCGAGGGGCTTCTCGCTGCCGCTCTCCGAGGGGAGGTCGACGAGCTGCGCGGTGAGCCGTGCGGCGTCCAGCGTGAGGTCAAGTGGGGTATCGGCCATGCCGTCGACCCTAACGCGAAGGGTGTCTCCACCGTTTGTCCACACCCGGCTCAGCGGTAACAGGAGCCTCCGCTACCTTGTGGGGATGCCTGAGCAGTCCCCCACCCCAAAGAAGCGTCGACGCGGCCGCCTCTTCAGGTTCTCGGCCGCCTTCGTGGTGCTGCTCGCTGTCGCGGGCTATCTGGTCGTCCAGTACGTCACCGGCGGCCGGGGCGGGCCCGGTTGCAAGGTGGTCTCCGGGAAGGGCGACGGCCAGGAGTTCGAGTTCTCGCAGGAGCAGACGATGAACGCGGCGACGATCGCCGCCGTCGGCACCGGGCGCGGTATGCCCGCGCGGGCCGTGACGATCGCGCTGGCGACCGCGATCCAGGAGTCGCAGCTCGTCAACATCACCCACGGGGACCGGGATTCGCTCGGCCTGTTCCAGCAGCGGCCCTCGCAGGGCTGGGGCACCGAGAAGCAGATCATGGACCCGACGTACGCGGCGGGCGTCTTCTACGAGCACCTGGCCAAGGTGGCCGACTACCGGAAGCTCCCCCTCACGGTCGCCGCGCAGCGGGTGCAGCGCAGCGGCTACCCGGAGGCGTACGCGAAGCACGAGCCCGACGCCACGCTGCTGTCCGCCGCCCTCACCGGGCAGTCGGCCGCCACGCTGACCTGCCAGGGCCTCCCGGACACCACCGTGACCACCACCGGCCCGGACGCCGTACGGGCCGCGCTGGTACGGGACTTCGGGCGCGAGGTGCTGAAGGAGACCGGCGCGGAGGTGACCGGCGGCGCGACGACTCCCAAGGGCACGTCCGCGTCGAAGTCCAAGGCCAAGTCCACGGCCACGCCGTCTCCGAGCGCGAGTGCGACGGGCGGGAGCAGCACGGTGACCCTGCCGGTGCGATCCGGCAGTTCGAAGACCGGCTGGCAGCTCGCGCACTGGGCGGTGGCCAACTCCTCGGTGCTGCACATCGACCGCGTGTCGTACGCCGGGCGCGAGTGGGCCGCCGGCAGCGCGAACGACCCGTGGCACTCGACCGGCACGAAGGCCGCGGGCGGGGTCCGCATCCAGACCGAGGGGCCA
>Ga0307516_10006176_pt1 | contig 14099 bp, 13 predicted proteins | sample 19_EM_MG_FD_203310 | JGI IMG/M metagenome (GOLD analysis project Ga0307516, IMG submission 203310) | Populus trichocarpa ectomycorrhiza microbial communities from riparian zone in the Pacific Northwest, United States - 19_EM | ecosystem: Host-associated > Plants > Roots > Unclassified | place... | reverse complement strand
CGTCGGTCCATGCGCGAAGGAAGGTGGCGTCTCTTTGCATGGAGTTGCATGGTCAGGGTGAGGTGTGACGGGGGCGTGGCGGGGGTGTGAAGGTTTGGTGTCGTTCTCCTTTTGTGCCTGCATTCGCATGGGGCTTCTGTTCACTGCGTGAGGCTGCTGCCGGGATATCGCCCCGGCGGGCGACCATCTTTCTTTGCTTCGCAAGAGAAAGAAGGCAAAGAAAGGCGACCCCGACGGGGGCGGTCCGGCTAGGGCCGGACTGCTCTGCGGTGCTCGGTCTTTGGGGCCTCGCGCCGAACTCGCTACGTTCACTTCGTTCACTGCGCTCAAACAGCCGCGCGAAGTCAGTTGACGAAGCGTGCTGCGCACGCGGCCCCAAACCCCTGCGCTCCTCGACGCCCCCCACGGGGCCCGAAGAGCAATGCGGTCGTTTGCTGCGCAAACATTCCCTGTCCCAGCTCGCTGCGCATCGTGCGCCGTGGCGATGCGCAGCGAGCCGAATGGTGGGGTACGTTAAACAGGTGTGCCGTGCGAAGAGCCAGCGCAGTGGTGACAAGTCGCGTCCTGTAGCCACGCAGCTGTGACAAGTCGGCTGGTGTTCAGCGCCTTTGCTTTGGTGACTTTCATTTGGCGCGACAAATGAAAGTTACTCGGCCGCCGGGCCGAATACCCGGCAGCAGCCTCACGCAGTGAACAGAAGCATCACGCGAAGCGGGCAAGAAAACCAGCAACCGATAATCAACAAAATGCACCTGCTGATCCCCTTCGCCTCAGCCCTCTCCGAGCAAGGCACGCAAACATTGCGCAACCTCAAGCTCCCCAACCTGACCCAGCTTCTCTCCCGTCTCAGCCCCACAGCCACCATCGGCACCGACGAATACAGCCTCACCCCGCCTCACGAACGCGCCCTCGCCATCACACTGGGCTGGCAAGCCGAAGACGGCGCCCTCCCCTGGGCCGCACACAACGCAGCGCAAGACGGCATCGACATCGGAACGCGCGCCTGGGGCCAGCTCACCCCCGTTCACTGGCACGTAGCTGCCGACCACGTCACCCTGCCCGACCCGCACAACCTGCACCTGAGCGCGGAGGAATCGCGCGCCCTGTTCGACATCGTGAAGCCGCTGTTCGAAAGCGAAGGCTGGGTGATGGCCTGGGGCGCGCCCACCCGCTGGTACGCCGCGCACGATTCGCTCGATGGCTTGCCTTGCGCGTCCATCGACCGCGCGATTGGCCGCAACATCGACCTGTGGCTGCCCACCACGCCGCAGGCACGCCTGATTCGCCGTCTGCAGAACGAAGTGCAGATGCTGCTCTACCAACAGCCGTTGAACGATGAGCGCATAGCCGAGGGCGCGCTGCCGGTGAACTCGTTCTGGCTCAGCGGTTGCGGGCGTGCACAACCGGAGCGTTCGACCAACGATCTCGTCCACGTGAACCACCTGCGCGCGCCACTGGTGAGTTCGAACTGGCCGGCCTGGGCCGAGGCCTGGCAGGCGCTCGACGCCTACGAAGTGGCGCAAGCGTTGAAGCACTCGCAGCAGGGCCAACCCGTCACGCTGACGTTGTGCGGAGAACGCCTGGCTCGGCGCTTCGAGCAGCAAGCAAAAGGCCTGTGGTCGCGCGTAAGCAACCGTTTGTCGCCACCGCCCGTGGTGCCGGTACTGGAGGCGCTGTGAGCGAGCCGCAGATCAAGCTGAGAGACGTACCGCCCCGCACGGTCTGGGCGCTGGAACAAGGCGGTGTGCACCCGCTGCTCGCGCGCCTGTTCGCGGCACGTGGCGTGCGTGGCATCGACGAACTCGATGACGGGCTCGCCCGGCTGTTGCCGCCCACCGACCTGCACGGCACGCAGGCCGCGGCGCGCTTTCTCGCAGACGCCATCGCCGTGGGAAAACTCGTGTGCGTGGTGGCCGATTACGACTGCGACGGCGCCACCGCATGCGCCGTGGCACTGCGCGGCCTCAAGCTGCTCGGCGCGCGGCCCGACACGCTGCACCACGTGGTGCCCGATCGCGCGGTCCATGGCTACGGCCTCACGCCGGCCATCGTCGACTTGGCCATGCAGAAGAAGCCCGACGTGCTGCTCACGGTCGACAACGGCATCGCGAGCCTCGCCGGCGTGGCGCATGCACGTGCGCTGGGCCTGGCCGTAGTGGTGACCGACCACCACCTGCCGGCGAAAGAAAACGACGTGATCGTGTTGCCCGACGCCACGGTGATCGTCAACCCGAACCAGCCGGCCTGTGGCTTCTCGAGCAAGCACCTCGCAGGGGTGGGCGTGATGTTCTATGTGCTGCTGGCCTTGCGGAGTGAGCTGCGCGAGCGTGGCGTGTTCACCCCGGAAAACCAGCCGCGCCTGGACACCCTGCTCGACCTGGTGGCGCTGGGCACGGTGGCCGACGTGGTGCGGCTCGACGCCAACAACCGCCGCCTGGTGGCGCAAGGCCTGAAACGCATTCGCGCGGGCAAGATGCAGCCGGGGATCGCGGCCTTGTTCGTCGCTGCCGGGCGCGATGCGCGCCGCGCGACGGGCTTCGATTTCGGCTTTGCGCTCGGCCCGCGCATCAACGCGGCGGGGCGCCTGTCCGACATGTCGCTCGGCATTGAATGCCTGATGACCGACGACCCGGTGCGCGCAAGCGAACTGGCGCAGATGCTCGATGGCATCAACCGCGAACGCCGCGATGTCGAGAGCGGTATGCGCGAGCAGGCCGAAGCGATGCTCGAGTCGCTGATGCCCGAAGGTGAATCGCCCACCGCGCTCGCCATCTACGACCCCGAGTTCCACGAAGGCGTGGTTGGCATCGTGGCCTCTCGACTCAAAGACCGTGTGCACCGGCCGACCTTCGTGTTCGCGCTCGGGCAGGACGGTTTTCTCAAGGGCTCCGGCCGCTCGATCCTCGGCTTTCATCTGCGCGACGCGCTCGACCTCGTGAGCAAGCGTCACCCCGGCGTGTTGAAGAAATTCGGCGGCCACGCGATGGCAGCCGGTTGCACGCTGGCCGAAGAAGATTTCGACACCTTCGACACCGCTTTCCAGAAAGTGGCGGCCGAATGGCTCGATGCTGCCACGCTGTCGCGCACGCTGATGAGCGACGGCCCGTTGCCGGCCGAGTACTTCAACCTCGAGACCGTGCGCTCGCTCGACGCGCAGGTCTGGGGCCAGGCTTTCGAGGCCCCTGTGTTCAGCGACGAAGTGGAAGTGATCTCGCAGCGTCTCGTCGGCGAGAAGCACCTGAAGCTTGCCGTGCGCCACGCCGGCACCGTGCGCGACGCCATCTGGTTCGGCCACAGCGAACCAGTGGGCAGCAAGGTGACGATCGCGTACCAACTCCGGGTGGATGAATACAACGGCCAGCAACGGCTGCAAATGATCGTCGAGGCGGTGCGCTGAGGGCAATGCCAGCGCCATCGTGATGGGTTGCATCCGGTTGCATGCAAGCTATGCGAAGCTGGTCTACTCTTGGAAATTACCGAGGACAAAGACCATGAGCGCAACACCGCCCGACGACAAGTCACCTGACCTGAAGCGACGAGAAAGCCTTGTTCGCCTTGGCAGCCTGTGGGCCGCCACGGCTGCGTTGCCGCTCGCGGCATGCGGGGGATCGGACAGTCCGACACCGTCACCCGTGCCGCCTCCCGGGTCGGCGCCGCCTCCAAGCGGCGGCAGCAGCGGCGGCTCGCCGCCACCCGCTCCGCCCCCCCCGGCTCCGGCGCCAGCGCCATCCATCAAGACCACGGTGCTCAACAGCACGCTTGAGGGCCCATGGGGCCTCGCCTTCCTGCCCGACGGCCGCATGCTCGTTACCCAGCGGGCTGGCAGCATGGTGATCTTGAGCGCCGACGGCAAGACAAAGTCCGGTGGCCTCGCTGGCGTGCCGACGGTGATATCGACCGGCCAGGGCGGCCTGCTCGACGTGGCGCTCGACCCCGACTTCACGACGATGAACTCGACGTCGAACTGGGTCTACTTCTCGTACTCGGAAGGCAGCGGCGGCTTGGCAGGCACTGCCGTTGGCAAGGCACGGCTCGACGTGGCGAGTGGGCAGCTGCTCGAATTCACGCGCATCTTCCAGCAACTTCCCAAGGTCGATGGAGGTAACCACTTCGGCTCGCGGATCGTGTTCCGCGGCGACAAGACCATGTTCATCACGCTCGGTGAGCGTGACAAGGGCTCACCGGCGCAAGACCTCACGACCCACCTCGGCAAGGTCGTGCGCATCAAACGCGACGGCAATGTGCCTGACGGCACGCTCGAACTCAACCCCGACTTCGGCGCCGGTTCCAAACCCAACCTGTGGAGCTACGGCCACCGCAACCCGCAGGGCGCTGCCTTGCACCCGACCACTGGTGAACTCTGGGAAGCAGAACACGGCCCGCAAGGCGGTGACGAGATCAACATCGCGCGCGCCGGCAAGAATTACGGCTGGCCGGTGATCAGCTGGGGGCAGCAGTACGGCACCACGACGCAGTTCGGCGAAGGCACCGCCAAGGCGGGCATGGAACAACCCGTGACTTACTGGGAAAAGATCGACGGCTCCGCCTGGACCTCAGGCGCCAAATCGTCGATCGCCCCCGCCGGCATCACCTTCTACACCGGCGACAAGCTGACGGGCTGGACGGGCAACCTCTTCGTCGGCGCTCTCGCTGGCAAGGCGTTGTGGCGGCTCACCTTGAACGGCAACACCGTAAGCAGCCGCGAGCGCCTGTTCGCTGACCTCGGTGAACGCATCCGCTGCGTGCGCCAGGGGCCGGACGGCTGGCTCTATCTGCTGACCGACAGCGGCAAGTTGATTCGCGTCGAGCAATAGGCATTGCCGTGGTGTCGCCTTGCCGCCATCTGCGGCAAGCGCGGCTGCCTACAATCGAGGCGTGAGCACTCTGAACGCCGATCTGCACTGCCATTCCGTCGTATCCGACGGCACGCTGGAACCCGAGGCCCTGGCCGCGCGAGCCCGCGCCAACGGGGTCGATCTGTGGGCGCTGACCGATCACGACGAGATCGGCGGCCAGCACCGCGCACGTGCCGCGGCGCTGGCGCAAGGCGTGTCCTACCTCACCGGCACAGAGATCTCCATCACCTTTGCAGGCACGACGGTTCACATCGTCGGCCTGGGCTTTGACCCCGATGACGCCGCCCTCAAGGCCGGCCTGCACGCCACCCGTGGCGGCCGAGAAGAGCGCGCGCGCGACATGGCCGCCGGGCTGGAAAAGGTCGGCATCACCGGCGCGTACGAAGGTGCGCTCCAGTACGTGGGCAACCCCGAGCTGATCTCGCGCACCCACTTCGCCCGCCACCTGGTGGAGACGGGTGTGTGCAACGACACCTCAGAGGTGTTTCGCAAATTCCTGGTCGAAGGCAAGCCGGGTTTCGTGCCCCACCGCTGGGCCACGCTCGGCGACGCAGTGCGCTGGATCACGCAGGCCGGGGGCATGGCGGTGATCGCGCACCCGGGCCGCTACAAGTTCACGCCGAACGAAGAGTACGCACTGTTCAGCGAATTCAAGACGCATGGCGGGCGCGGCGTCGAGGTCGTCACCGGCAGCCACACTACGGCCGACTACGCCAAGTACGCCGACACGGCGCTCGAGTTCGGCCTGCTCGCCTCGCGCGGCTCGGACTTCCACAGCCCCGACGAAAGCCACGTCGACCTCGGCACCCTGCCGCCCTTGCCCAAAAACCTGACGCCTGTCTGGGAAGCCTTGAGCGAACGGGTGCACCACCCGTGAGCCAGGCGCCGTCATTGCCCGGCGGCGCCAAGCCGCGGCCGGTGCTGGGCATCGGCCTCATCCTGCTGATGGTCAGCTGCTTCGCCACGCTGGATACCAGCGCGAAGTTGCTCGGCCAGGCCTTGCCGGTGATCGTCAGCCTGTTCGCTCGCTACCTGATCCAGGCGCTCATCATGGGCACCTGGCTGGGCATTCGGTGGGCGCGCGGTGGAATCAACCTTTTCCGCACCGAGCATCCGCGCTTCCAGGCGCTGCGCGGCTGCCTGTTGCTCGCCTGCAGTGCGCTGCTGTTCTTCGGCATCCGCTACATGCCGGTGGCCGAGTTCACGTCGATCGGCATGCTGACCCCGGTGTTGGTGACCGTGCTGGCAGCGCTGTTCCTGCACGAGCATGTGTCGCTGATGCGAGCACTGCTGGTGCTGGGCGGCTTCATCGGAGCGCTGGTCGTCACCCGCCCGGGCAGCGGGCTCTTCGGCTGGGTCGCCCTCATTCCGCTCGCGATGGCGCTCGTCTACGCCGGCTTCCAGTTGCTCACGCGGCGCCTCTCGCACCTCGACCACCCGCTGACCACGCACTTCTACACCGGGCTGGTCGGCACGGTGGTCGTCGGGCTCGTGGGCCTGGCCTCGCAGCCGGCGGATTCTTGGCAGGCCTTGCAGGCCGCGCCGCCGTCGGTCTGGGGCCTGATGGTGCTCGCGGGCGTCGCCGGCACCGCCGGCCACCTGTTCCTGATCCTCGCGGTGGGCGTGGCCCCTATGTCGGTGCTGATGCCCTTCACCTACCTGCAGCTCGCCACGGCCAGCTTCACCGGCTGGCTGGCATTCGGCCATGTGCCGGACGGCTGGGCCTTCGTGGGCATGGCGGTGGTGGCCCTGTGCGGTGCCACCTCGGTGTGGCTGAACCTGCGCGAGAGCGCTGCGGCGCAGCGCATCGCGCCGAGCGAATCAGCCTTGATGGCAGACTGACGCCCATGCCGCAGTACATCGAGGTCCACCCCGAGAATCCGCAGCTGCGACTGCTCAAGCAGGCCGCGCAGATCCTGCACGGCGGCGGCATTGCCGCGGTGCCCACCGATTCAAGCTATGCGCTGGTGTGCCACCTCGACGACAAGGCGGCCGCCGAGAAACTGCGCCGCATTCGCGGCGTCGACGACAAGCACCACCTGACGCTGTTGTGCCGGGACCTCTCCGAGCTGTCGAGCTACGCCCGCGTGGACAACAAGCAATACCGCCTGTTGAAGCTTGGCACGCCGGGACCGTTCACCTTCATCCTAGAGGCCACGAAGGAGGTGCCACGCCGCGTGTCGCACCCGTCGCGCCGCACCATCGGCCTGCGCGTGCCAGCCCACAAGATGCTGCAGGAGCTGCTCGACATCTTCGGCCAGCCGCTGCTGTCGACGACGTTGATCCCGCCCGGCGAGACCGAGCCGATGAACGACCCGGACGAAATCCGCGAACGCTTCCAGGGCCAAGTGCAGGCTGTGGTCGATGCCGGCGCCTGCCCGATGCAGCCGACCACGGTCGTCGACCTCACCGGCGAGATGCCGCTGCTTGGTCGGATCGGCTTGGGCGACCCGGCGCTGCTCGGCCTCACGGCGGAATAGAGCCCCCAGTCGTTTCACTCCTGCCCCCAATGGGCGCGCGTCCGGCCTGGGGCGGCCCGGCGCCGTACGGGGGTTAGACCTTCAACGCCGCCGTCACGACGATCTCGATCTTGTACGCGGGGTTCGCAAGCTGCGCCTGCACCGTGGCGCGCGGCGGGGCATCGCCGGGGGCGACCCAGTCGTCCCAGACCTCGTTCATGCCGGCGAAGTCGGCCATGTCGGTGAGGAAGATCTGCGCCATCAGGATGTGCGCGTTGTCGGTGTGCGCCTCGCCGAGCAGCTTGTCGACCATGGCCAGCACCTGGCGTGTCTGGCCGCGAATGTCTTGCGTGGTGTCGTCGGGCACCTGGCCGGCCAGGTAAACCGTGCCACGGTGAATGGCCATCTCCGACAGCCGGTCGCCGACGTGGTATCGCCGCACCGCATGGGTCATGTCTTGTTTCCTCGTGGTTGGGCCTTGGCACGCGCCGTGGCACCGGACTTCTGGCCGAGTTTGCTCTCGGTGCCTGCAAACAGTTTCTGGATGTTGGCGCTGTGCCGCCAGATCAACAGCAGGCACATCACGACGATGGCGGCCGCCAGCGGGCCGCCGTCCCAGATCAGCAATTGATAGAACGGCGCGAACACCGCCGACACGATGGACGCAAGCGACGAGTAGCGGAAGAACACCGCGATAATCACCCAGGTGAGCAGCGTGGCGAGGCCCAGCAAGGGGTTGAACGCAAGCAGCACACCGGCCGCCGTGGCGACACCCTTGCCGCCCTGGAAGCGGAAGAAAACCGGCCACAAATGCCCCAGAAACGCAGCCAGCCCGACCAGCGCCACCGTGCCGGTGTGCAAGCCGAAGGGCGTGCCGAACTGCTGCACCAGCAGCACCGGAACAAAGCCTTTCAGGGCATCGAACACCAGCGTGAGGATCGCTGCGGCCTTGTTGCCCGAACGCAGCACGTTGGTCGCCCCCGGGTTGCCCGACCCATAGCTGCGCGGATCGTTCAGGCCCATCAAGCGGCTGATGATCACCGCGAACGACAGTGAGCCGATCAGGTAGGCCGCCAGCGCAGCAACAGCAGGGTAGAAGGTCTCCATCACGCAGTCAGTTGTGTTCGGGGCGCTATTCTGCACCCGCACACTGAACGGGCTTGGCGTTCAGCAGCGTGGAAAGTACCTGTGGCGCAATGCCGACGAGGTAGCCGCGCCGCCCGCCGTTGATGTAGATCAACGGCAAGTCCAGCACGCTTTGCTCGACGTAGATCGGCATCGCCTTCTTGGTGCCGAACGGTGATGTGCCACCGACCATGTAGCCACTGTGGCGCTGCGCCACCTCGGGTTTGCACGGCGAAACCTTCTTGGTGCCGATCTGCCGCGCCAGGTTCTTGGTGCTCACCTGCTTGTCGCCGTGCATCAGCACGATCAGCGGCTTGGCGTTCTCGTCTTCCATCACCAGCGTCTTGACGACGTGGTGCTCGTCCACGCCGAGCTGCTTCGACGACTCGGTCGTGCCCCCGCGGTCGACGTAGTCGTAGACGTGCTCGGTGTAGTTCACCTTGTGCGACTTGAGCAGCTGCGTGGCCGGAGTTTCAGAGACGTGATCTTTTTTCGCCATGTTCAGTTCATTGGGCAGGGTCGCGGTGCTTCCATCGGATGGCGTCGATCTCGGCGAGGATTTCGGGTGACAGCTTCACGCTGAGAGCGTCGATGTTTTCATCGAGCTGCTGCCGGTTCGTCACGCCGATGATGGTGCTGGTCACGCGCCACGAGGTGTAGCAGAAGGCCAGCGCCAGTTGCGTTGGCGTGAGACCGTGCTTGCGAGCCAGCGCGTTGTACAAGCGGGCCGCGGCAAGCGAATCGGCGCGGCCCCAGCGCTGCTTGCGCATCGACTCGAAGGCCGCCAGCCGGCCGACGGTTTCAGGTGCCGCAAAGCCCGATTCGTCGTACTTGCCGGTCAGCGAGCCGAACGCCAGCGGCGAATAGGCCAGCAACGACACACCAAGGCGGTACAGCGTTTCATCGAGCCCGTTGTCGAGCGAGCGGTTGATGAGCGCATAGGGGTTCTGCACCGTGGCCACGCGCGGCAGGCCATGCAGCTCGGCCAAGCGCACGAACTCGCTGACACCCCAGGGCGTTTCGTTCGACAACCCGATGTAGCGGACCTTGCCTGCCTTCACCAGACCGGCGAAGGCCTCGAGCTGCTCGCGGATCGAGGTGTATTCCCTGTCCTGCTTCGGGTCGAAATACAGCGCGCCGAAGGCCGGTGCATTGCGGTTGGGCCAATGGATCTGGTACAGGTCGATGCGGTCGGTGCGCAGGCGCTTCAAGCTGTCGTCGCAGGCCTGCACGATGTCGGCCGGCGTGAGGTTGCCGCTGCCGTTGCGTACCCAGTCCATGTTGCGCGACGGACCCGCCACCTTGGTGGCCAGCACCACCTTGTCGCGCACACCTGAGCGGGCCGCGAACCAGTTGCCAATGATGCGCTCGGTGGCACCAAAGGTCTCGCGCCGCGCGGGCACCGAATACATCTCGGCGGTGTCGATGAAGTCGATGCCGCGGGCCACGGCGTGGTCGAGCAGCGAATGGGCCAGCTCTTCGCCCACCTGCTGACCAAAGGTCATGGTGCCCAGGCAGATGGACGTCACTTTCAGGCTGCTTTGACCGAGGGAAACATGCTGCATGGTGTGGATGCTCGTCGAGGCGTTGGCGTTGGTCTGAGCCGGCAGTGTGCCGCAAGCCCCCCGGCACCGTTTGGCGGCTATTCTTGGCCGCGTTGGCCACACGACATTCGGCAGCGCCCCCTGCGCGACCGGCAAAAACCAGGAGACAAGCGCATGCACGAGCGCCCCGAGACACCGTATGAACAGCTCTACAACGGCTTTCGCTGGAAGGTGCCCAAGCACTTCAACATCGCCGAGGCGTGTTGCACGCGCTGGGCCCGCGAGACGCCCGATGCCATTGCCGTGCACTACGAACACGAGAACGGCGAGACGCTGAGCTGCAGCTACGCCAGCCTGCAAGCGCAGACCAACCGCCTGAGCCATGCGCTGCAGCGCCTGGGTGTGCAACAGGGCGACCGCGTGGCGATCGTGATGCCGCAGCGGGTGGAGACGGCCGTCGCCCACATGGCCATCTACCAGCTTGGTGCGGTGGCCATGCCCTTGTCGATGCTGTTCGGCCCCGATGCGCTGGCCTACCGTCTGCAGAACAGCGAAGCCCGGCTCGCCATCGCCGACGAGGGCGGCATCGAGAACCTGCTCGCTGCCCGGGCCGACTGCCCCAATCTGCAGACGGTCGTGGCCGTGGGTGGCGCGCAGGGCCAAGGTGATGCCGACTGGCCGCAGCTGCTGGCGCGCGAGCCTGCGCAATTCAGCTCGCTGCTGACCTACGCCGACGACCCCGCTGTGCTGATCTACACCAGCGGTACCACAGGTGCGCCCAAGGGTGCGCTGCTGCCGCACCGCGCGCTGATCGGCAACCTGAGCGGCTTCGTCTGCAGCCAGAACTGGTTTCCTCAGCGTGGCGATGTGTTCTGGTCACCCGCCGACTGGGCCTGGACCGGCGGGCTGATGGACGCGCTGCTGCCCACGCTCTACTTCGGCCACCCCATCGTGGCTTACCAGGGCCGCTTCGCGCCCGACAAGGCCTTCGAGCTGATGGCTCGCTACGGCGTGACCAACACCTTCCTCTTCCCCACGGCCCTCAAGGCCATGATGAAGACGGTGCCCGCACCGCGCGAGCACCACGCGCTCAAGCTGAGGGCCATCATGAGCGGCGGCGAGGCCGTGGGCGACGCGGTGTTCGAGTACTGCCGGCAGCAGCTGGGCGTCGTCGTCAACGAGATGTTCGGGCAGACCGAGATCAACTACCTGATCGGCAACTGCGGCATGTTCGTCGACACCACCGGCGCGCCGCACATCGGCTGGCCGCCGCGCCCCGGCAGCATGGGCCGGCCCTACCCCGGCCACCGCATCGCTGTGCTGGACGAAGACGGCCAAGAGTGCCAGCCCGGAACGCCCGGCGACGTGGCCCTGCACCGGCTGGACGCGCACGGCCAGCCCGATCCGATCTTCTTTCTGGGCTACTGGCGCAACGACGAGGCCACGCGCGCAAAGTTCACCGGCGACCCGGAGGACTCATGGTGCCGCACGGGCGACACCGCGCTGATGGATGCCGACGGCTACTTCTGGTACCAGGGCCGCAGCGACGACGTGTTCAAGGCAGCGGGCTACCGCATCGGCCCGAGTGAGATCGAAAATTGCCTGGTGAAGCACGCGGCAGTAGCCAATGCGGCCGTGGTGCCCAAGCCCGACGCCGAGCGTGGTGCGGTGGTCAAGGCCTTCGTGGTGCTGGCCGTTGGACACAGCGGCTCACCACAGCTCATCGAAGAGCTGCAGCAGCATGTGCGCGACAGGCTGGCGCCGTATCAGTATCCGAAAGAGATCGAGTTCATCGACGCACTGCCGATGACGACCACCGGCAAGGTGCAGCGCAAATTGCTGCGCCAGCGCGAGGAAGAGAGCGCCGGGCAGGCCTGAGACGGCTAGCGCGCGGAGAAAGCGGCCAGCGCGTCGCCGGTCACCCGGCAGATGCGCCAATCGGGCAGCAAAGTCGCACCCATGCGCTCATAGAAGCGGATGGCGCTCTCGTTCCAGTCGAGCACGCTCCATTCGAAACGGCCGTAGCCGCGCTCTGCGGCCAGCTTGCCGAGCCGCGTCAGCAGGGCCTCGCCGACGCCCTTGCCGCGGTGGGCGGGCTGGACGTAGAGGTCTTCGAGGTACAGCCCGGGCTGGGCCAGGAAGGTCGAGAAGTTGGTGAAGTACAGCGCGAAGGCCCCCACTTCGCCATTCACCTCGGCCACCATCGCTTCGGCGACTGCCTTTTCGCCGAAAAGGTGCGGGCGCAGCTTCTCGGGTGTGACCTGCAGCAGGTGGGTCAGCTTTTCGAACTCGGCCAGTTCGCGGATCAGGCCGACGATGGGCACTACGTCCCGCAATTCGGCAGGGCGCAGCTGGACAGTGGGGTCGGTGGCTTTCGGTTCGGGTGATGCATGGGAAGACATGCGCGCATTCTCGCAGCCCGCATCGCCCTTTCGCATCACCCCTTCGCATCACATCGTGATGGGAGTCCACAGCGGTGCCAGACCGGCTTGCGCGCTTTCGCCACGCACCAGCAGCGGCTCGTTGCGCTGTGGCAGCAGGTGCTGGCTGAAGAAGTCGACCACCCGGGTGATGTAAAGCGGCAACGCCTCGTGCAGCGTGCCAGCATGCGACTGGCTGGCCGTGAGCCACAGCCGCGCACCGCATGCCTTGGCCAGTTGCTGCGCCACCGCAGGCGTCACGACCCGGTCGCCCTGGCCATGGATGATGAGCACCGCGCGGTCGCGCAACGCAGGCAGGCTGCCGAGCACCGGGCGCCGGCCGAGGTCCACACCCGACAAGGCGCGGCCCAGCCAGCGCACGAATGCCAGCACCGGCGGTGGCACGACGAGGCGCTCAGCGTCGGCATGGGCCTCGACGCGCGGGCTGTCGGCCACCACGGCCTGCACAGCCGGCTCTTCGGCCGCCGCCAGCAACGCGGCCGACGCACCGATGGAGGCCCCGAGCACACCGATGTTGCCCGAGCCATGGCCTCGTGCGAGCAGGTAGTCGATAGCGCCCAGCACATCATGGCGTTCTGACTCGCCATGGCCACGCAGGCGCGTCACCAGCACCGTGATGCCGCGCGCGCGCAGCGCCTGCGCCAGAGTTCGCACGTGCAGGCTGCGGTTCTCGACGCGAGCATCGCTGCCCCAGCAACCCACCTGGCCGACCACGAGCACCACCGCGGCGCGTGCGTTTTCAGCCGGCAGCAAACTGGCCTGGACGCGCGCGCGGCCGTCTCGCGACAGGAAACTCACCTCGTCGGGAGAGGCCGTCTTGAGCAAGGAGTCTTCAAAATCTACTTTGCGGCGCGGTCGGGAGGCGCGCTTCGCCACCCAGCGAGCGCCTGCGGCGGCAACGGCTGAAGTCATCAAAGGCAATGGCGTGTTCATGGCTCGCTCCTCGGCGTTTGCCGCGGCAGGCCCCGGGCTGGGTACGCGACGCGATCGATGTCTGCAGTGTTCGGCGAGCGCCCCGGCAGCGTCCTTGAGCAAGCTGAAGCGTTCTGAAACCTGCGCTATCGCGTAAATTGCGGCCCAGGAGGGGCCTCGTGCCTGATCAATATCTTTTTGGCCGGTTCGCCCTGCGACCCGCCCAGCGCCAACTGCTTGTCGACGACCAGCCGGCCACGCTGGGCGCGCGCGCCTTCGACGTGCTGCTCGCGCTGGTGGAGAACCGCGACCGCCTGGTGTCGAAGAACGAACTGCTCGATTTCGTCTGGCCCGGCCTGGTGGTCGAAGAAAACAACCTGCAGGTGCACGTGTCCGCCCTGCGCAAGCTGCTGGGCCCGCAGGCCATTGCGACGATCCCTGGGCGGGGTTACCGCTTCACGCTCGTCATTGACGAGGCACCCGGAGCGTCAGCCCGCCCAGCGGCCACGCGGCCCGCCTTGCCCGAACGGACCCTGCCGCTGCTGGGCCGCGATGCCGAGATGGCCACGCTGCTGGAGCTGCTTGAAAAGCACTCCTTGGTGACGCTCGTGGGTCCAGGCGGCATCGGCAAGACCACCTTGGCGCGAAGCACGGCGCTGGCCCGGCAAAGCGCCCTGCCTGACGGTGTTGCGTGGGTCGAGCTGGCCTCGCTCACGGACCCCCGCCTCATCGCCGGCACGGTCGCGCAGGCGCTCGATCTGC